>Ga0209174_10000120_pt1 | contig 58987 bp, 35 predicted proteins | sample JI91814BDNA_FD_187505 | JGI IMG/M metagenome (GOLD analysis project Ga0209174, IMG submission 187505) | Wastewater effluent complex algal communities from Wisconsin, to seasonally profile nutrient transformation and Carbon sequestration -... | ecosystem: Engineered > WWTP > Effluent > Algae...
CGATCAATGCCCCTGGTTGTTGCTGTTGTTCTTCCAGCAAAACCTGCAATTGATCATCCGTGATGAAACCAAGGTCGACAAAGATCTGACCTAGTTTTCGAACTGCCATGACGTGACACCTTGTGAAGAAAAGCAAAACCTATTGGATCATTTCAAACAAACAGAACCGGCAGAAAAGCTCAAGCTTAATGACCACCTGCAGCAGGTGCATTATGATCAAACTCCTCACTCGCTCCATCTTCCATAATGCCGCGTCGAGCGTTCACAATACGCTTGGCCAAATCGTCTGGACGATGGGATTTGGCCAGAACATCTTCAACCGTGCACTTCCCGTCACGCCATAGATTGAACAAAGCATCGTCCATCAAGTTCATCCCGAACTTGGCACCCGTTTGAATCGCCGAGTTGATACGGAACGTTTTGTTTTCACGAATCAAGTTCGCGATACCTGGCGTTACCACCAACACTTCATAAGCAGCGATACGACCACCACCGTTCTTGGGCAACAACGTCTGAGCGACCACGCCGATCAATGACGTGCTCAACTGAGTACGAATCTGGTCCTGCAAGTTACCTGGGAAGGCATCGATCATACGGTTAACCGTTCCCTGGGCACTATTGGTGTGCAACGTACCAAACACGATGTGACCCGTTTCGGCTGCCGCGATCGCAGCAGAGATCGTTTCCAAGTCACGCATTTCGCCCACCAGAATCACGTCAGGGTCCTGACGCAACGCGCGGCGAATCGCCTCAGCAAAACTTGGGACGTCCACACCCACTTCGCGTTGGTTGATCGTCGATTTTTTATGTTCGTGATAAAATTCGATCGGGTCTTCGATCGTGATAATGTGATGGTCGTGCGATTCATTCAGGTAGTTGATCAAAGACGCTAACGTGGTACTTTTTCCAGAACCGGTTGGACCAGTAACCAAGAACAATCCGCGTGGCCGTTGTACCAACTTCACCACCGACTCCGGTAACCCTAATTGCTCAGGTGTTAACTTGTCGTTAGGAATCTGACGCAACACCATCGAAATGTTGCCACGTTGCTTGAAAATCGAAACGCGGAAACGAGCCAAATCGCTAAAGGCAAAACCGAAGTCGGAACTACCCGCTTCCTGCAGTTCGCGCTGGCAACGCTCGGGAGCAATACTCTTCATCAACGAAACGGTATCGTCCGGTTCAAGGACTTTGGTTTCGAGCTTTCGCATGCGGCCGTGCAAACGAAAAACGGGGGGCTGCCCCACCACAATGTGGATATCGCTCGCCCCTTGCTTCACGGCTGCTTGAAGGAGCTTGTCGATCAGAATTGTTGCCATGCTGTGCGTCCTACTACCACGTGATTGAGTTGTTTGAGTTTGTCTGCTGAATGAACTTTAGTGAACCGATTTGAGGAAACCGCCGAGCCCACGAGTTACCTTTGAACCCTCCAGGTGGATGCCGCAACACCCTACCTAAAGAGGGTGTCGCTATGACTTCACACCCACGAACTCCGAGAAAACTTTGCTCAGAGCGATGTCTTCAATTTCCGTTCTCTTGGAAACGCGGTACACCTCTTCTAGGGTAGTAATCCCTCGAATGACTTTTCGAATTCCGTCGCAATACAAGGTGGTCATCCCCTGTCGAATTGCTTCGTCGCGGAGTTCGATCGAGCTCTTGGCCCGGAACATCATTTCTCGCAGTTTGCCACCGACCATCATGAGCTCGTAGATGCCGATGCGTCCGCGGAAGCCAGACTTGCTGCAATAGGGACATCCTTTGCCTTTGGAAAACTCTGCCACTGCTGCCACTTCAGCGGGGATCGAGGCGTCCGCCAAAACCGAGGCAGGCAGGTTCGTCTTTTGCTTGCATCGCTTGCAGATCGTGCGCACCAAACGCTGAGCCAACACGCCGTTGACGGAACTGGCCACCAGATACCCCGGCACCCCCATGTCGACCATACGTGTAATAGCACTGGGCGCATCGTTCGTGTGTAGAGTACTAAATACTAAGTGTCCAGTTAAGGAGGCTTGAATACCCATGGATGCGGTCTCGGTATCGCGCATTTCACCCACGAGGATGATATTGGGAGCTTGTCGCAACATCGCCTTAATAATGCGTGCGAAGTCCAGACCGATGTTGTGCTTCACCTCCACCTGATTGATACCTGGGAGGTAATATTCGACCGGGTCTTCGGCGGTGATGATCTTGCGGTCAGGTCGGTTCAGTGCATTGAGACAGGCGTATAGAGTGGTCGTTTTTCCGGATCCGGTGGGGCCGGTCACCAACAAAATGCCGTTGGGGCGTTTGATCAAACCCATAAAGTTCTTGAAATCGCGTTCAGCCAAACCAAGCTGCCGAACCCCCACTTTGATGTTATCCTTATCGAGGATACGCATAACCGACGACTGGCCGTGGTTGGTGGGGATAATACTGACGCGCAAGTCCAATTCTTTCTCGCCAACCGTCACTTTGATACGACCGTCTTGTGGGCGGCGTCGCTCAGCGATGTCCATCTTGGCCAAAATCTTGATACGCGAAAGGATGGCCCCCAAAAGACGGCGGGGGGGACTGTCGCGTTCCACCAAGATCCCGTCAATTCGATACCGAATACGAACGCGGTCCTCAAACGGCTCAACATGGATATCCGAGGCTCGAAGCTGAACCGCTTCCTGAATCATCAGGTGGACGAACTTCACAATCGGGGCGCTATCTTCATCCACCCCCTCATCGTTACTTCGATTGGATTCGTCGGTAACGGTGAAGTCGATTTGCGTGTCGGTGAATTCTTGCATCATCGAGTCAGCCGATTCGCCTTCTACCTGTCCGTAGTAGCGGTTGATCGCTTCCGCGATGTTTTGGCGGGGAGCCAGAGCGGTTTCGATGCGGCGGTTTAGAATGAAACGCAATTTTTCAATGGTTTCAAAAGCCAGAGGGTCGCTGATGAGCACCTTCAAGGCGTCGCCATCTTCAGAAATAGGGATGACGTTTTGTTCACGCGCTACGGATTCTGGCACCAGCTGAATCACTTCGTCAGGGATTCGAATGGTGTTGAGGTCCACGAATTCCATCTTGTGGAATTGGGCCATCGCTTGAGTCACCTCCTCGGATGTACAGTATCCGAGCTGGACCAAGCAGTCCCCGACCGTCAACGGCTTGACCGACTCACGAACCATTCGTGTTGCTTCGCTCAGCTGATCCAAGCCCACCACGCCACGATGTAGGAGCAAATCGGTGTACTCGCGCATCGGTTGATTCATGTGGTAATCCCTTTAATTCAACGAAATTCAAACCATCCCCAAGCCGCACCCCCAGACGTACATCGACCGTCGGCCAGCCGTCGATCCATACACAATCTTATGGGGATTTGAGTGCGAATTGCCGTATTGTCACTGCAAACCGGAAAAGACCCCAATGAGAGAGGGAGTGGTCGGCCCCGGACCGGGCAGCAGAAAAGCGAAAATTCGGCGATGTTACACCTCAGAATCATCTTGACTGAAGTGCCCTATTGTTGTCAACAAAAGCAGATTACGAGTTGTGTTATATTTCGAGCGAAAAGGAGGATTGAATGGAAAGTAGCGAATCGCGGTGGGCTCTGGTTACCGGTGCCAGTTCGGGAATTGGACGTCAAATCGCCCTCCAACTCGCTAAGGACGGTTTCCGGGTCGCCGTCAACCACCTCAACCACCTCGAAGCAGCGACCGAAACGCTCCAGCTAGTCGAATCGGTGGGTAGCCAAGGAGTCGCCCTGCAAGCGGATGTGGGCTCGGCAGCAGAGGTTTCTCGGATGTTTGAACAACTGAAGGAAGTCGCTGGTCGCCTCGATCTGCTAGTGAACAATGCAGCAGTACAGACCTTTGCCCCACTCTTGGAATTGAGTGAATCGGATTTCGATCGAACCATTCGCACGAACCTGAAGGGGACTTTCCTCTGTTCGCAACAAGCGGGACGGATGATGAAAGAGCAGGGGAGTGGCAACATCATTAATATCGGTTCGGGTGCCAACCACATTCCGTTTCCCAACTTGGGTGATTATTGCGCGAGCAAAGGTGGCATCGAAATGCTCACGAAGGTGAGCGCGGTGGAGTTCGGAAAGTTTGGCGTTCGAGTCAACTGCATTGCTCCGGGGGCGATCGAAAACGAACGCACCAAAAAAGAGAGTCCTGAATATGGCCAGACGTGGGCCAACCTAACACCCGTCGGGCGTCCAGGCACCGAAACCGACGTTGCCAACTTGGTTTCGTTCCTCGCCAGTGAAAAAGCAAGTTTCATCAGTGGCCACACAATCTATGTCGACGGCGGCCTCTGGGGTCGCAACCAATGGCCTTATGCATTTTGATGAAAACGACGGATGCAATTTCTGTTTGCACCAACCGAGAGTACTACAGACTATTCGAGCTTTCAACGCGAACATACGCTGCGGATGCAGGTGCATGGCTCTGGCCCTGAAACGGGAGCCAGGGTGCATCTGGAAAAATATCCAAACATAGTTCACGCAAAGCATAGAGCATGTCGCGATAGTTTTCGCGGAAAATGGTGTTGTGGTTACCCGTGTAGTACATCCGCAGTTGCTTTCTCTTACTGCCCGACCATTTGTAGAGTCGCTCGGCGTGATGCGGCTGAATAAGACCATCGTTTTCTGTATGCAAAACCAATAAAGGATGCGCATACTGCGCAAGTTTTGCTCGATGATCAAAGTACTGACAGATCTCACTTTCAATTTCAGCGAAATCAAGTCCAGCGGCGGCTTGTTGCAAACGGGGATTATCGAGAAAGCGATCCCGAATATCGGCAATCCCGCTGTCGATCACCAGCCCCGCTAGCTCAGGACAGCGATTCGCCAGCTCCAGGGCATACAGCGATCCAATGGAACGACCGTAGGCTATAGTTTGAGCAGGTGAAAGGTTGAGCTTCCGCAAAACGCCCTCACCGTCAGAGAGCATTGAAACCAATTCCGGTTTACCGCTACTTTTTCCATAGCCACGGTACTCCATCAACAAGACGTTGATTCCGCATAACTCTCTGGACAGGAACGAAGAAAAAGAACTTCGCTCGTAGTCGGCGACCGATTCACCATTCCCGTGAAAATGAATCAGTGTCGGTAAATCGGGGTGTGGGCAATAATGCGCACAACGCAACGTTGCAGACTCCAGTGCAACTTTGGTCGCTTCGGAATACACATCGCTTTGCGGAAAGAAATAGGCTTGACTGATATCTGGATGATTCAGAATCGACATAACGGCTCACTATTCGTCAAAAGTCGCAACGAGTTTTTCCTCACAAACTCAATTCAGTGCATGAACGCTGCTCTGAAAATGATACTCGATGAATAACGCCGGTGCTTCGCGTACTCTGGACGGAAATAGACGGAATGAGTTGATGCCTCTTCCGAATTCAGGGCCGCAGTCTTCCAGATGAACCTGAGCAGTTCTCGATCTTGCGCTTCCATAAAACAAAAAACGTCGCAGTTTGACTGCGACGTTTTCGTTGATGCGAATTTGAGTGGTAGGTGGAACTAGGCCTTTTCGCCCTTTTCAACTTTCCAGCCGTAACTTACGTCACCCTTCTTGGTTCCCTTTTCATCCATTTCGGTGTAGGTCACTTTGATTTCTTCGAAGTTCAAGCTGAAGTTTTCCATCGGCTTGTCTTGGTTGCCACCGTTGACGTCATAGGAAGTGACCATCACGTCTTTCAGTTCGTACTTGTAATACGTTTCGCGACCGGAGTTGGTGGTCGAGGTTTTCACATGAATCTCAACTTTGGGAAACACTTTACCCAGGCAAACCGCTTCAGCAATCTTTGGGCTCGACTTATCCAACAGTTTCGAGCAACGAATGTCGTCCAATAGAACGGTTCCACGCCGGCGAGCAGCACCGGTTTGACCAGAGCCCGATTTATGAACAATCTGGGAAAAGGTGAAAAGGTCACTCCACTTTTCATGTCCCTTTGCCAAGCTTTCCCCGTCAATACCGTCGAATTTGATGTAAGCAGCCATTTTGCGTTTCCCTTAGGATTTGAACCCGATTGTTTTTTCTTTCGGCCCGTTTGCCTTTACACAGTACAGTTCTCGTATCATTGCAGGAGTAGTTGCGTCCAAAATCGTCTTTTTTCAGGAATTCCCTTTCCCCCCAGAGAACCACCCAGTCGGAAATTCGGTTTATATCCGATCCCGCACGCATAGCCTACAATGGTCCGTTCGTTTCTCCTCCTCGCATGTGCGTTTACGAACGAAGAGGAGCCCACCTCCAACAATTGAGCTGTGCTGATGAAAATCCCCAAGCGTACCCTCAAAGGCCCGCCACGCCCGTCACTTGCCGAACTGACGCGCATGTGCCTGGAGAGCCTGGAGAAAAACGAACTTGCAACAGCCAAACAACACTGCGATCAAGTGCTTGTGATCGAGCCCAAAAATTTGATCGGGAGGCTATTATCCGCGCGGATCGAATATCGCTCTGGTCATTTCGATTCAGCCAGAAGTCAATTGAGGTCCCTGTGTCAGGAGTATCCCACCTGCATCGAGGTCTGGAATGACCTCTGCGTCGTGTTAATGGGTAACGCAGATTATCAACAAGTCAAACAGACAATTGCCCCCGCACTTATTGCCACGAACCATGCTCCAGTGCTTGCCGAATTCTATATCGACACATTATTGAAACTGCAAGAACCGCAAACCGTCGTCGATTACTTTGACCAGCACCCACATTTACTCCAGTCCAGCTCTTCGTTGAAGCTTCTGTGGACGGAAGCTCTTCGTCAGCAGCAACAATACGATAAAGCGGCACAAGGCATTGAACAACTGCTGCAGGAATTGCCAAACGAAGAGAATCTGTATCGGCGACTCGTTGCCATCTGGCGTGATGCACAAGACGCTGGTCAACTGGAGCAGGCCCTCAAACGTTGGCTGACTGTTTCACCCAACAATCCTGTCGCTTTACACTTAATGGGGTCGATTCGACCCGCTGCTGGCACTTCGGTAGTTCGAGCTAGCGATGAATATGTGAAGACCGTGTTCGATGAATTTGCGGCGACATTTGATCAAGCTTTGTCGCAGTTGGATTATCAAGCACCACAACATGTGCAGCGTCTTGTACAAGAACTAATTGCAAACGAACAAATCGCGGCGAGTGGACTACATGTACTCGATGCGGGCTGTGGGACAGGTCTATGCGGTCCCATTTTGAAACCGCTGAGTGAGAAGCTTGTCGGCGTTGATATTGCCCCCAAAATGCTTGAACTTGCCAGACAACGCGACATCTACGATACGCTCGTAGAAGCCGAACTCACTCAATACCTGTCTCGCTATTCTCAAGAGAATGCTGCCGATGAAGCGTTCGATTTGATCGTTATCTGTGATACGCTCAATTACTTCGGAGACTTGAGGGACGTACTGCAATACGCATTCGATTGTCTAAAGCCGCAAGGATATCTCACATTCACTATCGAAACGCTAGGAGCTCAAGATCTAGCGACCACCGCATCGAGTTTTATCTTGGCGCAACATGGACGATATCTCCATGCCCCCGCTAGTATCGAACAGCTCATGAAGCAAGTCGGCTTTGCAACGTTAGATTCTTATGCATGCGAATTGCGCAAACAGGCGGGAACAGGTGTTGCGGGAACATTGTTCTGGGCAAGGCGCGGCGAAACCGCACGCGGATGAGGATGACTCATTTTGCCCAAACGCCGAAGGAGCGTGCGGCACATCTATCACTCAAACTTCGGTCGCAATTCATTCCACATCTTTTCGAGGTAGGCGTAAAAGTTGTGGGTCAAGAGTTGAGCTGGATTGAGGGTCCAGTCATAGCTCTCGGAGATCTCTGTGCCATTCATACCATCTCCCTTTCGTTCGATGGGCTTTTTCATCATGAGGAAAGGAGCGTCGGAAACGTTCGCTCCTAACCATGCCACGAGGTCATTCGCCAATGCGTGCACAGAAACGATATCTTCGCCGAACATACCTGCTTCGGACCAGAACATGACGGGCGAAGCCACCGCGAAGACCTTCATCGACGATATGGCACTGTTGCCTCTCACTGCGGCGACTGCGTTGATCGCATTGCAAGTGATAATATTTCCTTGGCTATGTGCTACGATGCGAGCATTCTGATAGCCTGGCTGCATCAAGAGCGAATACAAAGCTCCTGTTGCCCGATTGAAACGAGATAAATTCTCGGCCATGTCGCGTTCAATTTTATCTTGCGAAACTCCTCGTTTCTTTTTGAACCAAGTCGTAAATTGGTCCCAATCGGTGCTCTGTAATTTGTCCGTAAGACACTCGATTAAATCGACGAGAATATTCCCGGGTTCTTGACCGGCAACTTTCGCGGCTCCCGAATTATCGCCAAAGAGAAAGCTGTCACCTGAACCGTTATAAACACCTTGTACGGGCCCGCCGCTTAAGGCTGCAACCGAGCAAGCTTGTGCACGGAACTTTGTGGGACTTCCTTGCATACCGTTTACAAAGATGACTCGATAGTTTCCAGACCGCCGCGAACGAACTACGCGTCGAAGTTTTTTGTGGGTAACAAAGAAGGCCGCATAATCGCTGACATCGAAATCGCGTACATCGCCGTCCTGCAACCGCTCGATCGATCCTATAAATGAGATATCTTCTGAGCGTTTGGCTTTGGCCGTCGGTTGTCCACTACCGATTTTGGTCGGTGCTTGTGCAAGTAGGCGACGAGGACCTTCGCTGTGGTAGTTCAAGCCCAACGGGAGTGGAGAACGCAAGTTTGCCATCGCAGCCTCAACTTTTGGATCGGCAGAAAATCGCACACACATCTTACCAAGAACCGTAGCACAGCAACAAAAAAAAGCGTGGCTCGCTGAGCAAACCACGCTTATTATGAATGATTCAATCGCGAAAAGCACTAAGCTTTTTCGCCCTTCTCAACCTTCCAACCGTAGCTGACGTCACCCTTCTTGGTTCCCTTTTCATCCATTTCGGTGTAGGTCACTTTGATTTCTTCGAAGTTCAAGCTGAAGTTTTCCATCGGCTTGTCTTGGTTGCCACCGTTGACGTCGTAGGAAGTGACCATCACATCTTTGAGTTCATATTTGTAATACGTTTCACGACCGGAGTTGGTGGTCGAGGTCTTCACATGGATTTCAACCTTTGGAAAAACCTTGCCCAAGCAAACGGCTTCGGCCAACTTAGGGCTAGCCTTGTCCAGCAACTTGCTGCAACGGATATCATCCAACAAAACGGTTCCACGACGGCGAGCTGCACCGGTTTGCCCACTTCCAGACTTGTGGATTACCTGCGAGAACGTGAACAGATCGCTCCACTTCTCATGTCCCTTTGCCAACGATTCACCATCCACACCATCGAACTTGATGTAAGCAGCCATTTGAAAACTCCCCGCAATTCTGTTTTGAACGAAACTAATTTGGAACTTGTGATTTACTTATCAAGCCATCTTCTTGTCGAAGCGGCTTGTTGATTCTTGCCGCGTTGATGATATCGTTCTCGTACGGAGTCGGTGTGAGTTGCTAAAAAAACGATAGAAATTCTCGAAAAAGCATGCCCCCCCTCGCCGTAGGGAATGTACGGCCCATTATCCGCAACAAATCCCCCATTTTACGATCGGAACAGCCCATGGAACCCGAACTTGACTCGATCGAGTTGGTGGAGGAATCGCTGGATATCGTATCGCGTCCGCTCAGTGAGCGGGCCCAGGCATTTTTGGCGGATGGTCGCAGCAGAATACCGCAGGTGAATTGTTTTGATTTCGTCCCATCGAAATATGAACATGCATGGAACGTTTTATCTACACTTTCGCATGGGACGATATGCGAATGGGGAAGTGGATTGGGTATCGTAGTCGGACTGGCGGAGATCTTGGGCTACGAGGCTTCGGGAATTGAATTGGATGCGGAGTTAGCCGAAACTTCTCGTGAGCTGTTAAAGGCCCATGGGCTCAAAGCTCAGATCTACACTGGCAGCTATTTTGAAATCCATGTTCCTGCTGACTACTACTATGTTTACAGTTGGCCAAGTCAATTTGAGCAAGTGCAGAAGCAGTTTTACATGTCAGCAGCCTCAAGCTCGAAACTCTTGATTTGCTACGGGCACGATGACATACGCATCCGGGTAAAACCCGTTGCGAATGGTGACTAGCACTGCCACCACGCGCCGCTTCCATCGCGTTTGGTATATTCGCCGATGAGGGCAGGGCGCGGCATAGAAATCCTGCCGTTGTGAACGATTGCGTTGCGGATCATGTAATCGGTGTAGCGCCCAATATAAGCCTGATACTCTCGGATTTGGCCAGGGACCTTACCGAGTTTGACAAGATCGTAGGCTAAAGCACAAATGCAAATACCGGTGATGACTTGGCCAGCCACAGGGATTACTTCGGAGGACACGGCTCGAGCCATGGCGCGTTTGATGACGGAATCGCGTTGTTTGCGGGCGATCAGACCAGCCATAGTCGCCAGCTCTGCTTCTGTAGCTAGAGCGGTCATTTCAAAACCGAGCTGTCGATAAGCAAACTCGGCGGCGACGTTTTTGCCTAGTCCGGATAAGGTAGCTATTCGGGAGAGTAGTGGATTGATGCTTCCATTCCAAAACGCTGTCGCGGCCCCAGCCTCTTCCATGGCTTCAAAGGTTTCGATACACCCAATCAACTCACGCAACAACGATTCAAGAACTGGATCCACAAAGTTCACTCCGAAATGCATATGTATCTTAGTCTTTCAACTAAACAATCGCCTAGACAACTATTGTCTGCGAGATTTGGCACATGTTGCCAGAAAAAATGAGAAAGAGTGGTTATTTTGCAAAACAAATAAACTCTGCGATGGTTGCAGAAAATTCCCGTTGCCCTTACATCTTGGCTACAAAAGCTGGCTCGCCTACGGCTGATTTGTTATTCTGAACACGCGATTTTTAACCAAAACTCAGATAAATGTGTGCGTCTACTACGATGGCCTTGTCCAATCCCAAAACCTCGTACCCCGAATCTAATGTTCAAATGCTGCGAGAACTTCTCTTCGGACAAAATTTCAAAGCTTACCTAGTGCTCGACCGCGCACGAGATCCCAAGATAGGCCAGCTTCTTTCGGAAACCAAAAGCGAACACGAGACCCTTTACGGTGGAAAACTCGCTGACCAATTGGCGGAATTCGGACCAGTACTAGTGAAAATCGACGAAAACGAATCACTGATAGAAACTTTTTGTACTGCCGCTTGGCCCCAAGCTTGGGGCATCATCGTAATGAGCAAACTCGAATTTGAAACAGTCCGAAATCAATTACGACGGCTCTTAGGTGTTGAAATGCCTGATGGTGGTCGCGCTCTTTTCCGATTCTACGACCCTCGCGTGCTCCGCGCATTCTTACCGACCTGCACTCCTCAGGAAAGAAAATTATTTTTTGGTAACGTCATTCACTCGTTTCTAATTGAACATCCAGAAGAAAACGGCACACTCGAAATAACCGCTTTGGACCAGTTCGCATTACATCCACCGTTGCCTTCTCTTTTTGAGTGAGTGTGCGTTGAAGATTGAGTGAATGTATGACTTTTCCCGTCACGTTCCATACAACTTTTCGAGAGAACTGGCCAGCTGAACTCAGCCATAGATCTGTGCCGGCAATTTCCTTTGCGCTTCTTCCGCATGAACTGGACTATCTTGGTCAGTGGCAACAAGTTTATTCCAGCTACTATCCAAATTCATTCGTAAAGAATTGTCCGAGCCTCGACGCGAAAATAGATACGGCATTTCACAAATCACCAAAGGTTTTCCCACGCTTGAGCTTTTGTAGTTGGCAATCGGCAAAGTTACGCGGAAAACCATGTACGAACGTTGGCGATATCCTCGCAATCATATGTCAAAAGGACGACAGAATTGACAGTTATATGACAGCCGCCCGGGCGCAGTATACTCCGATTTGGCTTCATCTAATTGAATGGCGTGATCTGGCAGGCTTTGATGAAGTTCGCCTGTTTTTCCGCAACAGGTACCTCGTCGGTGCAAGTTCGTACCACGAAGACGCGAACCACCCTATTTCAGAATCACGAGCCCTAGAAATGGTTCGAAAAATCAAGAATTTTAGCGTGCAAATCTGCTGTCATCTTCCGCTAGAGAACATTATTGTAGACTGCCTTATTCCAAAAGAATGTTCGGCACTTCCGGAACTGCTGGAACTAAATCCTTTCGGCCCAATTAGTTCTGCAGGACATTTCTCATGGGATGAGGGATTTACAAACCAGTACCGCAGTCTTCTACAAAGAATCGACTTCTAACTCTTTTGTGATATCTTCGCAGCCAGGAATAAACCATCCCATGTAGTCCGTTTTCTCTTGATCATCATAAAGCATCTTCAAGAATGTTCTAAAGTTTGCAGCAAGAAGGTAAATTTCGGTGTTGCTATCGGTGCCCCATCGATTGCTACTGCGAACCCAAGCATAGATTTTGCCAAAGTCCTCTTCTCGAATACTAAGAAGAATCTCTAATGGCCCTGGAGTTTCGCCGATATCCAAATAACCATCGGGAAGCCCTTTGCCATAGCCTTCTCGGTTGTAAAGAGGGACTACTTGGTCCCATCTATAAAGCCTATCCAGTATTTCTTCCTGGGAAACAGATGGCAAAGTACTAGGTGAAATTGTGTGTTTGAACATTCGCGGATAAACACTTCCACCGTTAAATCGAAGCAAGAACTCCTTGTAATCGGAAGGAAGCTTCCTCCCAAATCGCACCTCCCAATTCTTGATATCATTTTTCGGATCTGGCACGAAACTCCAATCGGTTTCACCCTCATTCCAGTTCATCGTGTTGGGTAGGATCAACATAAGTTACACTTTCAAAAATCTGTAGAGTGGGTCCCAGAGTGCATGGACGCGCCGCCGAGGTGCGGTGTTGAGGCTCCTCCACCTGTCGCGTGAACATTCTTGGGAATCAACTGCATTGTGACACCATCTTCATTATGATGCCATGTGTGATCGCTCGGTCGTTTCCATTTCGGATCTCCGAGTTTTTGACGCATAGCATTGTCGGCATCGGTAAAGTCAGTTGTGTGATTCCCTTTCATTGGAATTTCGACATTTCCTTTGGAATATGGTCCATAGTCTGGAAAACCATTTTTGTAATTTACTGGTTTCCCACCATCTGCTGGTTGCCACGTGCTGTCGCCGCGATCTCCCGTCCAGCGTCCATTTTCACCATCCTTCGGAGTTTTGGAATATTGAGGTCCTTTTAGATGGGCCTTCGCGTTGCGACAAGCTTGATCCTTGCAATTCTTGATTGCTTCGTCGTATGCCTTGCGATTCTTCTTTGCAATATCATCCCAGTATTTTCTGGCAACATCCTTAGTCTGCTGAAATCGTCGGGCGAGGGCAGATCCCGCGGTATCGACCGCCTTTCTTAAATCATTAAGCTTGTTAGCGATCTTTCCTGCTTTTGCGGCATCTCCCAAGACAGGAACAAAGCCTATCACGTCGAATAACGCTCCTCCCCAGTCGCCGGTGAAGAGACTCTTTCCTAGTGAGGCAACATCAGCAGCAGTACCAAGTGGCGGTGGCAAAGCCCCCCCAGCAGCCAACGCGGCATCGGTTGCGAGGTCACCATATTTCTTATTCAGGTCCTGAAGTTGGTTCCAGGCAGATGCGGTTTGGTTTGGATCAATTCCTTCCTTTGCAAGAGCATTTGTCATTTCACGTCACCTCTTGGAATAGTCTCAGGCCACCAATACCTATCATCGGCTCCAATGATCGCGGCTTCAGCATCCGACGAACTGACCGCGTATAATCGATCAATCACTTCTTCTTCCGAATTTGCCTTTGATATTAAAGCTTCTCGGAAACCGGGGAAAAGAAAAAAATTGGGACCAATGTTAAACATCATCGTCACAAAATGGACGATGCTCGGAAAGGTAACCAACCCAAATCGAGCGGCATACTTCTTTCCCTGTATTACCATCTCTCGTCGACTCTCTTCATGAATAGTCGAGTAATAGTACGTGGGTAAATGTTCCGGCATAAACACATTCAAATACCAATGAACTAGTGCCTCATCACTGTCCATCATCTGATAGATTTGTTCTTGTCGGATCTTCAACATTTCTTTTTCCGTACTCGTAACTTGCTACTGCCCCTACCAACAATGCCTTGTCAATCAATGGTCACAAACGCTGCCGCAGTCTTCGCTGCGTTGACCAAGCAATTGCATTGAGCGCAAATGCCAATCAGCACTGTCGGAAAGCCAACTGTAATCACACCGCCATGCATCGTGCTATCGCCTAGACGTGCTGCTGGACTTCCACCGATGAGAACTGTCGGCTCGCCCTTGACGATCATATCCGGGGGACCAACACATGTTGCCATGTCACCAATCCGGGCCGCTGGCATACCTCCAATAAGAACTGTGGGGCAGCCAGCAGGCAATATTGGTCCACCAACGTGTGGCTTCGGTCCGTCACACATCGGACACACGTGCATATCACCAACTCGAGCAGCAGGTTGCCCCATTGTTATGAACTCCTTTAGCAATTGATCTTTACAAGAGGTCCCTTGATTTCAATCATCGCGGGGGTCAGCGTGATCGAACTGGCGCCGCAATTGATCGTGATTTTCGTCGCTGCTTGCAAAGTGATTTCGGAAGCTTTGGCAACAAGTTTACCAGACGCAGATTGAGCAAAGTCCCCACCAACGGTAATCTTCAGGTTACCCCCAAACGACTCCTCACCATCTGCTCCCGCAACCAACTCGTACTTTTCGCCAATTTGTTGAGACGAATCTTTGCCGACAACCACCTTTTTCGTTAGCCCAACTTCTTCTGAACTTGTAAAGCCCACTGCAATATTCATTGCAGCCCCAACAGTTTGCGCCAGCGCCGCACCAACATTAACCGTCTTCATCGCTCCCACATTTTCGTTCGACATGATGGCCACGGTTTCGTTTTTATTCGCACCCACCGTGTTGGATTGATTGGCTGCGACATTCACTGTTTGGTTGGCACCAATGGTTTCTGCATGATTGGCCCCCACCGTCATTGTGCGATTGGTTCCAACCGTCACCGTTTCGTTATTTCCAACATTTCTAGTTCGATCCACGCCCACTTTCTGCGTCTGATTGTTGCCAACATCCAACGTTTGGTCGTGGAGTATCGTGCTATTCATATCGTACTGACCATGAATGCGAATTTGCTCCTTGCCAGGAGTGTCATCCATGGTCATCTCATTATAACCTTGCCCCTTATAAGTCTTGGTCTTAATACCTGATCGCGTTTTCTCGCCTGGCAATCCAAACGGTGGCATCGATTCCTGGTGATATACACGACCCGTAATAATCGGACGATCGGGATCACCTTCAATGAACGAGACGATCACTTCCTCGCCCACCCGTGGAATGCTGATCCCACCAAACCCAGGGCCAGCGTGCAACTGCGAGACACGGATCCAACACGAATGGTGTTCACCATTATCGGGTTCTCGATCCCACTGAAATCGTACCTTCACACGTCCATAATTGTCGACGTGTATCTCTTCTCCAGGAGGCCCAACCACTTTGGCCGTTTGTACGCTCGCCAAAAATGGCTCTGGCGTTTCACGACTAGGCCGATACTGTACGGTTCGAGGTATACACTCAAAATCATTCAAATACATCGACTCCGTCCCCTGATCGGTATGCGGACCGCCAGGCTGAGTCGCATGATGATTCACCGACGTCAACAAATACTGCTTGTTCTCTTCATCTTTGCAACTGGCATGCTTGGTTAACTTGAACCCAAAACCAGGTGCAAACGAACGACATGTGCTTCGACCAACCACCGAGTCAAAACGCACCTCTTCCTCTTGCAAGCGGCGTTTAGCCAACTCTTCCCCTTCATCTTTGGTAGCGTGATCGCCAGGGAAATCGTACAACTCGTAGCCACTATTGTTTTTCAGCGGAGTCTTCTTGCTCCCTTTACCCGCTAAGTTGGTCGACGGCGTCGTGAAGTTGTAGTCGTTATGTTCCCATTTTCCAGAAACCATTTCATACGAATGCTCCCACTGAATAATCGAGTCGTGACGCAACTCACCCGGATTATTCTTGGGTAACTCCACTTCCGCATCAATCGCACTCGGATATTGCGCTTGGTCCGAAAGGATCAACTTGTGAGAACTCTCTGTATGCTCGAAGTAATAATAAACGCCGTACTTCTCAAGCGTGCGAGCCAGAAAGTTGTAGTCGGTCTCGCGATATTGCACACAATGCTCTACCTTCCGACTGCTCAATAGGGAAGCCTTATCCATACTGTGCCAGTTTTGAACATGCCCATACTCCTTCACATGCTCAAAGATGACTTCCAATACCTCTTTGATGCTCTTCTTTTCCTTGTCAGGCAAATAGACAAACGAGCGACTCGCCTTCGTGGCGAACCACAGCCACGGCACCAAACGAACTCGATAACTGCGGGAGGGTTTACCTCCTTTGGTGTTGCTGAAATCACCTGCCCAGAAATGACTCACATACCCATGCACCCAACGCGGCGGCTTCTTTGTGCTATCGATACGCACCGCCATGGCTTGGCCAATTACGTCCTCAGGCTTTACCTTATCCTTGGGAGAAGCAATGGTGACTTGGAACTCGAAAAGCCGCGAAAGTTCTTCACGTCCAACCAATTCCGTAATCGTCGCATCGCTACCAAACAACGAGGTTTGCTTCAGTTCCAGCAATCGATTTACCATGCCCGTATTCCCCTAAAGACAACGCTGTCTCCATCGCTGTCAGCTATGGCGCAAGCGCCTAATTTCACGTCATCGCTCTTTGTTGTCGTACGTTTCAGCGATCAGTTGCCGAAAAAGGCTCGAAATTCGGCCACTTGTCCCCAAAAACGGAACCAAGTGGCCCTCGAGCTCGATTGGACCTGAGATTCGGTGACCACGCCCCCCAGAATCTACTGGATTTCGAAGGCAAATTGCTGCTGAGGCGTCGCGGTTACGTGTACCTTCGTCACCGATTCGCCCAACGCCAACCGCTTCAAGAGCTCCGCTGACAACTCAGGGAGAAGGGAGCGGGTCAAAATGTGGTCGATATTGCGAGCCCCAGTGTCAACCTCTTTGCATCGGTCGGATATCAACTGAATCAAGTCATCCGAGTAGCCAAAAGCGGCGTTGTAGTTATCCTTCAGTCGCTTGCCAACTTTCCCTAACTTCAAAACGATAATCTTGCGGATGACATCTTCAGCCAATGGGTAGTAAGGGATAACCGACAGACGCCCCAAAAATGCGGGCTTAAACGTCTTCAGCAACTCCGGAAAGAGGGCTTCGGTGAACGCATCTGGTCCCGGGGCTGTATCGGGATCTGAGCATAAGCTCTTGATCAAATCTGTACCCGCATTGGTTGTCATCAAGATCACGGTGTTCTTGAAATCGATATCGCGACCTTCACCATCTTTCATCGTTCCTTTGTCAAAGACCTGATAGAAAATGTCTTGGACGCCAGGATGAGCCTTCTCCATTTCATCCAACAAAACCACCGAGTAGGGCTTTCGGCGAACCGCTTCGGTCAAAACCCCACCCTCGCCATACCCCACATATCCAGGAGGTGATCCCATCAACAACGAGACTTTATGCTCCTCCTTAAACTCCGACATGTTAATAACGGTCATGTTTTGCTCGCCACCGTAAAGTAGCTGAGCCAATGAAATCGCGGTCTCTGTTTTTCCAACACCGCTGGTACCAGCTAAAAGAAACACACCGATTGGAGTACGTGGATCATTCAAGCCGGCTCGCGAAGTCCGAATCGATTGCGCGATGCGTTGCAGTGCATGCGTCTGGCCGACAATTTGTTTTTCTAACAACTCATGCAAATTCAATACGGTTTGAATTTCATCAGCCACCATTCGACCCACGGGAATCCCTGTCCAGCTCGATACGGTTTCAGCAATCGCTTGCTTATCGACAACAGGATGAACCAAGGGGTCTTCATCTTGAATCGTCTGCAATTCTTGTTGCAGTTTCTTCAGCTCGACTTTCCACAGTTCAATCTGTTCGGCGGTTGGTGGAGGCGCTGCAACTTCGCCTTCTTTGGTGGGCTTCTGTGGTTCCGTTCCACTCAACAGTTGACTCTTTAATTCCCGAATCTTAACGACCAATCCCTTTTCCTTTTCCCAACGTTCGTTCAATACCGCCAAACGTTGCTCACAACCCTCCAGATCTTTGCTGAGGGCCGCAATCGTTTCTGAATGCTCCGCTCCCGTTGCCATTTCACGTTGCAAGATTTCACGATTGAGTTTCAAGCGTGAGGCTTCACGTTGAGCATCTTCAATAGCTGGTGGTGTAGAGGACTGGCTCAAATTGATCCGAGCGCAGCTGGTATCGATCAAGCTAATTGCCTTATCTGGCAATTGCCTTCCACTGATATAGCGACTGGACAGCTTAACTGCATCGATGACGGCTTCGTCGAGAATCTCAACTTTGTGATGTTTCTCGAGAATTTTCTTGAGCCCACGAACCATTTCGATGGCAACCGCGTCGGAGGGCTCTTCGACTTTGACGACTTGAAACCGACGAGCCAAAGCGGCATCTTTTTCAAAGTACTTCTTGTATTCGGCCCACGTTGTAGCGGCTACCGTTCTTAGCTCACCACGCGCCAAGGCGGGCTTGAGCAAGTTGGCCGCATCACCTTGTCCGGCGGTCCCGCCAGCACCGATTAACGTATGAGCCTCGTCAATAAACAAAATGATAGGCTGGGGAGAAGCCTTAACTTCATCGATCACCGATTTGAGCCGGTTTTCAAATTCACCCTTTACGCCCGCCCCGGCCTGCAAAAGCCCCAAGTCGAGTGTCCTGAGTTGGACGTCCTTGAGAACATCGGGAACATCCCCAGCAGCAATCCGCAACGCAAAACCTTCCACCACTGCCGTTTTCCCGACGCCCGCCTCGCCCGTTAAGATCGGGTTGTTTTGTCGGCGGCGCGTCAAAATATCAATCAATTGGCGAATCTCAAAATCTCTTCCCAGCACTGCATCAATTTTTCCTTCTCGCGCTCGAGCTGTTAAATCGATGGTAAATTGATCGAGCGTGGGAGTGTTGGCAGGACGCCCCGGCGCCGCTGTCCCGGTAGCTCGACCACCACTCGCGGTCTTCAAGGCAACGGCTTCATTGTCTTCGCCAGTCCCCATACACAATTCGACCAGTTGCTTGCGCAGCCCTTCGGCAGTGATCTTATCAAGCTCACGGCAGGCAGAAAGAATGGTTCTACGCAACGTATCATTGGTCATCATGGCGACAACCAAATGCCCACTGCGAATCTGACCGGATCCATAATCAATGGTCGCCAAGGTCCAAGCTTCCGTAGCTAGATCAACAATCTCTGGGCTCAAACCCGGGGACTTAGCGTTGCCGGTGCGCAGACGATCTAACGACTTCGTCAAGTCGGCCTTCACTCGACTGACATCGATTTGAAAGGACTCAAGCAACCGCACAAAATCCGAGTCAGCTCGATCAGCCAAACAGAACAGCCAATGCTCTAATTCCACATTATAGTTCGTTCGCGTGACGCATAGAGCCACTCCAAGTTCGAGGGTCTTGCTACATACGGGACTCAGTTTATCGAAGAGCTTTTTCAAATCTACTTGAACCATTTTTTCGATCCCGATTTCAAACGAAAGTGACAGGAAAAAGAGAAACTTGAGATAATTTCATCAAAAGGGAAGGCCTGTAGCTCCGGGTGTTATATCACACTCGATCAGGGAGCTGAAATATGGCATCCTCTGCAATACGTTTTTCGTTACTTTGTCCGAGCCAAGTACTCCAACCTAATCGGGCGGAAGCGCCACCCAATTCAAGCGGAGGGATATCTTCGGACCGTAACAGAACTTGAACATCAAAATCAAATTGAGGCCCAACATAGCGGCGAGTAACATCCACCAATTGGCGCAGCTTTTTTAGATTCGGATCCGGTAGAAAATCGAGAAACTCTTTGTAGGTTACGGGACCTAGTGTAATTCGAAAACGATTCTGTAAATCCCAAATACGGCTCCCAGCCACCGTATCTTTTCCCAACTGATTCCAACCACCCATTTTCGCGGAGGGATTCAAGCGGCTCTGTTCGCTTGGTGCTAACATCAGCCATTGGCCCACGAGCTCTTGAACGTTCGTGCGGACTTGGAACACGTTTTCCAGGATTCCCTTCAATTCCACGCCACGCGGAATAACGCTTGAGAAATGACCTCCGAAGTGCAAGAAAACCGAATCATCCACAGCAGCTTGATCGTGGTGACCATCGAGCAAATTGCCTATAAAGCTTTGAAAGGCCTGTCGAATTCTGTCGGTGTCACCAATGCAATGTGAGGTTTCAAAGGCGATAGGATAGTGGTGCTTTTCCCAGGCACGATAAAAAAGCGAAATGAATCGATGATTAAAGATGTTGAGAAAATCGCGGAGTGCGTAGTCACGTTGACGAATTCGGTCAACGATAAGCTGTGAATAGTGCCGAGGCAAACAACCTGATGCGCCAAATAAACCAAAAAAGGAAACTTCCAACTCAGCCTTGTCGGTATGCCGAATTTTGGCCAATTCGGCAATCGGGAATGTAGACTCCGCATCGGCAAAAATGCGAACCGGTTCCTTCTCAACCTTTTCGTCGCTCCCGATACGTACTTTGGACTCTTGCTCTAAGCTGCGAATAACTTGGTAGAAATTCAGCCATGTCGCTTCCAACATCTCGTCTGCAGCTGTCTCCTTGGAAACACTCATTTATGTTCTCCCATCGTTAACCACTTCAATGCTATAGCAGAATACGTTCACCGATTCGCGGTGGACCAAGGTAGAGCGGCTCTTGGCCCGTTTCATGATCACTGGCGATTACCTTGAATCTTGTGAACGAATTGAGCGAAACATAAGACGAGAAAACACGATCCAACACGGACGCAAACAGATACAACCCGACTCCATTCATCTTGTCTTTTTCAACTTTAAGTTCGATATCGATTCCGCGGCACAACTGAACCCCTTGTGGCGTGGAGACACGAGCGACCGATCGCTCATATCCAATTCCCACAACCCCTTGTATCGCTCGTGCAGCTTCGGGAGTATCACTAAAGTTGTAGAGCTTCAATATCTCGCGCAGACCATTTGCATTTTCATCCGCTTCGATCAGCGACAAATGATTGAGGTTAAGATGCGAAACAAGCCGCCAGTAATACTCCTCTTTGCGCAATGGGCGTTTGGTTAACGTAGGCTGAGAAATAAGCTGACCTCTTACACCGCCGCCGACATCGCGAATCAATGCAACCGGCCCCTTGGGTGTAATGTCTGGAATCTCTTTGACCAGATCTCGATTGCAGCAAGTCGTTTGCACGTGAAGCGTCCAATCTTGCTTGGCGGTACTCTTACCCTTTAGATCAACTAGGGTAATGAAGACATCGGTACCCAAGTCGTGATCTTCGTCGGGTACCAATATCTTTCGCCGTACCGAGTGCCAATAATGCTGCTCTCCTTCTGTATCTTTTTCGTGCCGCGGATAGTAGAAAGGCTCGTACTTTACTTGTTCAGAACCGTCGATACTGGTAGTGACCACTTCATCGATGGTCATAACTTCTTTGTCCATATGATTGGACTCAGGTACGACATGGTATTCGGCTTGATGATTGCTCAAGAAAACCGTTTCTGCCGATTGGTTGAACAAATTAATGACAGGGGTACAGCCCAATCGAATAGTATCAATGCGAACTTCGCGTTGCAGTCGCTCATTCTTGTTTCGGAAATAGAAAATCAGTTCGATATGTTTTGCTGCCTGACTCGCTTTCCAGACATCGCTGATATCCAAGTCGACAAACCGAAATTTCTTGGAATAAACGAAGAACTCCCACAGCAAACGAAAGGCATGTCTTGTTCGTGGATCATGATCCCACAACGCCTCATCATCCGCATAGCCAACAGGCTGAATCTTTGTTTTGGGATCAAAGAAAGCGTAGGCTTCCTTCGGAAGCGTGAAGACTCCAACGCTCAAGCAATCGCGCATCACTTGTTCGTAAAGCAAGTTGCCTAACGGATCGCTTTCCCCTAAAAACAAACGCAATTTCTGAAGATGCAACTGGGACAGGGGAAGTTTCTCTGAGTCCGCTTCGATGCGAAGCCGGATTGCGCTGCGAATATCGAACTTCCACTCTTTGGGCATTTCGAAATCAAATGCCGGTTCTAGATATTCGCATTTTGTGATTCTCATCGGAAACAACTGGGTGTCGTAACAGGTCCGCAGTCGACAACGCTCACCCGTTTTTGTATCCACTTCCACTCGCGATTTCCGCCCTACACGCACGCCGGTAGGGTTCTCGGCAGCGGATTCGGGAACTCGCATTTCACAGATAGAAAAAGATGGAACGGGCGATAGATATTGAGGAAACAAAGTGGACAGCATTGCTTGCCACACTTCGGGGAACTCATCCTCTAACTTGAGTCGCAAACGGGCGGTCAGTAAGGCAAACGCTTCTACCAGTCGCGAGACATGTGGATCCTCAACCGTTTCGCCTTCACTGATCCTTAAGCGTCCCGCGATTTTCGGATTTCGCCGCGCAAATTCGCGTGCCTCATCTTTGATGAATGCGAGTTCCTTTTCATAGATATCCAAAAGGCGATCATTCATTACATCAATGTCTTTACTTGAAATTCATGACGGGAAACGGAAAGTAGCGAATCGAATTTCACTGGTTCAGGCGCCGGTTCTGCATGCAACATCCCATCGATTCGAAAACGAATGATACGTCGGGCAACATCGTTGGGATCAAATACTAGATCGACGGTAAGCGATTTCAGACGCGTCTCGAATCGCCGGATCGTGTCTTCAACATCTTGACGCAATTCTTCACGCCGCTCGTCCGAACCGCCAGGAATCATACCAAAATCGGGGATTCCATAGCCGATCACCGATTGGCGCAACCATTCGCGTTCGTCGGGAATTGGAAACATGCTTCTCCGCGTATTGAGCAGATTCTCCAAATCGCGTCGAACGCTATTTTTCAGATCTCGCAACAATTGATTTCGAGTTCTGGGCGTTTCGACTTGCGAACCAGGATCCTCGTCGATCAAGCGATCCAATATTGATGGCAACAGCAATTGATCGCGTCGGATACGGCTCATTTTGAGATCCAGTGGGGGAAGCGTTCACGGAGGGAGAACAAGTTGGTGGGGTTGTTTTAGCTTTCACGTACCAATGTTTCGATCTCGAGAATCGACACGGGGTCCTCGCCAACCAGTAACATACGCTGCCCGATGCCACATACGGCATCTTGTTCAGCACCTAGCCACTCTGTACCGCGAGATAACTTAACATCCGGTGAGTAGCTAGCTGGTTGAAGCATTGGATAACGAACGGGCATGTAAACTTCACCGCTTGGCCCATTGGCGATGTCTACCTTGGCCTTTCTCCACAACAAGTCGAGAGGGCGTTCCGGCTTGCTAAACTCAATGGCCTTTACACTTTCCCATGGCACCCAAAAGCACTTACCATGAGCGGTGATGAATTCTGCGACGGTGCCAATTCGATCATCAAGGTCTCGCACGCCACCACTGAATGGTTTCCCATTAACTTGTCCTTGATATTGAGGACGCGCCGCTTCAACTCGATCGGCCAAGCTCTTGGCAGCAGCCAAATCGCCTACGCGAAACTCTAAACAAATTCGGATTTGATCTTTGGCGTACTCGGGGAGCTCCACCATGAGTTCTGGCGCACGTCCATCGCGAAAAATCTGTTCACGAGCGACTTCACCCCGCACTAGTTGACGGAATAAGATCGCAAACATGTTGGGCTCGCTCGCTTGCTGCATCAACACGTCCATTTGTTTATCAGCCCGCTCCCAAGCTCCATCAAAGCAGAGTAGTTCAGCCAGAAAGAAGCGAGCATTCACATCGGTTGGTTTGTTGCGTACTTGTTCCAGTGCCGCAGTGATGGCCTCAGGTAGTTTTCCAGCGGAGAAGAGATCCTGTGCATTCATGATTCCGTAAATCCTTGGTTATTAGGTCGCTTAGTTGCCGGATGGTTTAACAAGGCGCGTGCGAAACTGCATCGATGCCAGGATATCATCCAATTCGTAATGAGGTGCTAATTCGATAATGCAATTGTATTCGCCCGGTCGTCCCGGCAACGAAATAACGCGAACTTGACCTTCTCGCAATGGCTTCTCGCAGCGGATTCGTTCGCTTGCATCTTTGTCGGGCGTCATGTAATCGGCTAGCCAATTGCGCAGGAAATGCTCCAGCTTTTCACGCTCGACACCACTTCCAATTTTGTCACGTGCGATGCACTTGATGTAATGAGCAAATCGAGAGACGCATAAAATCTGATTGAGGAGCGAGGAGAGTTTCGCATTTTGGCTCGCGTCTTCAGCGTCAAACTCAGCTGGCTTTTGCACCGAAACAGAAGAGTAAAATGCGGCGGCTGGAACATCGCGACAAGCGCACATTCCCAGAAAACCGGCTCGAGCTAACTCGCGTTCAAATGTCTCGCTTAAGACAATTTCGGTCAACGGCTTTAATGCCAGTCCGGGCGACTCGGTCGTGAATTCGTCATGAGCGCACCCCGTGACGAGCCCACCTGCGTTGTAGCCTGGCTTTACGCCGCGAAGGTTGGCAAACCAGCCTCCTTCGCAAGCAGCACGAACAAGTACCTCCCCCATCCCGTACGAGGCCGCTCCCCAGAGATAGTCATGCTTATCTCTAACAACTTCTTCGAACGGGAAAGGGGTGCTTCCACGGCCCCGATAGGGCTTTCGCATCAGCATCCTGGGCATCGCCATCGCAATGAAGCGCGAATCGGGGCTTTCCCGAAATTTTTTCCAATTCATGAACTCGATGCTGTTGTGCATTACTTCGATATCGATCGAATGTCGCAATTCACCGAAATCCGAAAGACCAAACATCGAAGGATGAGCATTGAGAACAATGGGACAAAAAGCAGCCGCCCCAACCTGCGATAAGCCGCGCACGATCGCCAAGTCGTCAACAGGGTGCTCTTTGGTCAGATTGGGACGAACTTCGAAATCGGCAATAATGGCCGTAAACGGATCTCCCCCTGCTTGCCCAAAACACTCGTCGTAAACCTTCTTGAACAGCTGACTCTGTTCAATCTCCTCGCCATTATCCAAATCATTTCGCAACTCACGCCAACGAACGTTGAGCACTTTAAGCTCAAGATGCGTATTGGGAGTGGAGTACCGATCTTTGCTTTCGGCGAGATATTGTAGACCTCTCCAGCTAGCCTCAAGACGCTGAAACTCCGGATGGTGCAACACCGCATTGAGTTGTTTGGAGATTACTCGATCGAGTTGTGCGATATCGCGTTGCAGTTGTTCCAAGCAACGCTTGACGGAGAGTTTGCATAATTCAGTAAGCAGTTGGTCACCCAACCATAGGCGAAGCAACTCTGCGGTATCGGTGGATTGAAGAAACTGCTGAAGCCTTGTCACCAATTCGGGATTGGCGCGCTGTGAAGTGGCCGTTGCCTCACCCGATAACAACGGCTCACGTTTCCACTCTTTTGAAACCCCTTGTGCTATGACACTGCTCGCAGTCACGCTGCTGACAACGTTGCTGCTTGCAATAATGCTGCGCAAGTCCGCCTGCGGGTGGCTGGAAACATCATCTAAATACAATGTCTCCAGCCCGGCAGGTGAAGGAGTTCCTCCGGCCCCAGGCTCCGGCATTCGCATCTCCCCACATTCTATATGTTACCGAAGCGAAACTATTCTTTGCGTCGAATTCGGGTAACGAGACGCATGGAGGTTGTCAACGATTCAAGTTGAACCCATGGCTTTAACTGAGCGACAGCGTTGTAATCACCTGGCTGGCCGGGAACTTCTTGAACGGTAACCTGAGCGGCCATGAGTGGGTAACGAGCTTTTGTCTCGGGCGAAGGATCTGGATCGGCACTCACATAATTCATGATCCAATTGTTAAGCCAACGCTCGCAATCTTCGCGTTGCATAAATGAACCGATCTTATCGCGAGCAATTACCTTTAGATAATGAGCGATGCGAGAACAGGCCATCAAGTAAGGCAAGCGAGCGCTAAGTGCAGCGTTTGCAGTAGCTTCCGCACCATCTTTGCCTTCATAAACTTTTGGCTTTTGTACGGTTTGACCACCAAAGAAGACCGCGTAATCGGTCCCTTTGTAATGGCACAACGGGCTAAAGCCAAGTTTGAAGAGTTCTGGATTGCGACGATCTGAAATGGGGACTTCGGTTGGGCACTTGAGTTCTTTGTCACCATCTTCGCCGGTCACCACGTGGGTCGGCAAATTCTGAACTAAGCCACCGTTTTCTTTACCACGAATGGCCGTACACCAGCCGTATTGCGCGAAGGCATCTGTAAGACGTGACCCCATTACATAGGCCGAATTCATCCAGCAATACTGATTGTGATCGATGCTCTTGGGTTCTCCATCGTCCCCTAATTCAACTTCTTCGTACGCAAACTCATCGATAGGCTTCGTATTGGCGCCGTAGGGGAGACGTGCCAAAGTCCGTGGCATTGTCATCACCAAGAACCGTGAGTCTTCCGTTTGCCGCAAACTGTTCCAAGCCGTGTATTCTACGGAATCAAAGATCTTGGCCAAATCTCGAGGCTTATTGAGATCTCGCCAATCCTTGAATCCGAATAGGGCAGGGGAGGATGCAGAAATAAATGGACAGAAGGACGCGGCAGCAACACCCGAGATGTTTCGCAACAACGCAATATCATCTGGATGATTGGTGAACTCATAGTCGCCGACCAATGCACCGTAGGGTACACCACCCGCCATCCCAAACTCGTCAGTGTAAATCTTCTTGAAGATTTCGCTTTGGTCGAATTCAACAGCCTTTTCCAAATCTTTGCGCAACGTATCTTTGGAGCAATTCATCACGCGGATCTTCAGTTGAGTCCCCGTTTCACTGCTCTTCACAAGATATTCTAACCCGCGCCATGAACCTTCCAGCTTCTGGAATTCAGGATGGTGCATGACCGTAGCCAACTGCTTGCTGATCGCATCATCGATACCTGCAATCGCATTGCGAATAGAACGCGAGATGTTTTTGTCAAACTTCAACGTTCCCTTACTGGCTTCCTCGACGAAAGCTTGGATCAAGCTTTTCGCGCGAGTGGTGTCCTCCTTCTTAGTCGCCTTGATCGCATCCGACAAAAAACTCTTTTCCTCTGAAGTAACACTCTGCGCCTGTGCTAGTTGCTCTTTATTCTCTTGACTCATGATGAGCTCTCCAATTCTCTGATAATTTTCAGTTGTGCGGTGTTGGAACGACTCTTACGACTTGTCTTCAATTCCCAATTCACGAGCGAGAGCCTTGAGATGCTCCGTATTCTTCAGAACATCTTCCAAAGTAGTTTCCAAATCTTCGCTTAGGTCAAGCGTTGGTAAGAGGTCTTGGAGTTTGCCGCGAATTTCGAGCAAGTTCTTGAGTGCAGGAATTTGTTGAGCAACTTTAGCAGGTGAGAAATCTTCCATTGTTTCAAATTTCAGATTCACTTTGATCGACGATTTCTCACCACCTTTATTCGGTTCCAGTTCATTGTCTACTTCCAGACTCAAACCGGGCGACATACGCTTCATGACGTTGTCGATACTGTCGCGATCGATCTCGATGAATTTTCGATCCGCGAGTGGCTTCAGGGCTTGGCCAGGTTTGTTGCCGGTAAAATCACCAAGCACACCCATCACAAATGGGATGTCCCGCTTTTCTGTCGCATCGCCTACTTGTACGTCGTAGGTAATATGAACCATTGGTTTTCGAACACGATTCAACTTACTGTGGATCGAACTCATCGATAACTCCAAAATCAAAATACAGAAGGCAAAATGATCTGTTGCGCAGAGGATGGGAAAAGTCGAAAACTATAAATAGAGGATCTATCGCCAGAGGGCTGAGAACAACGTGACACAATTTCTCTCAGCGTGCCGCAACCCTGCCAGCCTGTTAATTTGCATTACCGGTTTACTGCTAAAAGTAGGCAGTGCACCCTGGATCCAATCGCACAGAGTATCCGAAACTTCTATGCCAAAGTCAAATTTCTTGCCCAACTAAATTTGCTCGACAAATCGGTAGAATTGACCCTGCAAAGGCTGGGCCAGCGAGCTAAGAGACAGGGGGGGATCATTGATTATCGTTTTTTGGTCGATATCCGATTCGCCGATATACTTCGCTTAGAGCCTCGTCATTACGCAATACTTCCTCCAAAAACTGTGGAAGTGGCATTCGTCCCCAACGGACTGCTTGCTCAAGCGAATACGAGATAGGTGAATGAGGTTCGGTCTTTCGAAAGTACTCAGCCACCTTCAGCAACTGCTCGAACGCTTGCTCACGATTCTGCAATTGCCCCTCCAAAATAGCGATCGGGTTCCCACCTGGATTTTGCCCAGTTGAGCCTCCGGCTTGGGAAGTGTGGCTTGCCCCCCCGGATGCACCGGCGGCAGCGGGCTTATCTACCAACTTGCCGGCCGCCAAATCGGTAAACCAACTTCGAATTTCTTCAAGCAAACGCATAGTGTTGCTGATCGAAACGTCAGAAGCAGATTCTGGTCTCAATCTGGAAAGCAATTCATTGATCTGTTTGGCTTCCTCAACAGCCCCCAAGATGTCGACCTGCGTCTGCAGCAAATCTTCTTTGGGTACGCGCTGAAAAATTTGACTGAAGCGACTCTGGGTCAACTGACCACTCGCCTCCAATCGAGACTTTATCTCAGACTCCAGATCTGCGGTATCAAAATATTTTGCCAGCTCAAGATCGAATAGACTGAGAACGCGAAACTCTGAGGAACTGGACAATGTGGCCTTGCGAATCGCATCTGAAAAGGTTTTGGATCGATCCAAATTGCTGCTGATGGAATCGAAGGGTGCGGCCTCTTCCGTCGCTTCTGGCCGTGGATTTAAGCCATCCGGATAGCGTTCTAGCAACTGCCGAAGCAACGCTAGAGATTGGTGCAATCCGTTAAATCCATTCAGCCTTGTCATCGATTCGATAAGACAAGCCACAATTCGAGCGTCTTTAGAGTGAACCTGTAGAAACTGAATGGCTTTTTCAGCGATCGGCGCCCAATCAGCGTGACTGGCAGATTCATCTCGTCCAACGAAAAGTAGTTGGTTGTCAGCCCACTCCTTTTCCATTTTCTTGGCGGCTTGCCATTCACCCAACACCACGGAAAAGGCTCGCGATAATTCAACGCTGGAACTCGATTCGCGAGATTCTCCACAAGGAAGATTTTCGGAAATCGGTGCCAAGAGACTATCAATATCGAGTGTGATGTCGTAGGTCATGGCCGGCTTATTAGGGTGGGTAAGTGGAATGAACTATAGGTGGGAAATGCCAAGCTTTTGTAGATCGCGGGACAACGTTTCCAGAATCCTTGCATGCAAGCGACTTGTCCAAGACTTGCTATATCCCAATTGTTCTCCAGCGTCCTGTAGAGTATAGCCTTCGAAATAGACTAACGAGATTAATCTTTTTTCCGCGTAGGGAAGTTTTTCCACCGCCTTACGCAATTGGTCGCTGGCTTCCTTATGAAAAACCGGACCGGTGACATCACCGTTAGGATCCTCAAAATCGTAATTCCCCCCCTCCGAATCGTCCATCTCGCTCATCATGTAAACGGTGGAGAGCTTCTGCGCCGTCTTGGCAAACCATTCACCGCTTGCTTCCTCGCCCAGGGCTTTATTGCTGTTCGCATCAGCCTCCTGCATCATCACAGCGTTAGCCGCCCGCTCGTATTTGATTCGCCGCAAACGAGCCCGACTCGTCCAAGTCATCTTGGCCAAACCATCGTATATCGCACCTTGAATTCGATAGTAAGCAAACGTGGTAAACTGTGCCCCTTTTTCCTCGTCAAAATCGCGAGCAGCTTCCATCAACCCCAGTTCACCATAAGCGATCAAATCATCTAGATCGACACGAACAGGGATATTGCGAAAGATACGGATCGCAATCGAGCGGACTAACGCCCGTCCTTCAGAAACCAGTTCGGCAGTGCTATCGGACATGGCTAACCCCGCTGCGGCTCTTTCAACAAATGCCTCTGAAACTCAACCATGCGAATTCGACCATGTGGATCTCCAATCAAGGTCGATGCAATTTGGGAGCACATCCCTCGCAATCGAGCACCATCGCGGATGAGCTTGGATTGCCTCAACAAAAGCACACCCTCTACCAACAGCGTCGTTGTTTCCAGAAAACCAAGCTCCTGATCGGCAGCTTGATGAGCAATGTCACGCAGCCGATTCCATTCGGTGGCCGAGAGCTTCGCAACTCCAGTTTGGTCGGAGAGTAAGTCTCGTACCGTATCAAGCGTCGGCTCCGAATAAGAATCTCCTGACGAAGAACTGCCGTAACTCACGCAACACCTTTTACCCAAAAAGGAAAATACGAAACCTCACGGGGCGAAATCTTGCATCTCATCCCCACGCACACATCTTCCATGCCATTCGAGCCTTTACCGCTATCGAGAAGACTCCAGTAAGCTCTCAAACTCGAACATTTCTACAGCTCCATCATTTCGCGCACTACTTTCCTCGGTAAGCGTTCGCAGTTGATCCGCCGAGATAAGCACAGCCTGGATTGGTTGTCCGAAATATCCATCCGATACGGTATAAACTTTCCTTACCCAAGTGCGATCCGTCGCCGTTTTGACATGGACGTCTTTCCAGACATTTCCTACCAAAGCGACGAACCACTCTGTTGCATTTTCACCACTCAAATAGATCTCGACTTGCTCGCCTTTACTATTGGGCATGGGAAATCGTCGAACTGTTACTTCGGGCGCCTTTTGATTGCTCCACATGTTGCCCAAGCCCACTGGCCCCGTTGGATTATTAACTTCCGATATGGGCTCAATCGTTGGTAGGCAATAGCTTCCCACAGCACTGCAACGCTGTACGGTCCAAATGCGATGGTCCATTCGCACCTTTTCGGTTGGCGTCTTTCGTTCAAACCACTGTCCCGGCGTTTCTATAAAGCTCGCACTATGTTGCGCATTGAAACTTAGCTTGTAAACAAAATCGCTTACAAGCGGCAGCTTCTCTCCGTTTTGAATCTGCTCCACGAAAATCAGTTCGGGTCTATCGACAGGCTTTGAAGGCTCACATCCAAAATCGATGCTGACACTTACACCATCACGTCCTTCGAGCAGCCTCGGTGCGATCCACTGACCATTCCGCATTTGCTGCGATATTTCCGGACGCTCGTCGTCATCTTTTCGAAACAGCGAACCATTGCGCTGATCAAAAATCAATTGAACATTTTCACCACCCCAGATTGGAAATGGACCATAGCTTGCTGTTATCCCCCTTCGCCCAGATTCATCTCCCTTTAGTCTTCTGTTTCGCTGTTGAACCGAGACTCTCCATCCACCGATACCATTGCTCCACTGCAACAAATCTTTATTTTGTATCAGGCTTACCGGCGACTGTAACATGGCATTAGGTAAGGTTGCATATTGCGAAAGCGGCATGCTCTTATCCGCGATTTCAAGCGTACCATCTACAACAACTTGCGTTCCTGGCAAGATGCTATTGATTTGATCCATCATGTTTTTCGAGTTGATCTCGTCTTCTTTGTACCAAATAAAACGCCCATTACTGTTCTGCTGTAGTTGGGCTAAACTCTCCTGAGCCTTATCCCACTGAGAGTTCCAATGACTTCGGGTCCCTTCCACCGAGAACTTTTCAGTATCGGTAATTGAATCCACCATTTCTTTTACAAACGTTTGCTTCGACGCCGCTTGTAACAGCAAGCACTGGATATGGTCCGCGCGCGATATCTTTTCTCTCAAAAACAGATTCACATCTTTGGCTTGTGTACCACCTCCATCGGATGTGTCCATTCCATCCGTTATCCCAATGACTAAACACTCTTCATCAGAGAGATTAGCAACCATTTCAATCGCTTTTAGATAGCCATCGACCAAACGTGTCTCGCCTTTTCCCTTGGGAGGAAAGCCCGGCCTAAAGTCGCGAATGTCAACCAACTCTTGCTCCAGCACATCGCCACTAAACAAAACCAAGCCGATCTTTACCTCTCCTACAATGCCTGTATCCAAATACTCTTTTTTGATCAAGGCAATACTCTCATTCATGATCGCTTTTGCTTGACCCAAGCGACTGCCCAGCGTTTTTTCGGCGTTCGGCGGAGCTTGGTTCATCGACCCCGATATATCGATGGCAAAAACCACATTGAGCTTGGGAGCATTGATACCTTGAACGGTGAGTCTGGCTGGGCTGGTATTTCTCAGCAAATTTGTTTCTACAAACTTACGAGACTCAGGTGTAATGATTAACGTCTGGCCAAACGGATTCCCCCGAAAACTACCTGCGACCTTCCCTTGAATGCCAGAATCAATGAACTTCGCCATGCTAAAGCTATAAGGCTCGTTACCATCCGTTTTCCCGCGAAAAGCTGCAGCGACCAGAGAACTGTTTCCCCCCTCGATCCAACAGCTCAACTCAGAAACCGTTCCCCATGACGTCAATTGCCCGCTTTGCAATTTGATCGGATAACGCAAGCCGTCTGTAGGAAGCTCGGCAGCGTTATAGGTGAACTTCGTATTTCCGTTGACATCAAAATGGAATTTACTCACCGCCTCAGTTGCTTCGCTAAGGATCTGTCGTAGATACATCGCATTGCTAGTCGTTTCATCTGCCGCGTCCATGCTTGACGCAGTGTTGCCGGCCACTACACCACATGCGCGGGCGAGCCTTTGAAAGTAGGGTTGGGCTTCAACGCTTACACTGCCATTGCCCCACGTCATTCTCATTACGACTAGCTGCTGTAACCATCGCGAATGCTTCTGGACCAACTCACTCCATAGTTCATCTCCCTTGTCTCGGGCGCTTATGGCTTGACTTGGCTGCTGGTACGACGCCTGATAGAACAAGGCAAGTGGACTCCTCAACCAGCGAGATTGAGACGTAGTATCATCTTGCGGCATTTCTCCCAGTCGAACCATGGTATCCAGAGGAAACTTGCCGCTCAGATCGCTGATGAAGCTACTTCGTTTTTCGTTAGATACTTGTCGTGCTTTAGCTTCGCTTTTTCCTTCCCCGTCTCCTTTACCAACATCGATGTCAGCTTTACCCGAAATATACTCCACCATCTTCTCACGAAGTTGGCGCCGCCCATCTTCGTCAAGTGCAACTGGTAAGCTTCGAGTAATACGCAGCCATACAAAAGATTCCTCGGAGGGCATTGATCCATCCGCCGGTAATTTCGACAAGCCCAAACGCTTGTAGTCATCGCGAAGACTGGCCCAACGTTCGACCAATTGCTTAGCGAACTTTTGATCGGCTGTCCTACTGAAGTTACCTAATAGATCGTCGTAATCCTTGATTTTTTCACTTAACTGGCTCAAGGCATTTTGATCCGAGCTATCAGCAAACTCACTCGCTGCGGCCAACCAACAGATCAGATAGGGGCGATACAAGAAGAATTCGTCGCGAGCATCGTATGCGTCTTCCCAGGTCTTCAATCCTCCCTGAACGCTTGCCAAACTCGTCTCTAGGTTTCCCAACACCTCATCGCTTGGCAGTTGTCCAGCTAACCACGAATCTACGATGAGGTTTTGAACCTCGACAGAAACCTGATCCAGTGAAATACTGAGCTTCAATACCGCATCTGGCCGTCGCTCGACGAAGACCAATTCCATCCACTTCCCCAACAGCTCCATACTGCGTCCCAGCGTCTGACCAAATCGCAATTTGGTAGGTGTATCCAAGACCTCCGTGGTTTTGAACCAATAAGAATCATGCCGCAGAAGCATCAGAAACTGGAGTGCAGGCGAGGGAGAGGTTAATTCGACATTTCTTAGACCAAGCTCAAGAAATTGCTTCAGGTCGTTGGGATCATTGGCTTCGGGAAAACTGCAGATCGATTGCCAAACTAATAGCCCGCGATCGATCGCTGAAAATTGTGCTTTGTCGTCAGGTGTATCCAAAGATGCAGGGGAAGAACTTGCATCCTTATCGGCATTGGCTGTTTTATCAGTCGGGTTCGTCGCCGTTGCTGATGCATTGGGCTGCTCGTCTGCGGACTTTGAACTCAACGTATTCGTGACATTTTCGGCGGATGCATTGGAATCATCCGACCCCGAAAGATATTTGGGTAACTTGCCGTTCCATTTGGCCCACTGCATCAACTCTTGTCGGGAAATTCCGCTAGCGGCCAAATCCATTCCCAACGACTCAAAATCGATTCGATTGGGTGGCGTTTTGGGACACGCTTTGAGCTCGAGTTCAACCGTTCGGAAAAGCCGGCTCGCGGATGCTTGTTTTTGAATGTCGACTCGTTCCGAAAAATGCTCCAACGTGGTGAGCCCATGCGCGATTCGCATCATCCGTTCTGGGGCCCAACGATAGACTTTTTTATTCAGTAGTATCTCGTACTCTCCCCAAAGAGCATCAATCTTATTCCAATTCTGTTGTACCGATGCGATTCCACTTGCTTCGGTAGCAATACTTGCTGGAGCCTGCAGTTTGCGTCGTCGGCCAATAAAGCGATTCACCCAGTTATCTGCGAAACGTTTATAGAGAATGTCGGTGCGTTGATTCTCATCAGCCAAAAGAAGTTTGGGCGTTTGTATCGCGGCTCTACGTGCGTTAACCCAATCAGCCACACGTTGACCGACAAAGGTCTCCAACTCCTTCAATGTGACATCGTAGTCGTTGTTTGCATCGCATTCTGGATCACTTAATGCGTCGATAACAAAGTTTTGCAATACACTGCCATTGAGTTCAGGGGCACTCCACGCCTGCGCGTTCTTGCTTGAGTTCGCAACGAGCAGGATCAATTTTTTGCGTGAAGACTTTACTTCAGCCGTTTGAAGCACTTCCTCCCAAACAGAGACAACATCTTGATAGTAATCGGTATACTGGCCAATTCCGCGAGCTGGATCAGCATAGTTGAGCATCGGAATTGAATTGGGCGTCGAAAAAAGATCCAGCACCACAATCGCGGTGCTGTTGTCGCGAATCTTCTTCAAGCACTCATCGAGAATCGCCTTAACATCTTGCTTGATTTGACTAGCATCGACTTCCGATTGCACGACGAGAAGTAAGGGTGACTTTCGTTCCCCATCTTTATATTGATGAAACGGCGTGACACGACAATTATTGCGATTCGCCTTAGCCCACTGTTGTGAAAGTGGCATCAGCCCAAGTGGTTGATTGTCGATTTCCGAGGAATCGATTCCACGCTGGTACAGAACAACATCAATGATCTGTTCGCGCTTGAAGAGGATATCGACAAACCAGACTGCGAAGAAAGTAAAGAGCAAGCCAACGCCGATCAATAACCAGCGTCGTTTAGAGGAGGGCGCACGACGAGTTTCGGGAGTTCGTCCACCCCGCCAACCCGATTTTGCAGGATTTGCGGACTTGGCTTTGGTGGGCGAATCACCTTTACGCCACCCACCACTTGCAGCAGCAGGCGGCTCCGAGTTTGTCGGTGCAGAACTCGCATTGGATCGATTCGACGCATCTCCATTCGACTTGCCTGCAACAGGCCGCGAAGAGTCCGCTCGAGAATTCGAATTTGAGTCTTTTTTTCGCCAACCAGACATACCCCCCCCTTAGCTGCTCCTCGTTAAACGGCAGCCACAGTATAGCGATGTTGCAGGAGGGGACCAACAAAAAAACTCACCCCCTGAATATCTTACAAAGAATCCAGGGGGCGAGGTTATTTTGCATTTGTTCGCAGACGCTTAACTATTCAGCAACTAGGCCAACACTTGCACCCTTGCTGATCAGTTGTTGCTTCTGAACAGTGTTCTCCAGCTTAAGTGTCACTTTGCTGTTATCCACAGCGACGATCTCGCCCAGGGTTACTTCTGCGTTCTCAGCCACAACAACCATCTTGGCTCCGATGTCTAAGCTGTAAACACCAGGCAGAATCACAACGACTTGATCTTCTGCTTGTGCATCATCAACACGCACGCACTGCACCAAGTTCTTTTTCTGCTCTTCTGTAAAGGCAGCAGCACCGGATGAAGTAACTGAAGCGCGGTACACAACCGGAGAAACTTCTAAGTCGCCGTAATCTGCAGAGCTGACCTTCACATGCACGGGCTCTTCTTCGACTTCAAGAGCTTGGTCAGCTGCATCGGAGGGAGAAGGCTCAGCGTCGCCAGCAGGCTTATCCTCATCGCCTTCACCTTTGATGCTCTTTTCGGGTTTGACCGTTTTATCTTCAGGTGGGCAAGCTGCTAGTACTGCAGCCGCCATTCTACGAAGCTGTGCACTTGGTTCAACAAAACAACCTTTATCGTCGGTCTTGTTGGCCATTTCATCGAGCTTCTTGCGAATGGCTTCGGTACAGCAGCTGCTTCCGCAAGCGTTAAGCCCGCATGGGCCACACGACTGGATGGCAGCACAAATCGCTTCCATCGCCGCTAGACGTACTTCGCAGTCGCAATCATTGAGGCCTTGCAATAAGGCTTCTTCCACTTTGTCTTTTTCACTCGGGCAAACGCATCCAACACTTGCCAAGTACTTCAAGGCCTTGATCTTCTGCGGCTTCAGATCTTTGTCTTTCTTGATCTCAGCAGCATTCTTCAAAAGTGGATTTTCTGAAGCTAAGTTCTGTGGATCTGAGATTGGGAGTAGAGGTGGCTTCTTTTCAAGCTGAGGATAATCCCCGCTACGATTCAAAACCCCAGAACGGAATGCTGACTCCGCTTGAGGAATTCCCAAGCGTTGCCAAATAGTTGGGACTGGCGGATTGGGAACCACACAGCCGCTGCAAGCGAGTACCAGGACACTCAGTCCTAACCGAGATCGAACTTTTCGAGTATTTTGAGCCATGGTCTTTCGTCCTGTCAGCCCGGCCGACAAAGCGTGGTAGGGGATTGAGCAGGATTGCTGCAATCCTTGCAAGCAATCCGTTCGTCACACAACGCTTTTTGATTCGGGTCAGAACATAAGAAAAATCCACTTCTCTGGTTTCCAGAGAGAGCCCTTCGTCAATCGGATATTTCTCGTTTATCGCTAAAGTTTACCTCAACCATTCAAAGCAAACAAAAAACCACCACCTCAGGGGAACCAACCAATTGTCTCCCCACTAGAAAAGACATTGGAGTGTGGAAGATAAACAGAAAATCCTACGCAAGCCACAAACACTAGCCATTCGACGCAAGCTGCCAAACAACCCAAACGGCCAATCCAAGCAGCGCCATGAGGGCAAGGCCTCCTATCGCCATGACAAAATTAGTGACCAGCTGATAGCCTTGTTCTTCTTTTAGTGCCGTCGAGTTCCATTCCAACAATCCCGCATCATTCTCGATGAGTTTCTCGAAAACGGCCGCCACGAAGGCCTGTTTTTCCGGGGAATCACCTGTCGCGGCAAAGTAACAGCCACTGAAAAACATAGGCTCGTTAGAGGGATCTTTACCTGGTTCATCTTGGCCGAATCCTTCGGAAACAATCACAGTTAAATTCTGTTCAAACTTCTGTCGAAGCCGCGCCATAAAAACGAACAGGCGGCCATTGGTTTTCTTTCGCATAGACTCAGCCCGCGCGAACAACTCGTAAATTCGCTTTTCAAAGCTGGCAACAGCATGCATGACAACGGCTTGTAGTCGCGTTTTGGAAGCTTCGCCTAAGGTTTCGCAACCCTTGCCGAAACGTGCGAATCGAACCTTTTCCAGTCCCAATCGATCGATCATCTCCAAGAAACCATCATGCTTATCCATTTCTGTGACCAAGGCGATCGCAGGAACTCGAACACGCAGGTGCTGTTGCAAGACACGCATATCTTCTTGCAATGCTAACTGCGTCGCCGCAGCACTCATCTCAACTAACTCGTAAGGCAAAAGAGCCAAGATACCATTGGCGGGACAAACAGGCTGTCTTGTTCGGCAAATCAGCGTCGCCAAATATTGCAGCCGATCGCTGCAGAGCGCTTGCTCCTCAGCGTTAAGCTTGGCTTCAACGCCGGCAACAATGGCAACGGGCGTCGCGACCATTTCCATCGCTGGATCTTCTTCCAAGGTCTCCAGATTTTTGCTGCCGCCAAATTTGGGAACCCTTCGTGGCTCAATCGCTTCCAATCCCGATTCGCCAAAGTCACTTGTTGCTCGCTCATCCATCGATGCATCATTATCTAGCGTAGCTGTTGCAACCCGACTTCCACGTTTAGGCATCGATCGCTCTGTGGTTGTGGTGGCCGTCACAGCTTGCCGATTCAAGGACAATTTGGAGAGGCGATTACAACCATTGGCAAAAACGTAAATCACATTTGGATTGGCAAGAAATGCAAGTCCTTGACCAGCATTGGCAGCTGTATTAACCGGATAAGTTCCCGCGATGCAATCGGCTAATTGCCCTACCATTTTACCATCTTCTGCACCGAGTATCAAAACAATAGGCGTATCGCTGACATCGATGCCTTGCTGAGCAAGCTGCTGCATTCCTTCATTCCACTGCATATCGATGTCGGGATAACGTGAGACTTCTTTTTGCATCAACAAATAGGTCAGAAAGTATGCCAGGACAGTGATAACGGGTATGAGAACCAGAAAGTAAGGAAGCAGGGAGCCGTAGTCTTTGCGGAGATTCTCATCACCAAAGATGAATAGCATGACATCCGCGGTAACCAGAACAATCAGAACTAAAAAGGTCGTCCAGGCAACCAGCCAAGGAAGAGGGAGATCAGCGAACCGCTTCATTCCAGGCACCCATTGCGCGAACCAGTGGAACGCACTTCGCAATGGGGAGATCATGGCATCCAAGAAGGATAGTATCGAATTGATGAACATGATGGTAACTTGAGTCTTTTCTGGATTGCCTTGAAGCCGCGATAAACACCCGTCAGAAAAACCGAGCCCCGTTCAGCGCACACTGCGCATTACAGAAGCCATTTCACATTATGCTGTGAGGGAAGCAGCAGTTGCCTCGAACCTTGTGACTTCTTCGGTTGCTTCGGCGGGCGGACGTAGTTTTTGCCAAGCAAAATACCAGCCTCCTAGAGCCACAGCCACCAACAGTGCAGTGAGGATGGCCGACAAAAGCAATTGCTGTTTCCCTTGCTGGGCTTCATTGGTTCGCAAGGGACGAACTGTTTCAGAAAACGGTGGCAGAGAATGACGAGCTTTTAATGATCGCCCCGTTTCACGACACCATTCGGCAGGATCTTTGGGCAAGTTAAGTCGTTCGAGTTCTTGAATGCGTTGCGGTTGATCGGCACCGCGATACACACCTCGAAATCCAAGAACGACGCACAGATAATACACCTCGAGCGCATTGGTATGAGCGGCAGCGCTCGCTTCGCTTGCCTTTTCGAAAAACTCGTGAAACGCAATACGTTCACCGAAGAACTCTTTTTCTAAGTACTTTTCTTTCCAGAGATCCTTATCGGCCCAATTCGAATAGGTAAAGACCTCATCGACCCAGCAACACAGAGCGTACTTGATCAATTTCCACTCAGGCTTGGGACCGATCAAACGTTCGCCTTGCTCGATCAATTGCTTGATCGTGGTACGTGCATCTGCCAACGGAACGACTTGGCCCGAATCTATCTTTCGCAAAAACTGGAGCGTTCCGAGTAATACGGGATCCACCGCTTCACAGTACAGTTTTTCCATATCGGCTCGACCTTAATGTTAAACGTATAGAAGTGGGGCAGGACCGAAAGCTAGGCTTTAGCCCAGGCGTTTTCGTACGGCAAACAACGCCATTTCGACACCGTAAGTTTTGTAGTTGATGGTGAGTAGTATTCTTCTACTCTTATTCAAAGTATCGAGGTTCGCAATCTGTTTTTCGCTGACTCGAACCGCAACTCTAAAGGTCAACCGCGCTCGATCCCACATAGGGTCTTCGGTTATCGCCCACAATAGCCAACCGCGTCGATCCTTCAATACCGATGGCAAACCGGCCTCTGTCTTGCTCGGTGATACAATAGTGAAACCTCGGGATCGCTCCTTGAAGACTCGTTCTACATCGTCAGCTGCGGCTAGTTTCCAGTCCCAGGCCTGCAACATGCCGGAACGAGCTAACTCTGTGGGACTCATGTCGACAGGTTGAATTCCAAAGTACCAAGCCCAATCATTGGAAAGATATTCGGCAGGCAATGTCACTGACATCCCTAAGCCACTACCCTCGAACGGGAACACCTGCAATGGCTCATCTTGCACCAAGAAGATAAGTTCGCGAATACGCTCCCACGCCCACCAAAAGATTGGCTGCAATTCGTCATGATTGTAGGGAAGGATACGCGGCACAATGCGGTTACTGCCAAAAATGGAACATCGACCGATGATGCGTACTAATGTCGAGTAAACTTCGAAGGGATGGATGCCGGACGTCAGTGCCGACAATCCAAGTTCCGCGTATGCCTCATTGAGAGCGTGCATAAGCATCAGTTTTTCGACATCCCCCGGTGTTTGCGAATCGAAATTGATATTCCGGTTCTCAATAATGCGACTCAATTGCGTCAAACGCTCACCAATCAAGTCGTAAATTCTGCGAACCAAAGATTGCAAATCGGGCCAAGCATTTACCGCCAAGGTGGAGGGAAAATAATTCTCTTCGATCTTCCAGGCCGCTTGCTGCCCCGCCTCTCGTCGAACCTTGCAAATCTCCAACAATTGTAAACCAGCTAGGTCCTCCGTTTCGAAAGCGATTCGAACTTGGCTTCGCAACAAGGCGATGTTTTGAATGCCAGCCCCTTGTGATTCATCGGGATAATCGCCATTCACTTCTTCAAATCGAGATTTGCTGGCTGCAGTTCGTGTAACGTTGCTATCCCCCATTCGAATCTCAGGGATTGCCAAATAGACAGCCAAGCTTTTATCTGCACCAACGCTCTTGAGACGCAGGTTCAAATCAACTCGCAGTCGATCGATGTCAACAAACGTCCCATCTTTAAATCGAGCAGCGACATCTACGATCTCGAAAACACCAGCCCCCAACGATGCCTTTTCAATTTTGATTCGCGATAAACCCCAATTGAAAAGATGATCATGTTGGTAGTGGTTGCGTAGCACCTCATGCCAGTAGCGGTCCGACGCTTGAAAGTGATGAGGACGAAGGAACATTCCTTCATACCAGTGAACCGGCAAGTTTGGCATGGATTCTTTTTTCGTAACTTTAGGGACAAGCCCTTGCTTGGCGGGCTCCGAAAGTAGGTGTTACAATGCCCCCATCATATCAATCGACAACTCGGTTGCAATATGATTGTGCAATAGGGAATGAAACCCGCTTGACCTTGATTCTCAGGTACTTCGGACTTTCCTCGAAAATCTTTCACTAAAGTGGCACCATGGCTCAGAATCCCGCATCTCGACCATCTGGAAAACATACTTGGTCGGCCAAGAAACAAGCCCCACGCAGCAGCCACAGAATGTTTAACCTATTGGTGGTGAGCGCCTTGTTTTTCGCCACCATTTATTGGTTTGGATCGCTACTCCTGAACTTTGGAAAAGCACCAGACACCTACCTATTGCACTTGCAAATCGCCAATCAAGATTCCTCAGACGTTTATCCTTTGGTTCTTGTTTCGAAAGATGAAATCAATGAGTTTGGAAAGAAAATCAACGCTACGGAAATCGTCGATGTCACGCCACCCGATTCTACACAAGGTGACCGAGCCACGAGCGTAGCGATCGAGAATGCGATTCGTGATAAACTCCCCAAACTGAAACAAAACGATATCGTCTTTCTCTATCTGCGCGGGTACTGCGTTGTCAGAAACGCCAATCCGTTTTTAGTTGTCGCCAATTATTCACCAGCCGACGACGATCGCAATTCAACGCCATCGGGACTGGTTGATTTGCGTAAGTTGATCGCTGAACTTTCCAAACTTCCAGCTGCCAAGGTTGTGGTGATGCTCGACCATGCCGATCTGGATGTCTCGAACTTGTATCAACTTCAAGAACCGCTCGAATCATTCGAAATCATGCGCAAACTTGCCGATGCAGGTTCACAAGCAAAGTCGGCGAGCAACTCCGGAAAGAATGCGGATGTAATCATCCTCTCCGCCAAAGATGATTTTCAACCGTCGCATATTCGATGGCGAGATCGAACTTCGCCTGCCAGCACCTTGTTCTTCTTTGCCTTAAATCGCGCGATCGATGAGCTACAACCCACCGACAACTCTACTCCAGAGAGCTTTTCATTTTCCCCTTTTGTCGAGCATGTGCAGCGCTATGTAACACTGGGTTCCGGATCATATCAGTCACCGGTCATTCTAAGAAACGGCCAACGGCTTGATCCCAAATCCGCCGATAAATCTCTAGTATTTGAATTTGGAAAGATCGCTGCCAAGAAGGCGACTAATCCATCTTCGTCAACAGCAGCATCTTCTTCCAGCAAGCCTCAAAGCGATTCGTTACTCGCGGGGGACGGCGATCAACTCAATAAGGACCTAGAGCGATTACAGAATCAGTGGAAACAAGCCGAATCGCTATTCCAAACATCCGCCTCTTATTGGCCCACAGATTTCGCTCCCTATAGCTGGCATCAAGAATTGAGCCGTTTCCGCAAGATCGAATTTCGTTGGTTAACCTCCACCGATAGTCCCCCTAACACTCCCACCGAAATCAATACTTGGATCGATCCACAATCCGGTCCAACCTCGAAAGCGCCCATCGGTTTCGCAAACGCTTGGAGCAAATTCCTTCAAGCTCCGTATTCCCGTGCCTGGCTGTTTGATGTCGCCAAACTCCCAGAAGAGTGTCCTGATTATCCTTACCATCCAGCCACCAATCTGACCTATGATCGAACGAAGAAGCTATCACGTGAACTGGCTCGCGATGGCAACTACACCAGCGATTGGATTCGTCTCCTGGCCGCTTATCCCAACCAGGACGCCTCAACAGCCAACGAGCTTTCAGAAATAGTAAGGAAACATATAACGCTTTTACTGGACGCCGACGAAGTATGGCAGCAATTGAAACAAAACCCAACTTCAACCTCACTCGAAGATAAAACCAAGACGATTGCGACTCTTGATCAGTCACGCAAGCTGCTATTCCAAGCCACCAGCAATTCAACTGCTATCGATCGAGAAATTGAACGACTCAAGACAAACGCCGAGTTAACTATTTGGCAATTGCATCACCGCTGCCGACTATTGCTTCGCTTTGCCCAACTCACAGCAGCACAACGCAATGAGCTATTGAGTCTTTGCCAAAAGGGAGATTCTCCAAAGCTCCCCCCAACCAACGTGGAAGCAGCTTCGCAAAACACCAAAGATATTCTCGAAAAAAGCTCGGCGGTCACTTCGCGATTTCTTCAGGCCACTCAGGGCGTATTGCGTCCCGCATTAAACAGCGACTTGCACTGCATTGTTAGACCAACCTTGGATTCAAAAATCGAGTTTGTCACACTCGCTGATTCCACTTCATCAACCATCAATCCCACAACTTTGACAGTACTTAGGACGATCACACCTCAGACGTTTTCAATACAAATACAACGCCGTGATGGTTCTACCCCACCGGACGAACTCTCCGTGCTCCTATCTGGTCTATCAGACGATAATATGCGTGTCCAACAGGCTGGCCAAGATCTTAGCTGGGACAAATTGCATACCGTGCGTGTTCTCAATGGGACCATCAGTTTTCAAGCCTCTGCTCAAAAACAAGACGATGTGAGCCTACCCAAAATTATTAATCTTAAACTCACCGATTCGACAAACGCGGATGCGGGGGAAACGAATCTTGAACGTCGGATGGGTGTCGAATGGCCGCTACAAAATGAATTTGTGTTGCAGGCCACGCGTCAGGGGACCACACAAGAGTTTAAGCTGAGTTCCGGTGAGCCGCTTTTGGGGGCAGCGTTGGTGGATGAGCAAGGTGAGCCGATAACGTTGAGTTACGAGCTATCGCTTTACAATCGTAGCCGTATCTCGCGCAAGGCCATCGTTCAGTTTTATCAAGTCGATGATCCTCGTCAGGGCATTGTTGTGCCAGGGACAGCTTTTAATGCAGAGAGACGTGCGCTCTGGACTAAAAACGACTTATTGGCAAAAGTGAGCAACTGGAAGAAATTGCTCCCGCAACCATTGACCATTTCAGCCCAAGCAGACGAAACCATTTTGTTGACTTCACTTATTGCTAATGCCTTGAAGCCAGCGGCATCAACCAACGCTGCTTCGCCCGCCGGTACAACCACTTCAGAAGTTGCCGAAATTGAGGCTCCCTACGGCCTCATTTGTGAACTTAATGAACTTGATGAAAATGACCAAGTAAAAGGTCAAGCAGACACCACTTTCGTCTGGATTCCGTTAGATACATACGACCCGTTTACATCGAATCAAGCTCTTCGCTGCCTCACGGACGTTCCTCCCTTTTTCATCGATGACAATGGCAAGCTGTTGCTTTCGCTTGAAGCGACCGACACTTTGCGAAATCTAGCCACTACACCCAAAGTACCGATCCAAGTTGAGTTTCAGGCCCGTAATAGCCCAACACTTACAGATCGACAGTCCTTCTCGTTTGATCTCGATCAACCGGTTCGGCGCGAACTTCCGATCTCCAAAATCAAAGATGACCTGTTCATTGCTCACATCTCGTTTGGTGCTTTTCCGAAACAGGCTTCGTATGTATTTCAAAATGGACTGGACCCTCAACCCATACGCAAACCCGAAGTTTTTGCGCAGCTAGAATCGCTCGAAATACAATCCAGAAATTCCAACTCGGGCACATCCGCAGCCCCCCCTCAGGCTCCACCATCACTTCTGGTGCGATTGACCGACAAAAATTCGTCTGAAGGAAGCCAGTGGGCATTGATCAATTCGGAAACAGACCTCCGCAAATCGATGTTGGTAGGAAAAATCAACGCGATTCTCCCTGCCCAACAAGCATTTGTGGGTTGGCGAATCTTCGACTCAACACGCAATCAAGCCCAGCCCCTCAACCATTTCTACGAACAAGTTCAACGACAATTCAAAGTCCGTTTTGATTCAAGCGGAACGTTGCAGCTAAAGCATGTCATTGCACCACTGAAAATGGAATATGACGTCGAAAACACGTTTGAACAGCCTGGGGTTTACGAACTACAGCTTTTTGCTGATGAGTGGAAGAAGCTGGACCTAGTGACGGGTCGTGATGTTACAGCGAATCAACTCGTTCAATCAGAGACAATTATTGTCGACCGCGAACCACCCCAATCCTCTACCATAGATGTCAAAGATAGCGAAGCTAACTCCATTGCTTTCGACCCCAAATTGAGCAAAAACCAAACATACCAAGTAGTTTTAAGTTTGCCTCGTAACGGTCGTGGAGATGTTCCCATCAAGGAAGTCTTCTTTGGAATCGATCTCAATGATGATGGTCTCTATCAAGACGACGAGGCCATCAAAGAGGGGAAAGGTCTTCTCAACAAAGAATCGCAGTCTGCTGGTATTGAATACAAGGTTCCACCAGAACGAATCAATAACATTCGCTTTGTTGCACGTTCCGTCGACTATGCGGGCAACATCCAAAATAAGAACACCTCACCACAATTCACCATCGATGCCAATAGCGGTGTCCCAGATAAGGGAATGCCCTCGAAAGCCAAGAACTACACGCTAACGGTGGTCGTAAAAAACACCTCGGGGAGTACACCCTCGAGTGAAGTTGAATTGAAGATGGACGGTCGCAGCTACAGTTCGAAAAATGGACGAAATGTCTTCATCTACAAAAACATCCCAAGTGGCTCGTATCAGGTGACCGCCACGTCCAGTGCGGGCTCCACACAATACGAAGTCTCCGAGAAGATCGATGTCTCGGGCGATAACACCAATATCACCCGAGAACTTAAACTCAAAACGAAAGAAAAGCCACCAGCCAAACAACCGTAAAGCCCGCTAGTTGCGAGCTAGCGGCTGAACATTTTCTTCTGGCAGCGGGATCGATACCCAACCAAATACACGGCCGCGACTGACCGAAAATGTCGTTGCCTCCGGAGCATCGGCACTGAACAGTGTATATCCATCTTTGGAGAAGCTGATATCGCTCACAATCGATCCGCGATGAGCGTCAATGCTAAACAACTCACGCGGTTGTTTGTCGACGGACGGACTCGCAAACCATGTTGATATGTTACCAAAGGAAGTTCCCACTGCGATTGTATTATCAACAGACGAACAAGCGATCGCCGATATCTTGGCATCGAGCGCGATCGGTGCAAAGTTTGGAGCATCAGCGGCGGACTCGATCGAATAAAACTGCAAGTTGCGGTCGCCAATTTGTGCCACAACATACCACCGGGCTTCAACGCCTTGCTGCCGAATCGTTAGATTTTCTCTGAACCAAGCGAGTCGATTCAACGCGGGCTCTGTTACCGAAACCGCATCAATCGCAATTTTACCATCTTGCTCATTTCCATTGCCGAGGCTAACGATCTTGATATTTCCATCCACCGTGCCCAACGCAAGTTGTTCACCGGAAGGATGCCAACTGACGACCGAATAACCATCCCAAGATTTTACGATCCCATTGGTTGTTAAATCGACCAACGCTACTTTCCGTACGTCGTTGACCTGCCCGGTAACCGTAAACTTCTTGCCGGATGGTGCTAGAACGAGACCATCGATTTTGGTAAAGCCTTGGGACTTCAGCGCAGTATTAGGGATCGGTAACCATTGAATCGTTCCATCGGTATCTCTAGAAGCAGACCATAATTCGCCTTCATCATGCAGGGTTAACCAATTATCGCCGGTGGAATCACCACTTGCAGCCACACAACCGGTGCGCCCATAAAGTCTCAAACTTGCCTTCGGATCATTAAGGTTTGCAATTGCCGCCATAAAGTTCTTATTTCGGAAATCCATAGCTGCAATCACTTGATTCTGATTGTCAAAGATCACTTTGGAGAAACTTCGGCGAATTGTTCCAAATTTCAAACTGATATCATCCAAAGCCATCGGCTTTGAATCGGGCGTTAACCACACCTTCACAGGGAAAGTGTTAACCTCTACCTGTCCCTTGCCAGCTTCGTCGAAAACGACCTTGGCCACCCAGGTTTCCGCTCCCTTTTCGTTGCTATCCTTAAAGGGATAACGAGCCGCACAGTGCACGACATCTTGACCGTTTGGACCTGTGTCCACATTGAGGTCTGCGCCATGCTTGAATGCTTGAGTCCCTGGAAAATTCAACCCCTTGAGTGGATCCGTGAATTCAGGACCAGCCTTAAACGTTCCGCTTTGCCAACCAAGAGAAGCAAGTGCACGAACACCAGACTCTGAACCCGTTCTCAAAATGTACAACCGGTTACCCGCGCGATTCCATTGCGCCTTTAACGTTAGTGCGTACGCAACTTGCTCGGCTAGCTCGGCATTATACGCAACCACTGTGTCATTTGCGGCTAAATCAACAATATATGTATCCGCTTTATCTCCAACTAAAGTCAGCAAATTGGATTGAATCGGGTGAGCAACGATTTCTACAGCGTTGATATTTCGGTCGCCCATCTTCAAGATTTTTTCATTGCTTCCGTCTAAGTCACAGATGGAAGACATCAGCGAATTAACCCAAACCAATCTTTTTCCGTTGGCTACAAGTGCAACGCGTGCAGAATTGTCACTGATTCGCGTCCAGCGATGAAGCATTTTTCCACTGGAAGTTTCCCAAACACAAAACTCCAACATCGTTTCGGAAGTGTTTCGGAATGGGGTACTCTTTTCCGTTAAGCGAGCAACCGATACGGTACGATCACTTTCCGTTGACGTCACTAGATCCACGAATTCAGCCTTGGGCGTGTGTCCCGGAAACTGCAAACCAGCTTCTTGTGGCCCAACGCCGGTTCCCCAAACCCGCAATACACCTTCTTGATCGATCCACCAATTCTTGCCACTGTCCCCTTGTCCGCCGGCAGCGACGATACCACTAGCCGACTCGGGGGCATCCATTCGCTGTCTGGCAGCAATCTTCTTGAGATCCCAGTCAATACATATACCGCTTTGATCTAGAGCGACGACATGTTCGCCATTTTTGTAATATCGACCATCGACAGCTAGGCTTGGCAATCCAACCAGTGGTCGTTCATAGGTCCAAGAGCTGGCAACATTTGCCTCGTTTGCGCCATCGGTTGTTGCTTGGGTCCCCACCGACTTCCGCCAGAGTTGAATCGCGTTGTCCTCCGCAATGGTGATCATGGCATCATTACCGTATGGGCGAATGTGCAAGATCTTGGTTTGATGCACTCGAGGTGTTAGTTCGCCGACGAAATTGAATTCAATTTGGCCCCCCTCTTGCTTGCCGCGATCCAGCAAGAGTAGGCGCCCTTCAACTGTTCCCAAGCAGATGCGCCCGTTGGCATCAATAACGGTAGCGACAGTAGCTTGAGAAGAGAGTTCGTCAGGTATTTGCAACGTAGTCAAAACCTCCGAATTTAGGTCCAACTCGTAACACGCGAGACTGGTGGTACCCTTGGTATCCACACTTTGAATGGCCGTACAAATCGCACGCTGAATTCCGTTATCAGTCTCCAAAAACTGAATGTTCCGCAATAATCCTCTACACTTATAAAGGAAAGGTTTCACGTTGTTCAAGTCAAGCTTGTCGGTGCGTGGCCAACGGTAGATACCACCATTGATACCGACCAGAAAGTGCTTGCCATCAGGGCTAAATGCGGACCAACGAAATTCTCGGTTTTTGAGGAACGCAATCGGACTGACCTGCTTGGTGGCAATGTCCCAGTTAAACACGCCCGGTTCTGCTTTATCCGAACCGGCCGTGATGAATATGACTTCCTTGCCGTCCGGAGAAATTGCCACGGACACAATCGACCGTTCGAAAGGAAGTTTCAAATCGTTGACTGGTTCGATACGATCGTTTTCGATCTTGACGATTTGCAGCAAACTATCTTTTCCCTCGGCCGATCCCAACACCGCAAACGGCGCATTGGTGGCGACGTCGATGCAGCTCGCTTTTCGTCCCCAATCAAACTGTGGAATATCTCGTCCAATCAGAGCGGCCACGCGGCGGTAGGGCCATGAGATCAATGGGGGAGCTTGCTGTAGTCGCACATCCGACGAGGCAGGTTGAACAGCATTAGCATCAGCCGACTTGTCTGCCCCAATCAACATCCCAGCTTGAAGTCCTTGAATTTCCGCCAACAATGCGTTGCTGCGTCGCACGTTATAACTTTGAGCCAAATTGTAGGCTGACAGTAGACTTGACTGATAGCCACCCAACTTGGCAATTCGCTCGCTTAGTAGAGCTTCAATCGCATTCTGTTCTGCTAATTTCCTCTGGGTCTCCTTGGCTTGAGTTTCGTTCCTTAAATCTTCGATGGACATTGCAAGTTTGGATGCATTTTCATTAGCTCGATCTCTTGCCATCACCGCCAAGGTTTCATTTAACGCGGCAGCCTCCGCGTTGAAAGTTGCGACCTCTTCGTTGAAGGTTGCAATTTGCGCATTAAGTTTGGCATTTTTTTCTTGCTCTAATGCATTATTTCGTTCATCAATAGCTTTTCCTTCAGCTAGACGGACTTGAGCAATAGAGAACCACAACCACAAGCTCAAACCGCTGAGAATGGTCAATGCGCCGACTGCCCCAACAGCACTGACACGGCGCAGTCGACGATAGCGAACTTCGCGCGAACGTGCTTCTTCCTGAGCCGCTTTGGCTTTTTTGTAAAGCTCCTTTTCATCATTTTCTGTGGGATCTAAGGTCTCCAAGCAAACATCAAAGTCACCGCGTGACAGTGCGTTTTCTGAATAAGCTAAGCGAGCTCGTTTCAAGCCAGCCTTGGCCGGCTTATTGTCTTCCCACAGGCGAATCGCATTACGGAAACCGAATATGGCTTCGTTGAATTTTCCGTAGTCTGATGACTTTTGAGCATCCAACAGCAAAGCGTCGGATTCTTCACTCAAGCGTGCACTTTCAGCGTGTTTGTTCACTTCACGAATGGCATCGCTCAATTCCTCGACCGTCGCATAGCGATCCAAGGGTGAAGTGGCCATCGCTTTGAGCGCAACGGCGATCAGACCAGACTCTTCTTTGACAGGAAAATAGAAATTGGAACGCGCACGTTCTAACACTTCATAGACCGTGCGTCCATCACGCGGAGGCCGGCCTTCAACCAAATGGTAAAGGATGGCGCCTAACAGATAGATGTCGCTACGAGGTCCAATTCTGGGCCAGTCATGTTTGGCCATCTCAGGGGACATGTAGGCTGGAGTACCGCCAAACGAAAACGGATCTTTCTGCTGAGGACTTGGTTTGAAGTTCTCCGTCTTGCTCAGGTCAACCGCCATACCCCAGTCAGCCACCAGCACCTCACCGAAGTCCCCGATCATAATATTACCGGGCTTAAGATCGCGGTGAATCACCTTCTTCGAATGAGCAAATGCAAGCGCGTCACATACCTTGAGAAGATAGTCGACATTTTGTTCTAGTGTCTTCGTATTCTCATCGATAATGTCATTCCAAGCATTACCTTCCACTTTCTTCATCGAATAGAAGAGTTCGCCGCCACTTGTAACAGCTAACTCATGAATCGGAAGAATGTTGGGATGATCCAGTGCGGCCGTGATTTCTGCTTCGCGCACGAAACGGCTAAGTTTTTCTCTTTCAACACTTCCAGCCGCTCCCTTCATAACCAATTTGATGGCGACGGTGCGGCCTAGTCCCTTTTGTTTCGCGGCATACACAACCCCTTGTTTGCCACGCCCCAACTCAGTGCGAATGTGATAGTCCGCTTCGTCCGCAACCACATTTGGGTTGAGGTTCAGGTTTCGAACGCTGATACGCTCAAATACGGAGTCGGTAACATGTACCGGTCCCTTGTTAAGAGTATGAGCCGGATCTGCACTAGATCCGGCAGCACGTTCCCAAATCTGCTGAACTTCAGCCGTCTTGTAAAGACTACTAGAAGCCACAGAGCCCATGGACGCAGGCATCGTTTGACCTGATCCAGACGCATTAGTTCCTGATCCCGGCGGTGGTGCCGGTGCATCCAATGTCATATCGCTTTCGGCTTTGGGCAAAGAGCCCGCGTCCACGGTCGCCGCACTGTCATGCTGAGGCATGTTGGTCGAATCGACCGTCCCTTCAACATCGACCGTCCCTTCAAGATCGATCGTTCCGTCGAGATCAACCGTTTGATCGCCAGTGACAGTAGCTACTTTGCTTAACTTATTCGAATTTCCATCTGTATGGGAAAAAGTGCGAGGGTCATAATTTTCAATGTCGACCGTCGCTTCACTATCCTTTTCCAGCGATGGGGCAGGGGGGGGAGCTTGCTCGATATCGACCGTACCAATCGTATCGCTTTTACTTTTTGGCTTGCCCTCAAAATTATCGATGGCGTCCTGCGGACTATCCCCCTCGATCGTCGCCAAGGTTGCGTTAGAGATCGATTTACTATCGCCTAATTGCTCACCGCATTTTGGACATTTTCGATCCAAAAAGAACTTTGCAATTGTTGTGCCGCACCAGGGACATTTTGCCATTGCGCATCATTCCATGAAACGAGTCAAAAAACACTCAAATCATTTGGCCCATCGTGGACGAAAACTATGGACGAATACCATCGCAAACCGTGGGGCAAAGTTATCACGAACAAGGTTTAGCGAAGAGCATTTCGTCGCCGTCGCGCATCTTGGGAATAGTCAGTCGCGTTAGCAACCTGATCTTTTCGAGCGCGGAAGCGATTGAGCCAAAGGACGCTTCCAGCTGCGATGGCAGCTACAGAAGCCTCCGAATTATCACCTGTCACGCCGTCCAGTTGCGATACCTCTGAATTGTTTGCATTCGATTTTGTTGAAATTTCTCCCTCCACAATCGACTGCAACCATAAACTGCCAGCCTGAACATATTCTTGCGACCAAATTTCCTTAATGGATTCCATCCAATCCGAAGGCATCACGTCAATGGCTGCCCCATCTTCAGGTTGCGGGTTGTTCGGCTTCAACTCCACGTCTTTCTCTGCATCATTTGCCTCATTGGCGGTATCGCGCAGAATAAAGGTGCCGAATACAACCTGTCCCCGAATACGATCCGTCCCAATGACAGCGTAAGCTCCTGCAGTCTTGGTTGGATCTTCTTCATACTCCGTTTGCCACTTTCGAATTTGAGTTTGTGTTGGCGCCACGGGGCCCTTCACATCTTTGGACTCAGCAATGATTCGCTTTTGCTTTTCGTCCAAAATCTGGTCTGCGGTTGGCTCTTCACCTTCGTCGACCTGACCATTCTCGTTGTTATCATCAAAATTGACTTGGAAAATGGCAACTTCAACTTCCCCTTGCAAAATGGGGCGAGCTTCATCGTAATCGACGTTCTGCGCAGTAAACGTGGCTTCAAAAGGAACAATTTGGGCCGGTGGTGGTTCCACATATAAGAATGGTTGAATCTCTGTGGGTAATGGCATACCTGGAGGTTCAACGGTTCCCGACAAGGACTGACTATTGTCTTCGGCCACAGTGGTATCAATCACGGTTGCGAGATCTGCAGTACCGCCATTGCCAAACAAGTAGAAGTCCGTGCTTCGCCGCAAAATAACCGTACTGTTAACCAATGGATTCTGCGTCAAATAGCTCGCCGAATAGTAGTATTGCTCCGATTCGGTCGACGCATTTCGTACAAAAGTTGCGACGCGGCCAAGGCTCTCCACGTGCGCCACAATCGGTTTTGAGCCTCCAGCCACGATCAAGTTCGAATCGGCTACATCGCCAGTATCTGAGAAGGTTCGTACGACTCCCAGATTCCAATCCGCACTTGCATCTCCATATTGAACGACAAATTGGAAGCCAATTTCGTCCGTCCCACCAAAGCTCATAGCAATGGTATGGAACTTGGAGGCCAGCGGGCTGGCAATATACGGGAAGTTGTTTGGGAAAAGGAACTTTGTGGTAATAAGGGAACCACCCAATTCATCGTAACTATATGCATTAGCGGTAAGGAAGTCATACAAGACGCGTTGCAATGCGCTGGCATCTGCCACCTGCTCGGTAACCAACTCACCACCTGGCTGAATGTTCAATTGCTCGCCGGCCACCAAAACAATCGCGCCATTCTCTGAATTGCTCGACTGGGTCTTGATCGAGCCTGTAAGGTTGATGTCACCCGTCAAGGTCTGCACATAAATGTTCGGACGGTCGGTTTCTAAATCGCCGGCGACTGCGGGATCTGAGGTCTCAATTCCCTGAACTTCCAACTCTACAGAATTTGTGATGAACACTCCGTAAGAGCGACCCAAATTTTGTTGAAACGAATATTCATTCAACAACTGCGAGGAGGAAGCTCCCAAGAAGAAATCTGATGTTCCCGCGAAGGCTGGGAGATCGGTCAAGAAACTCACGCCCTTTGCATCGGCAACATTGCTTAACTGGAATAAGTACTGCGGACTCGACAGGGTGCTGGTCGATGTCTGAGTGAAATCCAATTCACCAACAGCTTTCGCAGTCAGATCCACTTTCGCAATTTCAACTAAACCTAAATGGATGAACTTCTCCGCAACCAAGGTTGCAAGATTCGCTACCTTGACATTGTTTTCAACCAAATTCTTGATGTAGCCAGCGGAAACAAACTCGATGTTTGTCGCCTTAATCTCCTGCCACAAGCTATCGTTATCTTCTTGAACAAATGCGTTATTGTCCGTGATCAACGACACACTTCCGAACGTCACCGTCCCTGCGGGACCAATTTGGATTGAAAGTGGGGCCACGAATTTCGCCAAGCCGTCGATCGTCCAGCTATCCCCAGCATTGTCAGCAATATCAATGGACGTAGCAGCTTGGAAATATCCATCAACGGCAATATCAACCGAACTGCTCGCATTGTCATTAATGTGGCCAGCAGACAACAAAGTAACGAAATTCGCCGTAGAACTGAAAGCGAGATCGGTGTCGCTGTCCTCTTGAATGTAGGTGTTGCTCGACGAATTAAATTGCAACGATCCAAAATTCGCTTGGCCATCACTGCCGACTGTAATATTTGTTCCTGCCGCAAAAGAAGCCAAACCACCTACATCTAACCGATTGGTTATAGCTTCGTTCAATAAAACCTCAGTACCCGCAGTGAAGCTTGCACCGGCAGTAACATCGATCGTGGCGTTGTTTTGATCACGAATATAAGCGGAAGAACTCAGCACTAAAGTCCCAGCAACCGAACCGTTTACCAAATCGGTTCCGTCATCTTCTTGAATGGTGACAACGTCTGCCGCCGCAAGACCTCCGACAAATTGCAACGTACCAAAGGTCGCTGTCCCAGCGTTTCCAACTGTAATGTCAGTAGCCGCTTCAAAATAGGCCAGTGCACCTACATTCAACACATTGCCAGCGGCATCATTCAAAGCGATTGTGGTAGTTGCCAAGAAGTCAGCGGTGGTCGCTATCGCCACGGTTGCGTCAGCTTGGTCATTGATGGAACCAGCCGAAGAAAGCACCAAGCTGGCGGCTGACGATGCAAGGCTCAAATTCGTGTCGTTATCTTCGTAGATCGCCGCATCGGTTACAGCAGTAAACTGTAGAGTGCCAAAGGTCGCAGTTCCAGCTGGCCCAATCGAAACGTTTGCTCCTGCGTTGAAAGAAGCATGACCACCGACGATCAAATCATTGGTTGCCACATCGTTGAGGTCGATGCTTGCACTAGCATTAAACGTCGCATCATTTGTTATGTCGATGGTCGCATTGTTTTCGTCTGCGATAGCCCCAGTCGATGTGAGGGTCAATGACAACGCAGTCGATGTGCCACTTAAGTTGGTGCTACTATCTTCCTGGATGCTCGTATTACCAGCTGATGTGAACTGCAATGTTCCAAAATTGGCGGTACCGTCTGAGCCAACCGTTATGGTGGTACCCGCGTTAAAGTAGGCTAACGCCCCAACAGTCAGGTCATTGGCTGCACTCTCGCCCAAAGTAATGTCCGTTGTCGCATTGAAGGTGGCTTCGTTTGCAATGTCGACAGTTGCAGCAGCGTCGTCATGAATGTAGCCCGCGGATGTTAGCACCAAAGAACTTGCCGAAGAATTTCCGGCGAGATCCGTGCCGCTGTCTTCGTCGATAACAGTTCCGTCGGCAGATGTGAATCGCAAAGTTCCAAAATTAGCATCGCCCGCAGGTCCAATCCCAACGGTGGTACCCGCATCAAAATAAGCCAAACCGCCTACGAACAGACTATTCGTTGCGGCATCTGCCAGAGTGATATTGGTAGCTGCCTCGAAGGTTGCATCATTGGTAATATTGACCGTGGCATTTGCGTTGTCGCCAATATAACCGGCTGATGTCAAGTCTAAGGAGCCTGCCGAAGATGCCCCAGCTAGATCCGTGTTACTATCTTCTTGGATGGAAGTTCCACCAACCGAGACAAAACGGAGCGAACCAAAATTGGCCGTCCCCGCACTTCCAACCGAAATGATTGAGCCCGCATTGAAATAGGCTAAGCCACCCACAGACAATAAATTGGAGGCTTCTTCATTTAGACTGACGTTAACATCGGCATCAAACGTGGCATCATTGGCAATGGTGATCGTGGCTGCTGTGCTGTCCGAAATTGTTCCGGATGAAGTAAGCACCAAACTCTGCGCTGACGAGTCGCCAGTTAAATTCGTGGCGCTGTCCTCATCGATGATTGTGCCTAAAGTGGATGTAAAGCGCAACGAACCAAAATTGGCTATACCATCACCTCCGATTCCAATACTTGTTCCCGCATTGAAGTAAGCCAATCCGCCAACGGTCAGACTGTTGGTAGCAACTTCATTCAAGTCGATATTCGTCCCAGCATTAAACGTGGCGTCGTTGGTGATGTTAATCGTCGCATCGTCGTTGTCTGTTATCGACCCAACCGAGGCCAAACTCAACGAATCTGCAGAAGACGCGTCGTCCAAAACCGTATTACTATCTTCTTGAATCGTGGTTCCACTAACCGAGACAAACCTTAGAGAACCAAAGTTAGCTGTTCCTGCAGACCCCACGGCGATGCTGCTTCCCGCATTAAAAAACGCGAGTCCGCCGACAGTTAAGCTATTGGAAGCGTCTTCATTCAAATCAATGCTAGTTGCCGCGTCGAAGGTGGCCGAATTGGTCACGTTGACCGTTGCATTATTGTTATCGCCAATGTATCCGGCTGAGGACAGATTGAGCGACAATGCAGAGGAATCACCACTTAAGTCGGTATTGCTGTCTTCTTGGATGGTTGTTCCCGCAATCGACATGAATCGCAAAGTTCCGAAATTAGCGGTACCCAGGCTGCCAACTCCAATACTTGTCCCCGCATTGAAATAAGCCAATCCTCCAACGGTCAGAAGATTTGACGCTTCTTCGTTCAGATCGATGCTGGTTGCCGCGTTAAAGGTTGCATCGTTACCGATATTCACTGTGGCGTTGGTGTTATCCCCAATGTAACCAGCAGAGGTCAAAATCAAAGAGTCAGCGGAAGAGGCTCCGTTAAGATCGGTGTTACTATCTTCCTGAATGGTAGTTGAATCGACAGACGTAAATCGAAGCGACCCGAAGTTTGCGCTGCCGTCAGATCCAACTGCAATACTTGTACCTGCGTTGAAGTCGGCTAAACCACCCACTTGCAAACTATTGGATACATCTTCATTCAAATCAATGCTGGTGGTCGCATTCAAAGTGGCATTGCCACCAATGTTAATCGTTGCACCATTGTTGTCACGAATATAGCCAGCCGAAGACAAATCCAATGAAGCAGCTGAAGAGTCGCCACTCAAATCCGTGTTGCTATCTTCCTGGATCGAAGTTCCACTAATCGATGTAAATCGCAATGTTCCAAAATTCGCCGTACCATTCGAACCAACCGCGATGCTAGTTCCCGCGTTAAAATAAGCCAAACCACCAATCAACAAACTATTTGTTCCATCTTCGTTCAAGGTGATATTGGTACCGGCATTAAACGAAGCATCGTTCGTGACATTGACAGTCGCGTTATTGTTGTCCTGGATGTAACCAGCCGAAGTCAAATCGAGAGACGCTGCAGACGACGCACCACTTAGATCCGTATCGCTGTCTTCTTGGATGGTGGTACCGTTAAGCGACGTAAATCGCAACGTTCCAAAATTCGCTGTACCAGCCGAACCGACCGCAATGTTGGTACCGGCATTGAAGTATGCCAAACCGCCCACGCTCAAGTTATTACCAACAGCATCGTTTAAGGTGATATCGTCCGTTGCATTGAACGTGGCGCCGTTGGTAACCACTACTGTTGCCGTTGACAAATCGGAAATGGCTCCCGACGACGTTAACGTTAGTGCGTTAGCCGTCGAGGCAAAGGCCAAAGCCGTACTACTATCTTCTTGGATGGTGACAGCGCCACTTGAATCGAATTCTAAAGTCCCAAAGTTGGTTGCACCCAAATCGCCTACGGTAACTCCGTTGGTTCCACCGAAGCTGGCGTGACCTGTAACGTTGAATTGTTCACCGGCAACATTGGCCAAGGTGATCTCGTTACCGGCCGTTGCAAGAGAGCTTCCTGCCACGGTAACAACCGATCCGCCATCAAATACGTCTAAACCTGAGTAAAGACCGAGGTTACCAGTCAGGTTAATCGTTCGCGCAGCTAAATCGATATTCGCATTAGGGAAATCAATTTCCAGATCGCGCATGTTCGTCGGAATGACGCCAACGTCGGCTGTATTGGAAACATTTCGCCAACGCAAATCGGTATCAACGCCAGTAACCGTAAACGCGCCCGCAAAATCGTTGTCCATCAACGATCCATCATTCACCGTGCCCGGTGGATTACTGCTCGACCGACGCAACAAAATGCTCCCCGTCGCTGAGGAGAGCGTTAGCTGCGTCGTTCCTGCTACCACCACGTAGGCTGTGCCAGCTCCGGTATCGACACCTGACTGTGTGATCAAGTTGGTCGAGGTCAAATCCAAACTACCAACGTCAACTCCGTTCAAGTGCGTGCTGCTCGACTCCACGACCGTTGCGCTGCTGGGAGTCAAAAGACCCACGGAACCAAAGTTCGCGCTACCCAATACGCCCAAGGCGATCGTTGAGCCTGCATCGAAGAACGCGCTTCCGGTTACCGTGAGCACATCACCGACTTGATCCGCTAGATCGATGAGACTCGTGGCGACAAACTCTGCCGTTGTACTTACAACTAAACTTGCGCCAACAGCATCCGTAATCGATCCAGTGGCATTCAACAGCAGCGAACCAGCATTCGAGTTATTGACCAGGAACATATCGCTATCTTCGTAGATCGATACGTTGCCTGTACTTGAAAACTGTAGGCTGCCAAAATTAGCAGTTCCGGCAGAGCCAACCGCTATTCCATTGGCTGCAATAAAGTAAGCTCGCCCCCCAACATCCAAATCATTCGAAGCATCTTCGTTTAATGTAATGGTGGTCGCAGCGTCAAACGTGGCATTGTTGGTGATGTCGATGGTCGCGTTGTTGTTATCTTGAATGTAGCCCGACGATGTGAGATCTAACGAACCAGCTGAGGATACACCATTTAGATCGGTATCACTATCTTCTTGGATAGTGGTCGCATTGACGGACGTGAATCGCAATGTCCCGAAGTTCGCTGTGCCCGCTGAACCAATCGAGACACTTGTACCGGCGTTAAAGTAAGCCAACCCACCGACGCTCAACGTGTTGCCAATTCCGTCGTTTAACGTAATGTCATTGGCAGCATTCAGCGTAGCTCCATTTGTCACCACCAATGAAGCGGTTGAAAGATCTGTAACCGCTCCCGATGATGTTAAATCCAACGCATTAGCGGTCGACGACGATGCCAATACCGTACTGCTATCCTCTTGAATAGTGACCGAGCTGTTTGAGTCGAACTCTAACGTCCCAAAGTTGGCTGCACCCTGACTGCCAACAATGACACCGTTGACGCCACCAAAACTTGCATCCCCAGTTACGTTGAATTGTTCACCGGCAAGATTGGCCAAGGTGATCTGATTACCGGCCGTCACGAGAGAGTTACCCGCCACGGTAATTACAGCGCCACCGTCAAACACGTCTAAACCTGAGTAAAGACCGAGGTTACCTGTCAGGTTGATCGTTCGTGCAGCTAAATCGATATTCGCGTTAGGGAAATCAATTTCCAGATCGCGCATGTTCGTCGGAATGACGCCAACGTCGGCTGTATTGGAAACATTTCGCCAACGCAAATCGGTATCAACGCCAGTAACCGTAAACGCGC
>Ga0209174_10000122_pt1 | contig 58819 bp, 47 predicted proteins | sample JI91814BDNA_FD_187505 | JGI IMG/M metagenome (GOLD analysis project Ga0209174, IMG submission 187505) | Wastewater effluent complex algal communities from Wisconsin, to seasonally profile nutrient transformation and Carbon sequestration -... | ecosystem: Engineered > WWTP > Effluent > Algae...
CGAGCCAGGCCCAGCCGTATTGGAGGTAGAGCGCCCCGGCGGCGACCACGCCGAGCGACACCAGCGCGTCACCGGCCATGTGCAGAAAGGCGCCGCGAATATTGACGTCGGACTTGCTGCCGGACATGAACAGCGCCGCGGTGACACCATTCACGACGACGCCGATGGCCGCCACGACGATCACCGTGAGCCCGCCCACGGGCTCGGACGACTGCAGGCGCTGGACGGCCTCGAGCGCCAGCGCACCCATTGCAAACAGCAGCAGCATGGCGTTGGCCAGCGCCGCCAGGATGGAAGCCCGCGCCCAGCCGTAGGTGCGTCGATGGGTGGGGCGCAGGCGTCCGGCGGCGGCGGCCGCCCAGGCGAGGATCAGCCCGGCAACGTCGGAAAGGTTGTGGCCGGCATCGGCCAGCAGCGCGAGGGAACCCGAGGCCCAGCCATAAAAGGCCTCGACGACGACAAAAACGACATTCAGCGCAATGCCGATGGCGAAGGCCCGGTCGTGGGACACCGGGCCATGATGGTGGTGCGAATGAGCGTGAGCATGACCACCGGCGTGGTCATGCTCATGGGCATGGCTCATCGGCCAGTCAGCATCAGCTCGTCGACGCTCTTGCGCAGCGAGCGGGCGCGCGGCGCATCGGAGACGCCGACACGACAGAAGAAGGTGAGGCCCTGGTCGGGCCCGAAACCGCCGATGCGCTCGAACTCGTCGGCCAGCGCCAGCGCGCCCTCGTTGATCTTCGGGACGTTGGAAAACGTCAGCCCGGCCCGGGCGTACCAGCGGAAAATCAGCGGCGTCATCTCCGGCTGCAAGTGCAGCCCCACCGAGGCGGCGGTAAGCCACAGGCGCTGCAGCGCGATGCCGCCGCGAACGTGGTCTTCCAGGCCGCGGGCCGGAACGTCGGCCTTGACCAGCACGTGGGCGGCACAGGCCCGCGCCGGAATGTAGTCAAGCTGGATGCGCGGCGCGATGGTGCCAAACAGGTATTTGTTGAAGAACTGGACCCGCCCCCAGCTCGCCATCACCCACTCCATCAGCCGCGCGGTGGCGCCATCGACGCCCACCGCCTGCTCGGGGATGCGGTCCTTGCTGAAGCGGGTGCGCCACTCGATGATCTCTTTGTGCACCGGATAGGCCTCCGGGCAAGTCAGGCGCACGTAGGCGCTGCGCCACAGGAAACCGGCCACCTGGCGGCGTTCGGCGCTGGATTCGAAGAGGCTGATGCTGTAACCGGGCCCGGGCGCGGCGCTGAGAGCCTGGCGCTGGGCGTCGGTCAGCGGCGTGGTACGCATCGGGCGACGCTGCACGACGCGGCTTTCGATGAAGGGCAGGAGCGGATCGGGCGCCATGCCGGGGCGGGCTTCGAGGCGCACGTCAAACACCGGCGCCTTGTCGGATGACCCGGGCCGCAGGCTCCAGCTTGCCGCCAGGCCCTCGCCGGTGGCGGCGATGCGCAGGGTTTCCAGCAAGGCACCATGGGCCATGTGGCTGGCGTGACCATTGAAATCGTAAAGACACCATTCGCGGGTGTCGTTGCCATGAATGACGATGTGCTCGTCGGCGGCGATCTCGAAGCGCCAGGGCTGGGTGTTGTCGCCGCTGGGCGCCCAGCGGGCCAGGTCGAGGATTTTCAGCAGGGTTTCACGACGGGCCATGAGGTGCTCCTCGAAAAGGCGGATTCGGGGCTTGAAAAATCAGGATTTGCCGGTCTGTTCCAGGCGGCGCATGGCACGCAACTGGCGACGGGCGATGGACAGGCCGATCTGCTGGATCGGATTGCGGTTGCCGCCCGGCCGCCAGGTTTTGACGTAGCGGTTGCGGTAGGCGTCGAAGTGGAGGCCCCAGGGCGCGCACAGCACCTTGCCGCGCCCGAGGAGGATCTTGAGGGACTCGGTGGCCGTTACGCCGGCGCACAGCTGACAGGCGGCAATGGTGCTCGGCCCGCGCTTCTCGGTGAAGTTGACCCGCGACGGATCGACCAGGTAGCCACGCTGCAGCATGGCCGGCGACAGGCCAAGCAGAAAGCGCACCGCCATTTCGTCCTCGTCGCAGCCGTCAAGGCGGAAGTATTCCTCGAAAGACATTTTGCCCGGCAGGAAGCTCAGCACCGCCGTGCCCATGCCCAGCGGCGCCGCGGTAACGGCCGGCACGCCCAGCCGGTGGCAGGCGTTGAAGGTGTCGCGGCGGGCGGCAAAGGCAAAGAAGTCGAGGCCATCGACGTAAAGATCGACGCCGCTCAGAAAATCGTCGAGGTTGCCGGCATTGACGCCCTTGTCGAAGATCCGGATGTCGAGCTCGGGGTTGATGTCCCGCGCCATTTCGGCCATCACCTCGGCCTTCGGGCGCCCCAGCGACGCCATCGACGCTCCGGCCTGCCGGTTGAAGTTCACGACATCGAAGGTATCCATGTCGGCGATGTTGAAAGCCCCTATCCCCAGACGCGTCAGGGTGAGCAGGTGCACCCCGCCGACGCCCCCCATGCCGGCGATGGCAATGCGCTTGCCGCGCAGGGCCGCTTGCTCTGCCCGGGTAACCCATCCGATGTTGCGGGAAAAGGCTTCGTCATAATTGAAGGGAGTGCCGGCGTTAGACATGCTCGTTATATCCGTCAGGCGGGGAAACAGTATCATACGACAGTTGGACGGGCTTCCCGCGCAGCCATGTCGCCGCTGCACGCCCGTGCCGGCCGGGATTTCCGCCCCCGGCCACTCTCCGGCGCCTAACTGGCTTTCAAGGTATGCGGCCTCCGGTCGTTGACATCGTTCATGATCATGTTTCATTTGAAGAGGCCGAATTGCCATGTCGCTACTTGATAGATTCAGTCTGGGCGAAGGCTTCAGGAAATACTTCGAAGTCCTCGCGGCTTTCGATAGCATCACCCAGAATGATGTCTTCGGGATTCGCCACGAGGTGTACTGCGAAGAGCTGGGCTTCGAGCCGGTTCGACCGGATCGTCGCGAAACCGACGACTACGATCGTCACAGCCTGCACTGCCTGATGCGCAGCTCCAGCGAGCCGCATACCCTGGTCGGCTGCAACCGGCTGGTGCTGGCCCGCCCGGAGGATCCCGGCTTTCCGCTGCCGTTCGAACACACCTGTCGCGCCACCCTCGACCGCTCCATCATCGATCCCGCGCGCCTGCCCCGCGGCACCATCGCCGAGGTCTCCCGGCTGGCGGTGCGCGCCCACTACCGGCGCCGCAAAGGCGAAACCAAAACCGCCCTCGCCCTCAGCGACGACGACTTCGGCACCAAGGAACAGCCCCGTTTTCCGTACATCCCCATCGGCCTTTACCTGGCCGTGATCGCCATGGCCCGGCACGAAGGGATCGAAACCCTGTTCATGCTCACCGAACCGCGGCTGGCCGATCACTTCTCCAAGCTCGGCGTGAAGATCACCCAGATCGGCGGCCCGGTGGAACACCGCGGCATCCGCGTGCCCTCGATGATGAACGTGGACAGCGTCATCAAGGGGCTGCGCTTCTTCGTCAAACCGATCTGGAAAATCGTGATCCAGGAAATCGAAGCCGGCTATACCACCGGCCGGCCGGTCTTTCTCAACAAGCCCTGAAACACGGGTCGGCCTGCCAGGGGCGGCCTCATTCCGCCGGCGTATCCCCGCGTCCCTGTCATTTGACTGCAATCACGGGCCCTTAGCCTGAGGGGCCCGTTTTCCCTATTCAGGAGACCGTCATGTACCTGTCTTCCACCGATATCCAGCAAACCCGCCTGCACACCATCGACAACCTGCACCTCGCCTCCCGCGCGTGGGTCGATGCCACCGAGAAGCTTGCCGAGCTGACCATGCGCGCCGGGCGCCAAGCCTTCGAGCGCGGCCACAGCCGCATGGCGGCCCTCGCCGAGACCCGCGAGCTCAGCTTCGACAGCCTGACGCGCCGGCACGACAACGACTGGCACGCCGACTCCGCCAGCCTCGTCAGCGAATACTTCGGCATCATCGGCGACGCCCATCAGGCGGTTCTGCACCTGGCCAAGAAGCAGGTTGCGGTGCTCGACACGGTGCTGTTGCGGCAGATGGACCGCGCCGCCCTCAGCGCCGACGCCAACGGCGAAGTGGCCATCGACAACATGAAAACGGCCATCCGCCAGGCGGAAAACGGCTTCAACGAGCTGGCTGACGCGGCCGCCCGAGGCGCCGGCATGCTCGAGGAGCAGGTCCGCCAGGCGTCCGGGGCCCTCGTCGCGGAGCCGGTGGACAGCGACGCAGCCGGCGCTGAGGCCCCGGCTCCGCGCAGCCGCAAGCCCCGCGCCAGCTGAAACCGGCGTCTACTGGCGCTAGAATCGGCGTTTTTGCCGGCGGCGGAATCCCTCCGCCCCGGCTTGAACCCTCGCCAGGAACCCCATGACCACCCGCGCCTCCCTTTACCAGGCCCGCTACGGCTCGCCCGACGTGGCCGTACCCGCCGCCGGCTCAACGCTCATCGACCACCTGCTGGCCCACCGCTCGGTGCGCGCCTACCTGCCCGATCCGGTGAATGACCACCAGCTGGCGGCCATCGTGGCTGCCGCCCAGTCGGCCGCCAGTTCGTCCAACCTGCACGCCTGGAGCGTGGTGGCCGTGCGCGACCCGGCGCGCAAGTCCCGCCTGGCCGTGCTGGCCGGCGACCAGCCGTACATCCGCCAGGCCCCGCTGCTGCTCGTCTGGCTGGCCGACCTGGCGCGGCTGGAGCAGGTGGCGCAAAAAGTCGGCGAGGAGCACGTGGCGCTGGACTACCTGGAGATGTTCGAAGTGGGCGTGATCGATGCCGCCCTCGCCGCGCAAAACGCGGTTTCGGCCGCCGAATCCCTGGGCCTGGGCACGGTGTACATCGGCGCGATGCGCAACCGCCCCGAAGAAGTGGCGGCCGAACTGCAATTGCCGCCGCGCGTGGTTGCGATGTTCGGCCTGTGCGTCGGCACGCCCGACCCGGACCAGCCGGCCGCCGTCAAGCCGCGTCCGCCGCAATCGGTGGTACTGCACAACGAAACCTATTCCCTGCCCGCCCAGGCTGCGGGGCTGGAAACCTACGACACGGCCATGAGCGCCTTTTATGCCAGCCAGGGCAAGAAGGTTCACGGCACGTGGTCCAACCATTCCGCCAAGCGCGTCCGCGACGCCGCCGCACTGTCGGGTCGCGACCGGCTGGTCGAGGCACTGCACCGGCGCGGCTTCGAACTGAAGTAAAGCTGAACGCAGCAAGCCCCGCCTCAAGGCCGCATCAAGCGGCCTTTTTCATCTGCTTCTGGTACAAAAACTCCAGGATCGCCGCACGGCACTCGGCAAAGTGCGGGTCATGGGCCAGCTGCAGGCGGTCGCGGGGCTTTGTGAGCTTCACGTCGAGGATTTCGCCAATCGTGGCCGCCGGGCCGTTGGTCATCATCACCACCCGGTCGGACAGCAGCACCGCTTCATCCACATCGTGGGTCACCATCACCACTGTGGCACCGGTCTTGGCCATCACCCCGATCAGCTCGTCCTGCAGCGCGGCGCGGGTGAGCGCATCCAGCGCGCCGAAGGGCTCGTCCATCAGCAGGATCTTCGGCTCCATCGCAAAGGCGCGGGCGATGCCGATGCGCTGCTTCATGCCGCCGGAAATCTCGTGGGGCAGCTTCTGGGCGGCGTGGCCCATGTGCACCATTTCGAGCGCCGCATTGGTGCGTGCCCGCAGCGCCTCCTTGCCGTCCCTGGCGCTGAAGACCCGCTCAACGGCCAGATAGACATTTTCGAAGCAGTTGAGCCAGGGCAGCAGCGAGTGGTTCTGGAACACCACCGCCCGCTCCGGGCCCGGGCCGGCAATCTCGCGGCCGTTGCACAGCATCACGCCCGAGGTGGGCAGCGTGAGACCGGCGATGAGGTTGAGCAGCGTCGATTTGCCGCAGCCCGAGTGGCCGATCAGCGACACGACTTCGCCGGTACGGATCTGCAGATTGACGTCTTTCAGGGCCACGAAGCTGCCCTTCGTTGTCTCGAAGGCCATGCCGACGTTTTCGACTTTGACGATTGCGTTCATTTTGGGGCTCCCGAATCAGTTGGCGCCGTAGCTGAAGCGGCGGGCGATCAGCAGCAGCAGGTATTCGAGCAGCAGGCCGACAATGCCGATCACGAAGATGGCAATGAGAATGTGCTCGACCTTCAGGTTGTTCCACTCGTCCCACACCCAGAAACCGATGCCGACGCCGCCGGTCAGCATTTCCGCCGCCACGATCACCAGCCAGGCGGTGCCGATCGACAGCCGGATGCCGGTGAGCATGTAGGGCAGCACCGAGGGAAAGAGGATCTTGGTGATGATCCTGAACTCGGACAGATTGAGCACCCGCGCCACGTTGAGGTAATCCTGCGGCACGCGCTGCACGCCCTGGGCGGTGTTGAGGATCATCGGCCAGATCGAACAGATGAAGATCGTCCAGGTCGAGGCGGGGTCGGCGGCCTTGAAAACCATCAGCCCGATCGGCAGCCAGGCCAGCGGCGACACCGGCCGCAGCAGGCTGATGATCGGTTCGAGCATGGCGTTCATGAAGGCGAAGCGGCCGATGATGAAACCCAGCGGAATGCCTACCAGCGCCGCCACGCCAAAGCCCACGGCAACCCGCTTGAGGGACGCGAGGATGTTCCAGCCGATGCCCTGGTCATTGGGGCCGTTGCTGTAGAAGGGGTCGGAAAACAGCACCACGGCAGCGTCGAAGGTTTTGCCCGGGCCGGGAAAATCGGCGGATTTCATCGCCACCAGCGCCCACACGCCAAGCACCAGCGCAAGGCCGAGAAACGGCGGAATCACCCGGCGCATGAAGCCGCCCAGGCGCTCGCCCAGGGACGGGCCACGCGGAGCCGGGCTCGCCACGGGCGGCGTCACGGAAGTCGTGCCGCTCTTGACGGCATCGGCAGTCACTGCGGCCGGCTCCACGTGTTCGAGCCCCTGGTCCAGCGCGGTAGATAAGGTCGCGGTCGTCATCTTGATCTCCATGTGTCAGCGGGAGCGAACGGGTTCGCCCCCCGCAGGTCAGGCGTGAATCTTGAAACTGGCGGCGTATTTCTTCGGGTCCTTGCCATCCCACACCACGCCGTCGATGAGCTTCGAGCTGCGGAAGTCGGACTTGGGAACCGGCACACCGACGATCCCGGCGGCCTGCTTGTAAAGCTCGGTCTGGTTGATCGCCTTTGCCACGGCCAGGTAATCCACGTCCTGCTTCAGCAGGCCCCAGCGCCGGTGCTGGGTCAGGAACCACATGCCGTCGGAGAGATAGGGGTAGTTCACCGCGCCGTCGTTGTAGAACTTCATGAGGTTCTTGTCGGACCAGCTCTTGCCGAGGCCGTTTTCGTACTGGCCGATCATCCGGCTGCGGATCACATCCACGTCGGTATTCACGTAGCTCTTGGCGGCCACCGTTTCGGCGGTCTTGCTGCGGTTGGCGGCGCTGGCATCGATCCAGCGCGAGGCGTCGAGGATTGCGCAGATCACCGCCCGGGCCGTGTTGGGGTACTTGGCAGCAAACTCGGCGGTGGAGCCCAGCACCTTTTCCGGGTGGTCCGTCCAGATGTCCTGGGTGGTCACCGCGGTAAAACCGATCTTGTCGACGATGGCGCGCTGGTTCCAGGGTTCGCCCACGCAGTAGCCATCCATGTTGCCCACGCGCATGTTGGCCACCATCTGCGGAGGCGGCACAACGATGTTCTTCACGTCCTTGAACGGGTCGATACCGTGGGCCGCCAGCCAGTAGTAAAGCCACATGGCGTGGGTGCCGGTGGGAAAGGTCTGGGCGAAGGTGTATTCCTTGTCCTTTTTGGCGATGACCTTGGCCAGCGAGGCACCATCCACTGCGCCCTTATCCTTCAGGCCGTTGGAAAGGGTGATGGCCTGGCCGTTGTTGTTGAGGGTCATGAGCACCGCCATGTCCTTCTTGGGGCCGCCGATGCCCAGGTGCAGGCCATAGATCAGGCCGTAAAGCACATGCGCCGCGTGCAGTTCGCCGTTGGCCAGCTTGTCGCGCACGCCGGCCCAGGAGGCTTCCTTGCTCGGAACGATCTTGATGCCGTACTTCTTGTCGAAGCCCATCACGGAAGCCATCACCACCGACGAGCAGTCGGTCAGCGGGATGAAACCGATCTTCACCTCTTCCAGTTCCGGCTTGTCCGAGCCTGCCGCCCAGACGCCGCCCGCGGGGAGCATCGTGCCCATTGCCGCCATACCTCCCAAAGTGGCCCCGGCCTTCAGAAAGCCGCGGCGGGAAAGAATCGTGTCGTCGAATTGCTTGCTCATAGCCCGCCCCTGATCCGGTCATTCAAAAAAAACGGGCGTCGCATCGCCCCGCAAAAACCTGCGAGGGATGGACGCCCTTGTCCAAGTGAGATCGCCTGATCAAGCTGGCCCGCCGTTGGGCCAACTTGATTTCATTCTTAGCGAGGAGCGTGCCAAGAAAATCAACTCATTGATTCATATGAAAAAAGTAATTTTCTCCCAAAAAATACCCACTAAGAGGTAGGCAAACAAACCCCGAAAGGCGCACTGATGCAGTGCAGCACGCACCGCTTTGGCACGCTTACCGGCCACCCACATGCAAACCCCGCGCGCACAATGGAATCGGGGCGAAAACCTCACTGCGTTCTCGCCCCGATTCCATTGTGCGCCCGGCCGGGCAACTACCTCTTTTGGCTTACATCAGAGCAACAGGCTGGCCATGTCGATGACGTCCTGGGCCACGTCGGCCAGCTTGCGTCCGCGCTCCATCGCCAGTTTGCGCAGTGCGTGATAGGCCTCGCCCTCGTCGAGCCCGCGGGCTTTCATCAGCAGGCCCTTGGCCCGGTCGATGGTGATGCGCTCGGAGAGCCGGCGCGTGGCGTCGTCCCGTTCGGCGCGCAGATGCTGAAAAGCCTCGAACTGGGCAATCGCCACCTCGACCAGCGCATCGAGGCGCTCCGGCGCAACGGAATCAACGATATACGACGACACGCCGGCATTCACGGCGCGGCGGATGAGTTGCGAATCCGCCTCCAGGGCACACAGCAGCACCGGTCGCGGACAGTCGCGATTCATGATCGCCAGGTGTTCAAGGGTGTCGCGACTGGGGGAGTCGGCCTGGATGAAGATCACGTCAGGCTTGGTGGCGAGCACCTGCGCGGACAGTTCAAAGGCGCTCGACAGCACCGCCGTGACCTGATGACCGGCCAGCGCCAGCGCCGCGCAGACGTCTGCAGCGCGCTCGCGGGAAGAATCTACAACCAACACTCGGAGCATGGCGAACCAGAAAGGAAACGGGACATTCCAGACAAAGCAGGAAGCGCGCCAGCACGTTTTCTGCTTTGTCTGAAAATGGCCGCCAGCCCGCAACCGGTCAAGGCTTGCGGCCCTCCCCAGGCGTGGCCGGGTTTCTTCCGCCGCCCATCGCACAATCGATGATCAGCACCGACACATCGTCGCCCGCCGACTGCCGCCCCAGGTGCGCGGTGAGCGCATGGCGCAGACCGTCAACCCGGGAGGCCCGCGGCGTGCTCTGCAGGGTGCGCTCCAGCCCACTCGCGCCGAAGGCCTCGCCGGCACTGTTCTCGGCCTCGGTCAGTCCGTCGGAGCACAGCACGATCTGGCTCGGCTCGTTCCAGCTGAACGAATCCGTGACGATCCCGGCTTGGGACGAAGGCAGGATGCCCAGCGGCAGCTGGCGCGAGAAAAAGCGCTGAAGCACACGCCCGTCGTCTCCGATACGCAGCACATCCGGCACCCCGCCCACCCAGATCCTCCCCTTGCGGCTGCCGGCCTCGAGCCGCAGCACGGCCGCGGCCACGAAGCGCCCGCTCGGCAGAAGCCCGCACAGCAGGCTGTTGAGTTCGGCCACCAGGGCCGGTAGCCGCACATTGCCCGCGGCCCCGCGGTAAAAGGCGCTGAGCGCCGGCAGCACGCTGACCGCGGCAGCCAGGCCATGCCCGGTGGCGTCGGCCAGCATGGCGTAAAGCGCACCCTGCGGCGAGCGGGCCACCAGCACCACGTCACCCGAAAAATTGCGCGCCGGCATGACTGCATACTGCACGGCACTGTCGCGCAGCCAGTCGCTGCGGATCTGGCGCTCCATGATGGTCATGGCGAGTTCCTGCTCGCGCTCGGACTCGTCGTGATAGCGCTGCAGGCGTGCCGCGTCTTCGGCCAGTTGCTGCTGGATGCGGCGCTTCTCCGAGGTGTCGCGCACGACACCGATGAACATGCGCCGGTTGGGCAGATGAATGTCCGACACGCCGAGCTCCAGCGGAAACAGGGAGCCGTCCTTGCGAATGCCGGTCAGTTCAAGAATCTGGCCGATGATGCGTTTCTCGCCCGAATCCCGGTAGCGCTTCAGGTAGCCGTCGTGCGCCTCGCGGTGGGGCGAGGGCATCAGCATGCGCAGGTTCTGGCCGACCATCTCGTTGGGCGTGTAGCCGAAAATCTGGGTCGCCGAGCTATTGACGGACAGGATCGTGCCACTTTCGTCGGCGGAGATGATTCCGTCGATGACGCCATTGGCCACCGCCCGCACCTGCGCCAGCGAACCCGCCAGGCGCCGCTGCATGTCGAGCAACCGACGCAGCGCCTTGAAACGCGCGGCAAACACCGGGAAGGACAAGGGTTTGGACAGGTAGTCATCGGCGCCGACCTCGAGCCCCTGCACCACGTCACCTTCGCCACTGAGGGCCGACAGGATGACGATCGGCACCCATTGATCGCCCCCCAGGGCACGAATCTGCTTGATGGCCTCGAAGCCGTCCAGGCGCGGCATCATCAGGTCCATCAGCACGATATCCGGGGCCTCCTGGCGAAACAGATCCACCGCCTCGATACCGTCCGAAGCAAAGATGGGCGTGCAGTTCAGGTGGGCAAGGAAGGCGCCGACGATGGTCCGGTTGGACGCAATGTCGTCGGCGACAAGTACCCTAAGCTGTTTGTCAGGCATCAGCAGTCTCTACCCGTGGCGGGGCGGCGGCTCATGCCGAAGCCCGCAGATTCGATCGGCAGGAGTTCCTGCCGGCCTGCCGGAGATCGCCGGCACGTCGCGTTCATTGCGGCACCTGGCTTTCAGGCTCGCTGCCGCGTGGAACCGTGACCAAGACCTTGTTCCCCGGCGGGATGTAGGTCAGGGTCGAAAACGACAACTGGCGCGAGAGCGCAATGCCGCGTCCGTTCGGCGCGAAGGCCCGCTCGGGATCGAAATCGAGGAAGCGACGCCAGTCGAAGCCCTCCCCGTCGTCGGTGATCTCGAACACCCAGCGCTTGATTTCCCCGTGCACCCGCAAATGCACTTTCTTGTCCCGGTTTTCCGGCAGCTCGATACGGCGCTGGATCTCGCTTTCCCAGCAATCCGTCTCGCGCAGCCGGCTTTTCTCGGCAAAATCAATGCCGAGATTGCCGTGCTCGACGCCGTTGACCAGCAGCTCTGAAAGCCCCATCGCCAGGGTTTCCGGCTGCGGGCCGAGCAGCGCGATGAAAGCCGCCAGCTTGCGCGCCTCGTCCAGCGTGCGGACAAAAAACTCTCCCTCCGTGATGCAGGACAGCGCCACCGCATGGTCGGCCAGGTTGGCGTTGAGTTCGCGCCGCGTGCGCATGTCGTCGAGGGCGGAGCGGATGATGGTCTGCAGCGCCTCGCCCTCGAAGGGCTTGGTGAGGTAATAAAACGCCCCGGCGGCGAGCCCCTCCCGAACCTGCTCGGGCGAGGTGGCGGCGGTTTGCATGATCACTGGAATGCCGCGCAGCTCTGCGTCGCCCTTGATCTTCTTGAGCACCTGGATACCGTCCATGCCGGGCATCATGCGATCGAGGAGCACCAGGTCGAAGGAGGAATCGGGACGGGTCAGTTCGTCCCATGCGGCTTCGCCCGATTCGACCATCACAAGGTCGAAATCCATCTCGTCGAGATATTCGGCCACGATGTCGAGGTTGAAGGGCTCGTCATCCACAACCAGTATTCTTGCCATACTCATCCAGTTTCTCCAGTTGCCACGGGTGCCGGCAACGCTCGCGCCGGCTCGAGTCCCGATGGCAGTTCAACGATGAATTCCGCTCCGCCCGCCGCATTGTTGCGGGCCACGATGCGTCCGCGGTGGGCCTCGACGATCTCGCGGCAGATCGCCAGGCCCAGGCCCGTGCCACCGGCGCCGGTCCGGGTGCGGGAACTCTGCACAAACTTGTCGAACACCGCCTGCAGCTCGTCCGGCGGAATGCCGATGCCTTCGTCCGAAACCGTGATCACCACGGCCGGCCTTCCATCCGGCAGCGTGCCGGTCTCGACCCGCACATGGCTGGCGCGGCCGTCCGGCGTAAATTTGACCGCGTTGGACAACAGGTTGCGCACCACCTGGCCGATCCGCGCGGCGTCGACGAGGCAGATCGGCAGCTCATGTGCGTTCTGCTCCAGCACAATCCGCAGGCCCCGGGCCTGCGTCAGAAGTTCGAACTCCCCGATGACGTCCCGCACCAGCTCATTGAGCTGCACCGGCCCCAGGTTGAGGATCATCTGGCCCGCCTCGAACTTCGAGAGATCGAGCAGATCATTGACGAGCAGCATCAGCCGATCGCCGCTCAAGCGGATACGGTCGAAGTAGCTCCGCAGTTTTTCGTGGCCGGCCGTTGCCACCCGGGTTTCACCAAGCCGTGCATAACTGAGAATGCCATGCATAGGCGTGCGCAGTTCGTGAGACATGTTTGCGAGAAACACCGACTTGGCCTCATTGGCCGCCTCGGCGGCCTCCTTGGCGGCCTGCAGATCCTTGGTGCGCGCCGCCACCAGGCTGGCGAGATTGAGGTTGTGATCGAGAATCTGCGCCTCGCGGGCCTTGGCCTCGTCGATATCGGAATGGGTACCGATCATGCGCAGCGCCCGCCCGTCCCCGGCCCGCTCCACCACCAGCCCGCGAACCAGCACCCACGTGTAGCTCCCGTCCTTGCAAAGCAGCCGGGCTTCGCTGGCGAGTGACGGCGATTCGCCGCGCAGGTGGGCCGCGCGGGCCTGGAGCAAGGCCTGCAGGTCGTCCGGATGCACATGTGAGCCCCAGTTTTCCTGCCCGACCTGGGCTTCACCCGGCGCATAGCCCAGCATGGTCAGGCAGCGGGCCGAACGGAAGACCTGGCCTGTCACGATGTTCCAGTCCCACACGCCGTCGCCGGCACCGTCAAGGGCAAACTGCCAGCGCGCCTCGCTCTCCCTGAGGGCCAGTTCGGCTTCCTTCAGGTCGGTTACGTCACGCACCACCACCAAGGTGCCACCGGTGCGCACAGTGCGCAGGCGGGCCTCGAAATGCCGCATGCGGCCGCCGCGGCGGGAGGAATATTCCAGGCGCTGCAAACGGCCGCTGCGGTCCGCCGCCAGCGCCGCATCGCCAAAGCTGCGGGCGGTGCCGGGCGACAGCACATCCTCGATGCGCTTGCCGAGGAAAGTCTCGGGCGCCATCGACAGGCCCGCCTTGTCCTCCGCGTAGTAGCGCACCACCCGCAATTCGCCGTCGAGCTGAAACAGCATGTCGGGCATCGCCGCAATCAGCGACTCGTTGGTGGCGTGGGCCTCCTGGATGGCACGCTGCTCCGCCTTGCGGACGGTAACGTCTTCGACAACGATCCAACGGTGGGCGCCGTCGCTGCGCCCCACGGCAGTGGTCGCCACCATCACCGGTATGCGTCGCCCGTCCTTGTTCAGAAACTCCTTCTCATAGGCCTGGGCACGGACACCGAGACAGGCATCGACGACAGCCTGGGTGTCTCGCGCCGCGTATTCGGGAGGCGTCAGGGCCGGCAGGCCCGGGCTGCACAGCTCGGCTTCCGTGTAACCGGTGATCCGGCAAAACTCTGCGTTGGCCTGCAGGTAGCGGTCCTTTCCATCCACCAGCGCCATGCCCAGCGAGGCATACCGGTACAGGGCGTCGAGCCGGGCATGGGCGTCGATCACCTCCTGCTGCGCATGACGCAATCCGGTCACGTCGGACACCGCACCGGCAGTGCGAATGGGCCGCCCGGAAGCATCGAACTCGGTGCGCCCGGCCAGATGGAACCAACCCGTGCTGCCATCCAGTCGCTGGATCGGGAGGATGCACTCGAGGACGCCGTGCCCGCGGAGGTGACTGCGAAAAGCCTGCAGGAACTCACGCCGTGCCGCCACCGGCAGCACGCGCAGAATGCCGCGCGCCCTGCGCGGCAGGCCGCCATCGGGGTAAGCCATCAAGCGGTCGCAGCGGGGCGACAGGAACATCCACGGCAGTCCGGCCTGCCACTCCCAGATGCCATCGTCGGTTGCCGAGACGGCCAGCTCGAAACGCTTTTCACTGATCCGGTAATCCTCGGCCAGGATGTCGGCGACCCGCCTGGCCCGCCGCTGCTGACCCGACAGGCTGGCAATGAGCAAGGCGAGCATGCAGTTCCCCACCAGCCCGCCGATGCCCGCGAGCGTGGAGACGGCCAGGGGCCTGGCCAGCGGCGGGGCAATCAGCGACAGCCGCCACTGCCGGCCACCGATCTGCACCTGGCGCACGGCAACAAAGGCGGGCTGCAGCGGCGCATCCGCACTGCGGTAAAGAAGCTGTGGCGCGCTTTCGCCGACGTCCTCCACCAGCAGCCCGTAACCGGGTGCAGCGATGTCACGCAAGCTGCCGAACATGACATCGCCGTTGATGCCCATCGCGATCAGGCCATCTGTCACGTCTCCTGCACTCGTCTGGTCGATGGAGCGGGCAACCCGGTAGAACAACACGCCGGGAATCGGTTTCCCTGATCCGACAGCCCGCAGGATCAGCGGCGCGGTCATGGCCAGAACACTGGAACGCAGGGCCATATCGATGGCATTACGGCGCACGGGCTCGGCGTAGCCATCGTAGCCGATGAAAAAATTCGTTCGCTCGTCCAGCGGCCAGATAAAGCCAACCGGAAAAACCACCTTGGAACGCAGCGGGTCTGGCGCTGGAAAAATGCGGATCTTGCGGTCGTAGCTGGCAGAAAGCAGGGCTTCGATGGCCTCGGCACGAACCGTCTCGGCCCGCCTGAGGAAACCGATACCCACCATTTCCGGCAAGGCTTCGGTCGGATTCACACCCGCAACATAGGTTTCGTACTCACGCCGCTCGATCAGACTATGGGCGCCAAACAATCCGGCAACGCCACGCAGGATGAAATCGACCTTACCGAGCCGTTCGCTGATCTGCTGCGTCAGGCGGTCTGCGGCCGCGTCGTGATAGGCCTGTTCAAGATCGCGTTCGTGATCCCGCAGCTGCGCCCAGCCCAGGGCGGTGACGAGAATGCCCAGAGTCAGCGCCGCAAAGAACCACAGCCTTTCGATGCCCGGCCGACGACCGGCCCCTCGAAGGGCCCGGTTGATCTTTGAGAGGGGCGCAAAGCTCGGGTTCATCAAACGCGTGAACGGCCCCGGCCCCAAAAGCTTGAGGGCTCTCCCCAAGCCAGGTCATGTCACTGGGATCAGGCGCAGCCTGCGCTGTCCTTGACGCCGCACCTGCGCAGAATGTTCTCCAGCGGGCAAAACCGGGTGAAGCCGCTCTGAAACAGGTTAAGCCCCACAAAAGCGGTAAACCACAGAAACTTTCCGCTCACGAAAAGCGGGCTGCCTTCCACCCCGAGGGCCAGCGAAATCAGCACGAAAGCGCCGGCAAAAATGCGAACGAACTGGTTGACGGTGAGCGTCATGATGCGTCTCCTTCGGCAGCGGCGCGGCGCTTGTGCATGACCGCGTAGTAAAGAACAGGAATGACCACGAGGGTCAGCAGCGTGGACACCAGCACGCCAAACACGAGGCTGATCGCCAACCCGTTGAAGATCGGGTCGTCAAGGATGAACAAGGCCCCGATCATCGCCGCCAGCCCTGTGAGGCCGATGGGTTTGGCGCGCACCGCGGCGGCGTGGATGGTCGCCTCGGCAAAACGGGTGCCGGCCGCCACCTGCTGGTCGATGAAGTCCACCAGCAAAATGGAGTTGCGCACGATGATGCCGGCCAGCGCGATCATCCCGATCATGCTGGTGGCGGTGTATTGGCTGTGCAACAGCGCGTGGCCCGGCATCACCCCGATGATGGTGAGCGGAATCGGCGCCATGATGATCAGCGGCACCAGGTAGCTCCTGAACTGGGCCACCACCAGCACGTAGATCAGCACCAGCCCCACCGCGTAGGCGGCGCCCATGTCGCGGAAGGTTTCGTAGGTGATCTGCCATTCGCCGTCCCACTTCACCGCGTAGGCGGCGTAGGGGTCGTCCGGCTGGTGGATGAACCACTCGTCGAGCGTGCCGGCAAGGCGCTCGCCGACCAGCGGCAAATCCTTCACCTGGGCACGGATGTCGAACATGCCGTAGAGCGGCGAATCGAGTTTGCCGCTCATGTCGCCGGTGACATACACAACCGGCAGCAGATCCTTGTGGTAGATCACCTGCTCGCGCTGGGTCGGCAGCACCTGAACCAGTTCGGACACCGGCACCAGCGCTCCGCCGGCCTCGGCGTGGCGGGCCCGCACCTTCATCTGCAAAAGCTGATCGACCGACGACAGGCTCTCGGGCGGCAGCGTGAGGCGCACCGGGATTTCGTACTTGTTGTCGCCACCGTGCACCGGCGTGACGTTCTCGCCGCCAAGGCCGAGGCGCACCACCTCGACGATATCCGCCTGGGCCACCCCGAGCTGCGCCGCGCGGGCCTGGTTGACGCGCAGCACCAGCTTGGGCGCCGCCTCGTCCACCGTGTCGTCCACATCGACGATGTCGGCCGTGTCCTCGAAAACCTTGCGCAGCTTGCCGGCCACGGCGAGCTGGCCGGCGTAATCCGGGCCATATACCTCGGCTACGATGGGCGAGAGCACCGGCGGGCCGGGCGGCACTTCGACCACCCTGGCGGTGCCGCCATGTTTCCTGGCAATCGCCGCCACCGCCGGGCGCACCGCCACGGCAATCTCGTGGCTCTTGCGGCTGCGGTGATGCTTGTCCACCAGGTTCACCTGGATGTCGCCCATTTCGGGCAGCGTGCGCAGGTAGTACTGACGCACCAGGCCATTGAAGTTGATCGGCGAAGCGGTGCCGGCGTAGGCCTGGAAGTCGGTCACCTCATCAACACCGGCCAGCTCGTCACCGATTTCGCGCAGCACTTCGGCGGTGGTTTCAAGCGGCGTACCCACCGGCATGTCGAGCACCACCTGAAACTCGCTCTTGTTGTCCAGCGGCAGCATCTTGAGCACCACCAGCTGAACCACCGCCAGCGACACCGACAGCGCAATCGCCACCAGCACGCCCAGCCACAATCCGGCCCGCGCCCGGCCGCCGGTGTGCGGGTCGAGCAGCGGCGTCATGATGCGGCGGAACAGGACTTCGAGCCTGCGGGTCAGCCTGTCGGGGCCGTGCCCGCCCGGTGCCGCCCCGTGGGCCGCGCCCTTCATCAGCTTGCCCGCCAGCCACGGCGTGACCACAAAGGCCACCATCAGCGAAATGAACATGCCCATCGACGAGTTGATCGGGATCGGGCTCATGTATGGCCCCATCAGGCCGCTCACAAAGGCCATCGGCAAGAGCGCCGCGATCACCGTGAAGGTGGCCAGGATGGTCGGTCCGCCCACCTCGTCGACGGCCTTGGGGATCAGCTGCCACAAGGGCTTGTCCGGTTCGAGCGTCTGCCAGCGGTGGATGTTCTCGACCACCACGATGGCGTCGTCCACCAGAATGCCGATAGAGAAGATCAGCGCGAACAGGCTCACCCGGTTGAGCGTAAAGCCCCAGGCCCACGATGCAAACAAGGTTGCCGCCAGCGTCAGCGTGACCGCCGCACCGACGATAAGCGCCTCGCGCCAGCCCAGCGCGAAGAACACCAGCAGCACCACGGCCGAGGTCGCGAAGACCAGCTTGCCGATCAGCTTGTCGGCCTTTTCGGTGGCGGTGGCGCCGTAGTTGCGGGTAACCGCCACCTCGACGCCAGCCGGCACGATGCTGCCTTTGAGCAGCTCGACGCGACGGATCACGCCTTCGGCCACGTCGGCAGCGTTCTCGCCGGGTTTCTTGGAAATGGACAGGGTGACCGCCGGAAAACGCTCGCGGCCCAGCGCCTCCGCCTGCGGCGAACCCTTGCCGACGCCATGCCATACATAGCGCGACGGCTGGTCGGGGCCGTCGACAATCGTGGCCACGTCGGCCATCGTCACCGGCCGCCCGCCGGACACGCCAACCACCAGCCGGCGCACGTCGTCGGCGCTTTCGATGTAGGTGCCGGTCTGCACCAGCACCTCGCGGTTGTTGCCGGTGAGCGTGCCGCTCGGCTGGGACGCGTTGGCGAGCAGCAGCGCAGCTTTCAAATCCTGCGGGGTGAGCCCGAAACCGTTCATCCGCCCGGCGTCCATCAGCACCCGCAGCACGTGGCCGGGGCCTCCGATGGTGACCACGTCCCGCGTGCCTTTTACGCGCTTGAGTTCCACCTCCACGGCCCGCCCAACCTGCTGCAGTTCGAAGGCCGAACGGGCCGGATCGCGGGTCCACAGCGTGAGCGCGGCAATGGGCACGTCGTCGATGCCCTTGGGCTTGATCACCGGCTCGGCCACCCCCAGATCGGGAGAAATCCAGTCGCGGTGGCTATGGATGGTGTCGTACAGGCGCACGATCGCGTCCTGGTTCTTCACCCCCACCTTGAACTGCACGGTGATCACCGCCATGCCGGGGCGCGATACCGAATACACGTGATCCATGCCGGCGATGCGCGACAGCACCTGCTCGGCCGGCCGGGCCACCAGCGCTTCCACGTCCTTGGCCGAGGCACCCGGAAAGGCCACCATCACATCGGCCATGGTCACGTCGATCTGGGGCTCTTCCTCCTTGGGCGTGACGATCGTCGCGAACACGCCCAGGAGCAGCAGCACCAGGGCCAGGAGAGGGGTGAGCGCGTTACGCTGGAACAGCGCCGCGATGCGTCCGGAAATTCCCATGACTCAGCGCGCCTTGGGGCTCGGGCGGCCATCCTGACTGACACTCAGGCCGGCACGCACCGGGTCGAGGGCGATGGTCTCGCCGCCCGCCAGCCCGGCCAGCACCTCGACGGCACCATCCGGCAAGGGGCTGCCCACGCGCAGCTGGCGCAGGCTGAAACCGCCCTCGCCGCCTGCCACATAAACACCGGTAAGCTCGCCGCGACGCAGCACGGCCGCAGCCGGAATGGCCAGCCGCGGCGCATCGCCAAGTACAAAATGCACCCTTACCGCCATCCCCGGCACCACGCCGGATGCGTCCGCCGGCAGGCTCACGCGTACCCGCGCCGTGTGGGTGCGGGGGTCGGCAGAGGGCAGCACGCTTACCGCCACGGCATCCAGCCAGCGACCGCTTTCCGGAAATTCGAGCCTGGCCTTGAGGCCGCCCCGGCCGAGTTCGGCGAGCCGGGATTGGGGCACGTCCGCCACCGCGCGCAGGCCGCCCGGCGCGTAGAGGACAAAGAGCGGCCGGCCGGGCTGGGCCATCTCCCCGACTTCGGTGAGGCGCTGGGCAACGACGCCGCCGAGCGGCGCCGTGACCGTTGCAAAACCACGCGACGCATCCACCTGGGCACGCCCGGCCTCGGCAGCCTTGTGCTGCGCCGCGGCCGCATCGAAAGCAGCCTGGGCCTGGTCAAGGCCGGCCGCGCTGATGAAGTTGCGCGCCTTGAGGCTGCGCGAGCGCTCGAGATTGGCGCGGGCATCCACGAGCCGGGCCTGGGCAGCGGCCACGTTGGCGGCGGCTCCGGCCACGGCCTGGTCGGCCTCGCGGGTGTCGATGCGCATCAGCACATCCCCCTGGCGCACGCGGGCGCCGGCATCCACCCGCACTTCCAGCACCCGCCCCTGCACCTGGGCGGCAACGGTGGCCTGGCGCACGGCCTCTATCGTGGCCTCGCTGGCATAGGTTTGCGCACGCGGCTGCATGCCAACACGAAGGGTTGGAATGGTGCCGCGCTCATCCGCGCCAAAAGCCTGGATCGACGACAGCACAAGAGCCGCCGCAAGCAGGCAGGAAGAAACACTGAAACGGGAGGAAAAATGGCATCGGGGCATAATATAAGAATACTCTAATATTATGCCCCGTCAAGATTGGCTGACGGACGAGACGGCCCGTCAGCGCAGCGGGCGCGGAAAAATCAGCGCAAAAACGTCAGGCCGCCATGTCCAGCCAGGCCAGGCGACGCACCACGCCTTCAACACAGCGCCCGCCGTCGAGGAAGACCAGATCGGGAAAAGCCAGCATGCGTGCAATGGCGATGCCACGCCCGTGGGGCTCGACGGAGCGGGCCGGATTGAGGTTGAGATAAGGCGTGGGATCGAAGCCGTCGCCCTGGTCGCGAATCAGGAAACGCACTTCCCGCGGGCGACATTCAATCCGCAGGTAGGCAAAGCGCGCCAGGTTTTCAGGCGCATCGAGCAAACGCTCGACCTCGTTACGCCAGGCGCCTGTTGTCATCAGCCGGCCCTTGCGCTCGAAGCCCAGGCCCAGGTTGCCATGCTCGACCGCGTTGAGCATCAGCTCGGACAGGGCGATCTGCACCATCTCGGCTTCGGGGCACAATCCGGCCACCAGCTGCGACAGCCCGGTGACGTCTTCCAGCGTACGAAACGGGAAGCAGCCCCCCGACGGCGCATCCACGCCTCCCGACGGCAAGGCCAGCGCGGCCTCCAGGGCCTTTGCATCGAAGGGCTTGACGAGAAATCCGGAGACCCCCGCATGCAGGCCGGTTTCGACCGCCAGCAGATCCTCGGCCTCCACCAGCAGCGTGACCGGCAACCCGGCCTCCTTGAACGGCGTCAACAGGTCAAGACTGCCCGTGCGGGAACAGGCATCCACGATAACCCGCTCGACCGGCAGCCAGCCGGTCGCAAGATATCCGCCCGCCTCGGCCGTGCCGAGACGCTGACAGTCATAACCGGCAGGCACAAGCAAACTTTCGAGTAACTCTGCCAACCGGGGATCATCCCCCACCAGCCAGATGCGACACGCCATCGAACCCCAGCCTTCCACTATCTACAAGTCAGGCGCGGCGCCATCAGGCACCCGCCGCATAAACCGCCATGGCATGCACAACGCCGGCATCCTCACCCACCACCGCAGCCAGCTCGATCCGGCAGTCGGGGTGCTTCGCCTGCGCGGCCTCGATCAGCGCCGGCACGTCCTTTTTGAGGTGACCACCCCGGGCCACGAAGAGCGGCACAACGCGCAGCGCCCGAGCCCCCGCCGCGGCGGCCGCATCGACCGCATCGGCCAGCGTCGGCTCCATGAACTCCAGGAAGGCGACGCTCACCGATACGTCCGGCCGCAGCCGCTGCACCTCTGCGGCAACCTGCCGCGCCGGCACAGCCCATTCCGGGTCACGCGCTCCGTGGGCAAACAGCACAATGGCTTCCTGGGACATCGCTAAACTCCTCGTACCCCCCGCGAGCCGGCCGCACACGCAAACACACGCCCGACCCCAGCCTGCCCAAGAGGGCAAGGCCACCGCGGATGAAACAAAATTAATCTTTACAAGATGTTAAACCGTGCGATGAGCCTTCCATGCTCAAATTCGCCTCCACGTTCAACTTCCTGCCGCCATGTGTGACATAGTCCCGCTCAATCGATATTTCGTTCCTCAAGTTCTGCTGACAGCCATTTTGCTGGGCCTCGGCCCGACGCTTGCCCAGGCCCAGCTGCGTCCGGAAGCCGTTCCCGGCGGCGTTGCGGAAATCGCCGTCGCCGCCGCCGGAGCGCCCCGCCCGGAGGTGCGCTTCGGCGGGCGTCCGGTGCTGCTGCAACAGCGCAAAACGGGCTGGTACGCCCTGGTCGGCCTGTCTCTCGACACGCCGGTGGGCGAGCAAAAACTGGATATCGGGCCGGACGGCAGCCGCCGCCAGCTGCCCTTCCAGGTGGCCGCCAAGGACTACCCAGTACAAAAGCTCAAGATCGCCAACCAGAAAATGGTGACGCCGGACCCGGAGCAACTCGCCCGCATCAACGCCGAGCGCGACCGCCAGATCAGCATCCGCAGCCAGTTTCGCGAAGTCCCGGTGCCCCGCAGCGACCTCGCCCTACCGGCCGATGGCCGCCTGTCGAGCCGCTTCGGGCTGCGCCGGGTCTTCAACGGAGAACCACGCGCGCCCCACTCCGGGCTCGACGTCGCGGTGCCCACGGGCACGCCGATCCGCGCCCCGGCCGATGGCGTGGTCACGCTCGTTGACGATTTCTACTTCAACGGAAAAACGGTTTTCGTCGATCACGGCCAGAGCTTCGTCAGCATGGTCTGCCACCTGGACCAAGCCGGCGTGGAAGCCGGCCAGACGGTGCGCCGCGGCGAAGTCCTCGGCCACTCGGGCAGCAGCGGACGCGCCACCGGGCCGCACCTGCACTGGAGCGTCTATCTCAACGGCGCAGCCGTCGATCCGGCGCTCTTCATCGGGCCTCGGCCAGCACATTGAGCACCCGCGCCGCCGCAAACAGCCCGATGGTCGCGGTCACCGTCACCACCGAGCCGAAGCCGGCGCAATTGAGCCCCGCCGGCCCGCCCACCGACACCTCGCAGGCCACGTCGGTGGGCGGGTAGCGCAGCGGCTCGGCGGAATAAACGGCCTCCACGCCAAACTTTCTCCGCACGTCGCGGGGAAAGCCGCAGTTCTGGCGCAACTGCCGGCGCACCTTGGCCAACAGCGGATCCTGCTCGGTGCGCGACAGGTCATCGACGCGGATCTGGGTCGGATCGATCTGCCCGCCGGCGGCGCCGCAGGTCACCAGCGGCACGCCGGCCTCGCGGCAAAAAACCACCATCGCCACCTTCACCCGCACCGCGTCGATGGCGTCGATCACGCAATCGAAGCCGGCGCCGAGAAGCTCGGCAACGTTGTCGGCGCTCACGAAATCATCCACCACCGTCACCCGGCACTCCGGGTTGTAGGACGCGATCCGCTCGCGCATGGCCTCCACCTTGGCCTGGCCGAGGGTCGCGTCGGAAGCGTGGATCTGCCGGTTGATGTTGGACTCGGCCACATGGTCGAGGTCGATCAGGGTGAGCTTGCCGATGCCGCTGCGCGCCAGCCCCTCGACCGCCCACGAGCCCACGCCGCCGATGCCCACCACGCAAACCCGCGCATCGGCCAGCCGCGCCCGTCCGGCCTCCCCGTAAAGGCGGGCAATGCCGCCAAAGCGGCGGGTATCGTCGGGGGCGGAGGAGTCGGAGGTTTCCATGGCGGCACACATTCAGTCGAGGCGCGCAAATATAACCGAGAGGGCGATAATCACGGCCATTCATCCTCCCTCCAAAACCGCCATGCCCCGCTACACCCACATCCTTTTCGACCTCGACGGCACCCTCATCGATTCGGCCCCGGCCATTCTCGCCAGCTTTCGCAATGCCTTCGCCGAAGCCCGCATCACGCCCGTCGTCGCCATCGACGAAAGCATCATCGGCCCGCCGCTCCTCGAAACCCTGCAGATCCTCAGCGGCAGCCACGACAAGGCCCTGATCGACACCCTCGCCGACGGCTTCAAGGCCGGCTACGACAGCGAAGGCTACAGGCAGACCGCCGCCTACGTCGGCGTGGGCGACATGCTCGAGCGCCTCAAAAACGCAGGCCTGTCCCTGTCCATCGCCACCAACAAACGCATCTTCCCCACCCGCCTGATCCTCGATCACCTGGGCTGGAGCGCGTATTTCGACCACCTCTACGCCCTCGACCTGTTCGCGCCGCGCCTGCCCAACAAGGCCGCGATGATCGCGCGCCTCATGACCGACCACGCACTGCCCGCCGACCGCTCGATCTACATCGGCGACCGCAGCGAAGACGGCGAATCGGCCGACGCCAACACCCTGCCCTTCATCGCCGCAACCTGGGGCTACGGCAGCCTCGAGCCCACCGAAATGGCCGCGCACTGGCGCGTGGCCAACACCCCCTTTGATCTGGCCGACGCCCTTCTGGCCGGCTGACGCGTCCGCCCCGGCCCTCGCGGAATAACCCCTGTTTCCTCCCGCTGTTCCACCCTAAGCCCCTCGCCCGCCACGCATAACATCGGCTCCACTCCACTGGAGCGACGATGAAAGCCGTGATCCTCGCGGTCACCGCCGGCGCCGCAAGACGGGGCGCAGGCGGTGACCGGATGTCCGGCACACGGTTCCTTTCGCTTCAACGGCGCATCGAAGTCATCGGGCATTCCATCAAGGGCACGCAGAGGGCACGACATGAGTTCCGGCTACAAGAAAATCGAGGCGTGCCGCATCAGCGGCAGCACCAACCTCCTCCCCGTCCTGAACCTCGGGGAGCAGGCATTGACCGGTGTTTTTCCGGCCTCGGCCCAGCAGCACGTGGAAACCGCCCCGCTCGAACTGGTATGGAGCCCCGACAGCGGACTGGTGCAGCTGGCCCATTCGTTCGAGCCCGACGAAATGTTCGGCGACAACTACGGCTACCGCTCCGGACTCAACCAATCCATGGTCAGCCACCTGACGACCAAGGTCGCCTACCTGGAGCGCATGGTTCAGCCGGTTGCCGGCGACGTGATCCTGGATATCGGCAGCAACGACGCCACAACGCTCAAGGCCTACCGCACCGGCGGCCTGCAGCGGATCGGCATTGATCCCACGGCCCGGAAATTCCAGTCTTTCTACCCCGACGACATCCAGCTGCTTGCCGACTTCTTTTCGGCCGAGGCCTATCGCTCCCTCAAAAAGGACCAAAAGGCCCGGATCGTCACCTCGATCGCCATGTTCTACGATCTCGATCAGCCGATCGAATTCGCGCGCCAGATCGAATCCATCCTGGCGGACGACGGCGTCTGGCACCTGGAGCAAAGCTACCTGCCCGCCATGCTCAAGGCGAACTCCTACGACACCATCTGCCATGAGCACCTGGAGTACTACAGCCTGCACGCCATCCAGAAAATCATGGACGCGGCACAGCTCCGGATCGTCGATGTAACCCAGAACGACATCAACGGCGGCAGTTTTGCGATCACCGTTGCCAGGCAGGGCAACCACCGGATCAAGGTGAACCAGACGGTCATCGACTGGATGCTCGAGCAGGAAGTCCAGCTGGGCCTGCACACGCCCCGCCCCTACCGCGACTTCGAGGAACGCGTGTTCCGCCACCGCGAAGACCTGCGCCGGCTCGTGCGTGCGCTGAACACCGACGGCAAGAAGGTGCTCGGCTACGGCGCCTCGACCAAAGGCAATGTGCTGCTTCAGTTCTGCGGTTTTTCCAGCGCCGACATCCCCGCCATTGCCGAGGTCAACACCGAGAAATTCGGGCGCGTCACCCCCGGCACCCACATTCCGATCGTGTCCGAAAGCGACGCCCTCGCCATGCAGCCGGACTACTTTCTCGTGCTGCCCTGGCACTTCAAGGACAGCATCCTGCGGCGGGAAACGGATTACCTGCACCGGGGCGGCAAGTTCATCTTTCCCTTTCCGGACATCCAGATCATCTAGCCCACGCGGCTCGCCCCGAACCGACCTGCCTGCATGGCGGCACCACTCACTCGCACGGGAATAGACACCCCATGAAAGATTCCATCTTCAGCCAGGCATGGCGCTGGTCACCGGCCATGGCAGCCCACGCCCGGTTTCCTTTTCCGGGCATCGAAACCCTGCGGGAAAACCACTCGCAGGCATGGCAGGACATCTTCATCCTCACCATGCTCGGGGGAAAAAGATCGGGACGCTATCTCGAGGTTGGCGGCCACGTGCCGGTAAACAACAACAACACCTGCCTGCTCGACCGCGGGTTCGGCTGGACGGGCATGACGCTGGAACTCGATTCGGTGCATTTTCCGCTCTGGAAAACCGAGCGCCCGAACAGCAAGCTGCTGATCGCCGACGCCCTGGCGGTAAATTACGCCGAGGCCCTTCCGCTCTGGTTTGGTAGCAGAGAAGGCCGCCTCGATTACCTGCAACTCGACATCGACCCCAGCATCAACACCCTCGGTGTCCTCAAGCGCCTGCCCCTCGACACCTGGCGCTTCTCGGTCATCACCTTCGAGACCGACGTCTATACGCAAGACTTCCGGGCCAGGGACGAAAGCCGCGCCATCCTGTCGGCCAATGGCTACGTGCCGATCGCCAAGGATGTCTCGGTGATGTTCAGCCCCGTATCGCCCAACCCGATTCCATTCGAAGACTGGTGGGTCGACCCGCAGGTGGTGAGCCCGGAAATGATCGAGACCTTCCAGGCCATCAACGCCTCGACGGGATTGCCCCAGAACCTGCTGTTTGCGAGCTAGAAGAGCACATTCAATGAGCGCACAAAACACACTCAACGTTTGTCTGGGCCACCTCCCTTTTCCGCAGACCCACGAACGGCACATCGACCTGATGATCGCCCCGCGCCTGATCGCCGGGCCGACACGCCTGGCCCTGGTGGACGACAGCAGTTTCGGGCCCCACGGCAGCGCGCTTTCCGAGTACGTGCAACTGCTGTGGCTGCTCGAACGCCTCGACGGCATCGCGGCAGGCTGCGAATACGTGCGTATTTTCCATTACCGGCGCTTCGTCTCGCCCGAGTCGCCCCCCGTGGGGCAGGCGTCATCCAACCTGCCGTGGGCAACCACCATCCGCGCCGAAGACCTGGACGCCTTTGCCAGCGCATTCTCGCGGACCTGTACCACCGAACTGTTCAACACCCCCGTGCAGTTTCACGGCGGCATGCTTTTCCAGTACGCCCAGAGCCATGTGCTCGAAGACATGCTGAACTTCGCCAAATTCCTGCTCGAAAAAGACATTCTCGGCGCGCTGGATATCGCCGAATTCCTCGCCGCCCAGATTCACATTCCGTCCTGCAACATCGGCACGTTCAGGATCGAAAGCTATAAAGCCATTTTCGGCACGCTACGCCGCGCCGCGGAATTCCTCGATTCGCCCTATTTCGTGCCGCGGCCCGGCTATCAACGGCGCTCGGTCGGCTTCCTGCTCGAGCGGCTCAACAGCTTCCTGATCGTGAAACGGATCCAGTCCGGCGCAAGCCCGTCGAGCTTCGGCCACAACCTGGTCATGTCCGATGGCCTCGTGGTTTCAGGAACCCAGTAAAGGAATAGCGGCCATGAAAAAGAAAACGGCCCTGATCTCGGGCATCACCGGGCAGGACGGCGCCTACCTCGCGGAACTCCTGCTCTCGAAAGGGTATTCCGTACACGGCATCCGCCGCCGGGCCTCCCAGTTCAACACGGCCAGGATCGACCATCTTCTTCATGCCACCCACGAAGCCGGCCACGACCTGACCCTGCACTACGGCGACCTGACCGATTCGTCGAGCCTGGTCCGCATCGTCGAGCACACCGCGCCGGACGAAGTCTACAACCTGGCCGCGCAAAGCCACGTGGCGGTGTCCTTCGAGCAACCCGAATACACGGCCAATACGGTCGGCGTCGGCACGCTGCGCCTGCTCGAAGCAATCCGCATCGCCGGGCTTGAGCGCACGACGCGTTTTTATCAGGCCTCCACCTCCGAACTCTACGGCCTGGTACAGGAAACCCCCCAGAAGGAAAGCACTCCCTTCTACCCGCGCTCGCCCTACGCCGCCGCCAAGCTCTACGCCTACTGGATCACCGTGAATTACCGCGAGGCCTACGGCATGTACGCCTGCAACGGCATACTCTTCAACCACGAATCGCCGATCCGCGGCGAAATCTTCGTCACGCGCAAGATCACCCGGGCCCTGGCCCGCATCAAACTGGGCATGCAAACGCGGCTTTACCTGGGCAACCTGAACGCCTTGCGCGACTGGGGCCATGCACGCGACTACGTGGAAGCCATGTGGCTGATGCTGCAACAGCAGTCGGCCGAAGACTACGTCATTGCCTCCGGCGAACAACATTCGGTACGCGAATTCGTCGACACCGCGGCCGCCACACTCGGCATGCCGCTACGCTGGGAAGGCGACGGCCTGGACGAAAAAGCCTACGACCAGATCACCGGCGACTGCGTCGTCGAGATCGACCCCCGATATTTCCGCCCGGCCGAAGTGGAAACCCTGCTCGGCGACGCCTCGAAAGCCCGGGATCGCCTGGGCTGGACGCCGCGCACCGCCTTCCACGAACTGGTCCGGGAGATGGCCCTGCAGGATCTCAACGAAGCCCGTCGGGACGAACTGGCCAGCAAGAACGGTTTCAAGTATTTCAGTCACACCGACTAGGCCGCAGCGCAGGAATGCCCAACGCCTCATCGCCCCTCCGTCACCCGGCCCCGGCCAGAAAAGCGCTGATCATCGGCGCGCTCGGCCAGGACGGCAGCTACCTGACCGAACTTCTGCTCGGCCGGGGCTACGCAGTCGTCGGCACCACCCATCGCGATCCGGCCAGCCTTGCCCGGCCCTACCCAGGCGAACTGCGGCAGCTCGACCTTGGCCGCTTCGATCAGGTCAGCGCCCTGATCGAGGAGCAGCAGCCGGACGAGATCTACAACCTGGGGGCGCTCGCATCCAGCGCCCACCTTTTCGATGAAGCCATTGTCAGCGGCGATATCAATGGTCTGGCGGCCACGCGCATCCTGGAGGCGATCCTGCAGTTCTCGCCCCGCTCGCGCTTCTGCCAGGCCTTGAGCAGCGAGATATTCGCCAACAGCACCACCTCGCCCCAGAACGAAAGCACGCCGGTCGCCCCCTCCAACGCCTACGGGGCCGCCAAAACCTACGCCCTGCACATGCTTGGCGCCTACCGGTCGCACCAGAAACTCTTCGCCTGCGGAGCCATTCTTTACAACCACGAAAGCCCCCGGCGCCCGGCGCACTTTGTAACCCGCAAAGTCACCCTGGGCGCGGCCCGCATCGCCCTCGGCGCCCGGGAAACCCTGCAACTGGGCAGCGCCGATCACCGGCGCGACTGGGGGCACGCCCGGGATCACGTGCGCGCCATGCACCTGATGCTGCAGCACGACGTGCCAGAAGATTTTGTGGTGGCCACGGGCATCACCCACAGCGTCGCCGAACTGTGCGAAATCGCCTTCGGCATCGTCGGGCTGGATTTTCGGCAGCACGTCAGCTTCCAGCCTCATATAGAAAGACGCCAGGAGCTGCACGAGCTGCGCGGCGATCCCTCTAAAGCCCGCCAGCACCTCGGCTGGCAAGCCGAAGTCACGTTCCGGGAACTGATCCGGGAAATGGTGGAATTCGACCTCGAGCAACTGCGCCATGACGCCCGGTTGACCCGCCCGAACCCCCATCACGAACACCCATCGCACGAAGCAGGCAGCCCGGCGCACGAGCCCTCCGCGCCCCGCCTGCGCCGATGAGCCCCAACAATCCCCAGCCTTCCGTCACCCGGAGAACGCATGCCCACCAACACTCCGCCTTTTGAACCACGCAGCGGCATCGATGACGAAGACCTCTTCGCCGACGAAGTCAGCCCGGTTCATGCCTCTGCCAGCGTTGTGCGTTTCAGCACGAGCCCGGACCAGGCACTCTCCCCCCTGCCGGGAACATTCGTGGTGCAGGGCGTGCTTCCGAACGCAGGCATCGCACCCCTCCCGGCCACCAGCCAGGGCATCAGCTTCATCATCTGCTCCATCGACGATGCCAAGTTCAGGTTCATCAACAAGCGGCTCGGCGAGATCTGCACGGTCAGGCACGAAATCATCCGCATCCGCGATGCGCAAAGCCTCGCCGAGGGCTACACCCGCGGCATCCAACTGGCCCGCCACGACACCCTCGTCCTGTGCCACGACGACATCGACCTGCTGTGCGGCGAAGCCCTTGCCCGCGTGCTCGGCCAGGGCCTCGAACAGTTCGACCTGATCGGCGTCGCCGGCCCGCGGAAACTCAAGACCGCCTTCTGGCTCAACGGCGGCCCGGTCAATTCGGCCGGCCTCGTCATCCACGGCCCCGCGGGCCAGCCCGAAGCCCCGTTCTCCATCAATTACTACGACACCTCGGCCGAGCGCCGCATCCCCGTCGAAGCCCTCGACGGCGTGTTTCTCGCCGGCCGGCGAAAAGTCTTCGAAACGGTGCCCTTCGACAGCGAGACCTTCGACGGCTTCCACCTCTACGACATCGACTTCACCCATCGCTGCCACCGGGCCGGCTTCCGCCTCGGCGTGTGCAAGGACCTGCTGCTGGTGCATAGCTCCGGCGGCAATTTTGGCGACGACTGGCTGCGCTACGAAAAGCGCTTTCGCGAAAAATTTCCCGCCTTTGCCAGAGCCCGGGCCCGCTTCACGCCCCAGTACAGCCCGGCCGTGATTCACGCCAAATCCCTCGACGAAGCCGCCGCCCTGTGCCGCAACCCGGATCACGGCCTGATCCTCTCGGGCGCGGACGAGGACCTGCCGCCCCTGTCCGCCGCGGATACCCATTACGCCCTCTGGCGGAGCCGCAGCTCGATGCAGGAAATCGATGCCGACGTGCTCGCCGAGCGCATGGTGCGCCGCTGGACCAGCCGCCCCGCACTGCACATCCTGGTCGGTCTCAAGGCCGGCGAGGAAAACCTGCTGGCCGACACCCTCGACAGCCTGGCCGCCCAGCTTTACCCCGAATGGCGGATCACCATCGTCACCGACCTTTCCCCACCCGAAGGTTTTGAAGGCTCGGACCAGATCCAGTGGCTGTCCCTCCGGGACGCCGTGCATATCGCCTACGTCATCGACGAAATGGCGGCGGCCTCCCCCTGCAACTGGATCGCCTCGGTCATACCCGGCATCACCTTCGAGCCCTACGCGCTGCAGGTCATTGCCGACTACATCAACATCCGCCCCGACTGGCGCCTGATTTACGTCGACGAAGACACCCGCGAGGCCGACGACCGCTACACCGCGCCCCTCTTCAAGCCCGATCTCAACGTGGATCTGCTGCGCTCGATGGCGTATTTCGGCAGCCTGGTGCTCGTCGAGAAGCAGGCCTTCCTGGAGAGCGGCCGTTTCGGCAGCTGCGCCGGCGCCGAAAGCTACGACCTCACCCTGCGCCTGCTCGATCACCACGGCCCGGCGGCAATCGGCCACGTCAGCCAGATGCTCGCCCATCTGCCACGCAGTTCCACCCGCGCCATGAACCCCGAAGCCGAAATGGCTGCCGTGGCCGCCCACCTCCAGCGCCACGGGCTCGATGCCGACATTCGCGATGGCGCCCTGTTCGGCACCCGCCATGTCCGCTACCGCTGGCCCGACCAGCCGCTGGTCAGCATCGTCATTCAGACCCGCGACCGCGAGGAATACCTGCGTCCGCTGCTGGACAGCCTCTTCGCCAGCACCACCTACCCCGCCTACGAAGTCGTCATCGTCGACAACGACAGCACCGACCCCGACGCCCTTGCGCTGTTCGAGCGGCTGCAGACCGAGGCGCCGGGCGCCGGGCGCGTCCGCATCGTCCGCCAGCCGGGTGATTTCAGCTATTCCCGCGGCGCCAATGCCGGTGCGGCGGCGGCCCGCGGCGACTACCTGCTGTTCCTCGACAACGACACCCACGTTGTCCAGGACGAATGGCTGGACCGCCTGATGGAGTTCGCCCAGCGCCCGGACGTCGGCATCGTCGGCCCCCGCCTCGCCTACCCCGAAAGCGCCAAACTCCAGAACGCCGCCTGGGTTCTCGGGCTGCGCGGCACCGCCGCCAGCCCCTGGGACGGCGAACTCGAACTCGTCGAACCCGGCTACATGGGCCGCGCCCTGTGCGACCAGGAGGCCAGCGCCGTCAGCGGCTCCGCGCTCCTCGTGCGGCGCAGCGCCTTTGAGGCACTGGGCGGCATGGATGCCGAAAACCAGCCCTTCCTGCACGGCGCCGTCGACCTGAGCCTGCGAATGAGCGCACTCAAGCTCCGCACCATCTGGACCCCGAGCGCCATGCTGGTCCATTACGGCGCGGTCTCCGTCAAGGCCCGCCAGCGCCAGCCGGCCGAAGCGCTGGCCGACGTGGTCGCCGCCCGCCGCGATCACCACACCCTGATGGCCCGCTGGATGCCGCGCCTCGCCAACGATCCGTTCTACAACCGCAATCTCAGCCTCACCGTGCACTACACGCCGGAATACGTCGCCCCCACCGACTGGAACACCGACTTCCACGACCGGCCCCGCATCATGGGTGTCCCCCTCACCGGCGGTGCCGGCGAATACCGCCTGCGGGCACCCCTGCGTGTCATCGGCCTGGCCGGCCTGGCCCAGACGATGATCGTCGAGCCACCCAAAGCCTTCTTCGTCCGCATCCTGACCCCCGTCGAAGTCGCCCGCGCCGAGCCCGACGCGATCATCCTGCACCAGCCCCTGGACGACGCCCAGACCGACGCACTCGAAGGTTACGCACGCTTCAACAAGGGCATCCGGCGCATCATCACCATTGACGACCTGATCACCGCCCTGCCGGCAAAGAACTCCTTCTTCAAGGCCGGCTTCAAGGATGCCCGCCCGCGCCTGCGTCGAACCCTGAGGCTCGCCGACCGCCTTGTCGTAAGCACCCAGCCGCTGGCCGACCTGTGCGCCGACATGATCGAAGACATCCAGGTCATGCCCAACTGCCTCGAATGGAGCCTGTGGGGCGAGGTACAGCCACCCCGCCTGCCGCGCAGAAAGCCGCGCGTCGGCTGGGCCGGTGCCGCGCAGCACCAAGGCGACCTGGAACTCATCTACCCGGTGGTCGAAGCCCTCGCCGACGAAGTGGACTGGATCTTCATGGGCATGTGCCCGGAACCGCTCAAGCCCTTTGTTCACGAGCACCACGGGTTCGAGCTGGATTTTCGCGCCTACCCCAGGGCGATGTCCCGGCTCGACCTCGACCTGGCCATCGCGCCACTGGAAATCCACGCCTTCAACGAAGCCAAGAGCAACCTGCGGCTGCTTGAATATGGCGCGATGGGCTGGCCGGTCATCTGCACCGACATCTACCCCTACCAGAATGCACCGGTTACCCGGCTACCCAACGACCCGGAAAAGTGGATCACCACGATCCGCGAACAACTGGCCGAACCCGAAGCCCTCCGCGCGGCCGGTCTCGCGCTGCAAACCTGGGTGAAAAACCGCTTCATCCTGGAAAACCATGCAGCATGCTGGTTTGCCGCCTACGGGCCTTGAAGCACTTCGATCACCAGCCTGAAAGCACGTCGTCGACCTGCCGGTTTTTCCCGGCGGATCGACGACCCGCCACTGAAATCCTTTTACAAACTCGACGCTAAAGCTTTGATTTTCAGGGCCGCTATAAAAAGCCAAGCGGTAATCCGGCCAGAATCTGTAGGCCAGAAGCCTACAAAAAAATCAAAAAAAATCTAAAGTCCGCGCGGCCATCTCCGTTAATGATTTCAACGGCGGTTGCCTTACACACACCGGGCAAGGCGAACCAAAGTTAAGCCGAAACGCTTATCTTGAACGGAATTAAGGAGATTCATAATGGCTGCCACAATCAACACCAATGCGATGTCGCTCAACGCGCAACGCAACCTCACAACCTCCCAGTCCAGCCTGGCATTGTCGGTTCAGCGTCTGTCCTCAGGTCTGCGCGTCAATAGCGCCAAGGACGACGCCGCGGGCCTGGCCATTGCCGACCGCATGAACTCGCAGGCCAAGGGCTTCAACGTCGCGATCCGCAACGCGAACGACGGCATCTCGATGGCACAGACCGCTGAAAGCGCGATGCAGGCCGTGACCGACAACCTCCAACGGATGCGCGAACTGGCGGTGCAATCGGCCAACGGAACCTACACCAGCGGCGACCGCGGCAACCTGGATACGGAATACCAGCAGCTTTCCGCTGAAATCAACCGCGTCGTGAGCGGCACCACCTTCAACGGCCAGTCCGTCCTCAACGGTAGCGGCAGCACCGCCTTCCAGGTTGGCGCAGGCACGGCCGCCACCGACCAGATCACCGTGCAGGCCAGCAGCGTCTCGCTGTCAGCCGTCTCGGGTGGCGGCAGCGTTTCTGGAGCCTCTGCCGCATCCGCAGCAATCGGCGACATCGACAAGCAGCTGACCGCCCTGAACACCGCCCGCGCCACCTGGGGTGCCGTGCAGAACCGCTTCAGCTCGGTGGTGGATACCCTGCAGGTTGCGTCCGAAAACGCCCAGGCAGCCCGCGGCCGGATCATGGACGCCGACTTCGCCCAGGAAACCGCCAACATGACCCGCGCCCAGATTCTCCAGCAGGCTGGCACCGCGATGGTCTCGCAGGCCAACAGCATGCCGAACAACGTGCTGTCCCTGCTCAGGTAACAAGTTCCAAGCACAACCTCACGGGCGCCGCCTCCCAAACGGTGGAGGTGCCCTTGACACACGCGGGAGATGAACATGAGCATCCAGTCAGTCGGCGCAAGCGCCGGGCAATACACGCCGCCCGTCCAGATCTCTGCCGGAACGGGTACGGCACGCCCGGTCGATGCGTCTCTCGAAGCCGGCAAAGCCCAGGCAGCCAAGGCCGCGCCCCCGAGCAGAGAGCAACTCAACCAGGCGGTCAAGCAGATCCAGGACGTCATCGAGAAAACAGCCAACAGCCTGCAGTTCTCCATCGACGAAGATCTCGGCGTATCCATCGTCAAGGTGATCGATACCGAGTCGAAAAAAACGATTCGCCAGATTCCGACCGAAGAAGTGCTGGACATTGCCAAGGCCCTCGACAAATTGCAGGGTCTGCTCATCAAGCAACGAGCCTGAGGCCAACGCCACCGGTCGCCAGACTCACCCCTGGCGCCAACGAATTCTGCCTTGCTGGAGGCCGCGCGGAACCTGGCACGCACAATGCCAATTCACTTTAGCCCTACCGCAATGCTCAAGTTCTTCCGGGCAAGGCCGTAATCCCAGCAAACCGCAACACAGCAATACAAGGGGTGCATCATGGCCACAATCTCATCAGCAGGAATCGGCTCCGGCATCAACGTCGAATCCCTTGTCAGCTCGCTGATGTCGGTCGAGAAACAGCCCCTCACCAAGCTCCAGAGCCGGCAGACCAGCTTCGAATCGAAGATTTCGGCCCTGGGCTCGCTCAAGAGCTCGATCTCCACGCTGCAAACTGCCGCCAAGGCCCTCACTCCGGCAATCGGCCAGTCGGCGACGGCGGCGTTTGCCGGTTTCAAGGCAAGCCTTGCCGACGCGACCATTGCCACGGCAACAACCAGCAGCACTGCGGTTGCCGGCACCTACTCCCTTGAAGTCACGGCCCTCGCCACCACCCAGCGCCAGGCCCTCGGCACAACCTACGCTGCCGGCGACCCTGTCCTCGATTTCGGCACCGACAGCACGCGCACACTGACGCTCACCAAAGGCGGCACCCCTGTCGACATCACCCTCGACAGCAGCCAGAACACCCTTTCCGGCGTTCGCGATGCCATCAACAACGCAGCAGCCGGTGTCAGCGCCACCATCGTCACCGACACCAGCGGCAAACAGAACCTGCTGCTCACCGCCAGCAGCGGCGGCACCGCCGGCGCAGTCAGCATTTCCGGCACCGCCACCTTCATCGACCCGGCAGCCCCCGGCACACCAATCGCCGCGTCGAGCGCCTTCACGCAAACCCAGGCCGCCACCGACGCCGCCGTGAAAATCCAGGGCGTGTCGATTGCCACCACCGGCAACACGATCAGCAATGCCATCGACGGCGTCACCCTCGACCTGACCAAGACCGGCACGACAACCATCACGGTGGCCCGCGACAACACCGATCTGAAGAGCAAGCTCGACACCTTCATCACCGCCTACAACAGCATCAACTCGTCACTGAAAAGCCTCGGCGCCTACAACGCCGCCACCAAGACGGGCGCCGTACTCAACGGCGACTCGACCCTGCGCAGCGTCCAGTCGCAATTGCGCACTGCCGTTGGCGGCAGCCCCGACAGCCTCAGCAGCGCCACCTACAAGTCGCTCAGCGAGATCGGCATCTCCTTCCAGACCGACGGCAGCCTCAAGCTTGATGGCGCCCGCTTCGACAAGGCCGCCAGCGCCAACTTTGCCGCCACGGCTGCCGTGATCGGCGCCTACGGCGACGCCTTGAAAACCACCACAACCGCGCTGCTCGCCACGAACGGCGTCATTTCCAGCCGTAGCGACGGCCTGAGCAGCAGCGTGAAAATGATGAGCCGGCAGATCGATTCGTTCGAAACCCGCCTGACCTCCATCGAAAAAACCTACCGGGCGAAGTTCACCGCCCTCGACACCGCGATGGCGAGCATGAGCACCACCAGCAGCTACCTGACCCAGCAACTGAGCATGCTTAGCAACTACTGAACATGCTCAACAATATAATGGCCAACAACTAAGCCGGACCGGAGAACAACCAGATGTCTTTTGGCCTCGCCGCCCGTAGAGGAGCCGCCGCCTATAGCGCAGTCGGCGTCGAAACCGGAATATCCACCGCCGACCCCCACAAACTGATCCTGATGCTTTTCGAAGGGGCTCTGCTGCAGGTCGGCACGGCCGTGATCGCCCTCGAAAAAAAGGACATTCCCGCCAAGGGTTCAGCCATTTCCAAGGCCATCGAGATCATTCTGAACGGCCTCAAGGTCAGTCTCGACTACGAAGCAGGCGGTGATCTCGCGGAGCGCCTCGGCGCCCTTTACGACTACATGACTCAGCGTCTTCTCTACGCTAACCTGCATAACAGCCAGCCCGCGATGGAAGAAGTCATCAAGCTGCTCACTGAACTGAAAGGCGCCTGGGAATCGATCGGCAACACCGACCAGGCCAACCGCTAAGACTGCCGGAGACATTTCATGAGTTCCCTCGCCCTCCTGGAACAGATGAGCAACTACTCCACCGAAATGGTGGATGCCGCCCGCGCCAACGACTGGGATCGCCTCACCCACCTCGAGAATCAGGTCGCCTCCCTGCGCGACCGCATGGGCACGGAAGAAGCCCTGGGTTTCCAGGGCCGCGCGGCAAAGCGCATGTCCGAAGACGAACGGGCCAAGAAGGTCGCCCTGATCCGGCGCATCCTCAATGACGACAAGGAAGTCCGTGTCCATACCGAACCGTGGATGGACAGCGTCCGCCAGATGCTGTCCGGCGGCGCACGCGAACGCAAACTGCGCAGCGCCTACGACGACAGCGACAGCAACGCCCGCACCTGACCCGCACAGCGGGCGGGCTGATCAGGCCGCGTCATGATTCCCGGCGACCTCGCCTCCCGCCTGCGGATGCTCACCGAAGCAAGCTTTTTCTCCGGTGAGCCCAACGTCGCGCCCCTCGCCCGTGTAAAGGGCATCTCGGGGCAGCTCCCCGATTTCTCGGTGGGCCAGCGCATTGTCGCCACCCTGCAAAGCGCCCGCCCGGACAAGACCTTCCTGGCACAAGTGGAAGGCCGCGAAGTCACCCTCGCACTCCCCCAGTCCGTCAAAGCCGGCGACACGCTCGAACTCGTCGTCAGCCACGTCACGCCGAAGGCTGTTTTTGCGACCCTCGCGCCACCTGCGAACGAAGCCGCCAGCCGGCCAGCCCTGAGCCAGGCCGGCAAGCTGATCGGTTTTCTGCTCACCGGCCAGCCGGCGCCCGAAACGCCGCGCCTCAACGGCGGTGCGGCGCTGCTCCCCGCGGCCCCGCAAGGCCCGGGCGCGGCGTCGACGCTGGCCACGAGCCTCGCCGGCGCCGTGCAGCAAAGCGGCCTGTTCTATGAATCCCACCAGGCCCGCTGGCTCGCCGGGCAGATCGACACCGCCACCCTGCAGCTGGAACCCCAGGGCAAGGCCGCGATCTCCGCCGCCGCCCGTGCCACCGTCACCGAAGCCACGCCCTACCTTGCGCCCGGCAGCACCGAAACCGCAGAAAGCCCGTCCGGCACCACGCCCCTTCGCCCCCAGGCCGAGCAGGCCGCACCGATTCCCGAGCGCCTGCTGCCCCTGGTGCATCAGCAACTCGACGCCATCGCCACCCAGCACATCGTCTGGCAGGGGCAAGTGTGGCCTGGGCAAAACATGGAATGGGAGATCGAGGAGCCGGATCAAGAGCGGCGAAATGACGACGGCGAGCCCGACCCCCGCTGGAACACCACGCTGCGTCTGACCCTGCCCGGCCTTGGCGGTGTCGAGGCGCAACTTCACCTCACCCCGGCCGGCGTGGCTGTGCGGCTGATCGCCGACAGCGAAGCCACACGCGACGCCCTCGATGCCGCCCAGGGCCGCCTGGCGGAGGCCCTCGATGCGGCCAATGTTCCATTGACCGGCCTCGTCGCCGAACGCCGGAGCGCAGCATGAACCGCCCCGAGCACCCCGCCGGCGAGCAGCGCGCCGAAGCCGTCGCACTGGCCTACAACGCCGGCCAGTCGGCACCAACCGTCGTCGCCAAGGGACGCGGCCTGATCGCCACCGAAATCATCTCCCGCGCCAAGGAGGCCGGCGTCTATGTCCACGAATCGCCCGAGCTGGTCGCGCTCCTGATGCAGGTCGACCTGGACGCGCGCATTCCACCAGAGCTCTACGTGGTCGTCGCCGAACTCCTGGCCTGGCTCTACAGCATCGAAGCCGGCAGCCAAAAAGAAACGGCCCCGAAATCCGGGGCCGTTTCCAGGTGAACGCTGCGGGGGCGAAATACTTCGCCCCTGTCGATCAGTTGCTGGGCGGAACGTAGCCGTTGACCTGATCCGCACCGCCACCAAAGAAGTAGCGCTCCATCTGCTCAGCCAGGTACTTGCGGGCGCGGATGTCCATCAGGTTGAGACGGTTTTCGTTGATCAGCATGGTCTGGTGCTTGACCCACTGCTGCCAGCCTTCCTTGGAAACATTTTCGAAGACTCTCTTGCCGAGCTCGCCGGGAATCGGCGGCAGATCGAGACCTTCGGCCTCGCGACCGAGCTTCACACAATTAACCATCCGTGCCATGTATCACCTCATGAGTTGGGTTTGCCGGGGCAATCGGACAGCCGCCGGCAATGTGGCGAGATTATAGGGGCTATTGCCCATCATTTCAGGGATCGCACGCGAACTCCAGCCCGCTGGACAAGCCGCGACAACCCCGCCTGGGCGCCCGGCTCAATCAAGCGGCGGGCCCACCGCATCCTGGGCAAATTCCCAGCAATTGCCGCCCAGCGCCTTGGCCCGGTACATCCCGCGGTCGGCCGCACCGATCAGGCGCTCGCCGTCCTCCCCGTGGCGGGTGCTCAGGGCGATGCCAATGCTCGCCGTGACCGTCGCCGTCCCCTGCCCCCGACCGAAGGAAAAGTTCAAGCCTGCAATGCAGGCGCACACCCGCCGGGCCAGTTCGGCCAGCCCCTGGGGGTCAGCCGCCGACACGAGGATCGCGAACTCGTCGCCCCCCATGCGAAAGAACATTTCGTTGCGCCGCACCACCGAAGCCACCGCACCGGCCAGGCCGACCAGGACTTCATCGCCGGCCTGGTGACCATAGCTGTCGTTGACCGGCTTGAACTCGTCCAGGTCGATGGCGAGCAGGCCCACCTCCTCCCCGTGGCGCCGCCCGTCGGCCAGCATGCGTTCGAGCTCCTCGTGGAAGCGGCGGCGGTTAAACAGGTTGGTGAGCGGATCGCGTTCGGCCAGGTGCAGGAGCTGATTGGCCACCCGGCGCTGCTCGGTGATGTCCTCGAAGACCCAGATCCGTCCAATCGCCCGGGCTCCGTCCGGCCCGGGCACGATGCGCGAAAAATCGGTGACGATCCTCCCATCACTGAAATGGATTTCAAAGGGCTCGCTCGGCTCCCGGCACAGCAAGACCTGGGAAACGTGCTGCTGATAACCCGCGCCGTCCTCGATGAGCGCAAGGGCATGCTTCTGGAGCGCCACGTCGCGCATGCCGACAAAACGCTCGGCATCCGGCAGGCCCCAGATCTCACAGAAGGTCCGGTTGCAATAGACCACGCGGCGGTCGGTATCCATGAACAGGATGCCCATCCGCACCACGTCAAGCAGCGCCGACAGGCGCGAGCGCTCCTCGTTGCTGCGCCGCAGGTAATGCTCGGAGAGCGCCTGGGCACGGCGCAGGGCGGCGACCGATTCGAGCAGCTTGAACTCGGCCTCCTTGCGCGCCTGGATGTCGCTCATTGTCGCCCGCAAACCCAGCAGAGTGCCGTCGTCGCCGCAGACAGGCTGCCAGTAGCAGGCCATCCACTGCACGCTGCCGCGCCCATTGACCAGCCGCAATTCGAATTCGGCGGCCACCCCGCTGGCGAGCGCCTGGCGAATCTGGTCGCGACAATAGGCGCGGTCGCGTTCATAAACGACGAGATCGACGAAATCGCCTGCCAGCACCACGTCGACCGGCTGCCCGGTGTAGCGCTCAATCGCCTGATTGACCCAGTACAACCGCCCGTCCAGGTCAACCCAGCCGTCCAGGCAATGGCCCGCCTCGGCCGCCACCCGGAAATGCCAGTCTCGCGTCCTTTCGGAAGGCATCCTCCCCCCGACCCGTGCCTCTGCTGTTCCGGCGGTGCCCAGACGGACCTGCAGGGCCGTCAGGCGCTGGCGGAGCCGGAGCACGTAGCCGCCACCCGCCAGCCCGATAATTGCCAGGGCGCTGGCACCCAGCGTCACAACGGACGTGTCGAGGCTTTCAGGCCAGGCGGCCAGTGCCGGCCCGGCCGACAGCAAGAGCGCAGGCAGCGCCAGGACACGCCGCGGCGCGCGCGGCGGGAAGACGTGTCCAACGAATCGGGCGATCAAACGGTCACTTTCACAGGGTTTTCATGAAGACCTTGGAGCGACGGCTGACGTCGTACATCTCCCGCTTCTGACGCGGCAGATCTTCGGGCGGAGCCTGACGGAAGCCGCGCTCGCGAAACCAGTCGGACGTACGCGTGGTGAGCACGAACAGGCGCTCGACGCCGATCGCCTGGGCGCGCTCTTCCATGCGCCGCAACAGCATTTCACCCAGACCGGCGCGGCGGTGCTCCGGCACCACGGCCACGCAGGCCATCTCGGCGGCGCGCTCGTCGATAAACGGGTAAAGGGCCGCGCAGCCTACCAGCACGCCGTCGTAGTCGACGACGGTAAAGCGCTCGACCTCCTCCTCGAGGCGCTCGCGACTGCGCCGTACCAGCGTGCCATCGGCCTCCATCGGCGCGATCACGCTCGACAAGGCCCCCACATCCTCGACGGTCGCCTCGCGGAGGCGGAACAGCGGATCACGGGTAATCACCGTACCGACGCCCTGCGGCGTAAAGAATTCAAGCAGCAGGCCGCCGTCCTTGTCCCGGTCGATCAGGTGGGCACGGCCAACGCCCTTGCGCACCGCGCGGATTGCGCAGGGCAGGTAAAGGTCGAGGTCTTCGGTCATGCCTTCGCCCGCCTTGAGCATGGCCTCGGCGTCGTCGGCGGTGATCGCCTCGATCAGCCCGCCTTTGGTGTCGAGCAGGCCAGGCGCGTCGCACAGGTAGATGAGCTTCTCGGCCTTCAACCCGATCGCCACCGCCTCGGCCACCGTCTCCATGCTCATGTTGAAGATCTCGCCCGCCGGCGAAACTCCCAGCGGCGACATCAGCACCACGTTTTGCTGGTCGAGATCGGCCGCGATTTCCTCGGCGATCACCTTGCGCACCGCGCCGGTGAAGCCATAGTCGACGCCTTCATCCACCCCCACCGGCTTGGCGGTAATGAAGTTGCCACCGGTCACGCGCATGAAACTGCCCGCCATCGGTGTGTTCGGCAGCCCCTGGGAGAGCTGGGCTTCGACCTCGATGCGGGTCACCGCCATCGCCGCCTTGACGCATTCAAGGGCCTCCGCATCGGTCACGCGCAGGCCTTTGTGAAAGCGCGGCACCAAGCCCCGCCGGGCCATTTCGGCATCGATCTGGGGCCGTGCGCCATGCACCAGCACCAGGCGCACGCCGAGCGCGGCCAGCAGGTTGCAGTCGTAGGCCAGTTTCTGGCCCAGCTGGCCAATGGCAACCTCGCCCCCGAAACCGAGCACGAAAGTCTTGCCTCGAAAGGCGTGGATGTAGGGTGCGGCAGCCCGCACCCAGGCAACGAAACGCTGGGAAAGCTCGTTTGCCGACAGGGGCACGGGCGTGTTTTCAGATGAATTCAATGGAATTTTCGCTATAACGAGGGGAAGTATTCAGGCCTGCTGCGGCCTGCCCGCTTCATGCCTTCAGGGCTGCGTCGATCTTATCGACCAGGATGCGCAGAATCTTTACCCGGGCATAATATTTATTGTCGGCCTCGACCAGCGTCCAGGATGCGTTTTCGGTGCTCGTCCGATCAATCATGTCGCATACCGCCGGCTCGTAGAGCGGCCATTTTTCGCGGTTGCGCCAGTCGTCGGGGGTGATCTTGTAGCGCTTGAAGGATTCCGTCTCCCGCGCCTTGAAGCGCAGCAGCTGCTCGTCGTCGCTGACGGACAGCCACAACTTCACGACAATCGCCCCGGCCGACACCAGCTGGTCCTCGAAATCGTTGATCTCGGTGTAGGCGCGCATCCAGTCGGCCTCGGAACAAAAGCCCTCGACCCGCTCGACCAGCACCCGGCCGTACCAGGAGCGATCAAAGATCGTCACCTTGCCGCGCCGCGGCAGGCGTCGCCAGAAACGCCACAGGTAGGGCCTGGCCTGCTCCTCGTCGCTGGGCGCCGCAATCGGCACGACACGATACTTGCGCGTGTCGAGGGCCTCGGTGATGCGGCGGATCGCTCCGCCCTTCCCGGCGGCGTCCATGCCCTCGAAAACCATCACCAGGCTGCGCCTGGCAAAGGCATCGCTGCGCAGCGCCAGCGCCAGCCGGCCCTGGAGCTTTTCGAGCTGCTTGTCGTATTCCTTCTTGTCCATCGGCTGGTTGAGCACCAGCGCGTTGAGCAGGTTGCGCTCGTCCGGCGCCACCACCAGCGGCGCAGCCGTCTGGCGCGGCCGAAAACCCTTGCGCACAAACTCGATGCGGCGCTGCAGGCGCTCCAGCAAGGTGCGCCCCACATGCACGGCACGGTATTGGGGGTCGGTGCCGTCGACGATCACCCACGGCGCGATGCCGGTACTGGTGCGGCGAAGCACATGCTCGGCCACCTCCCGGTAGCGGTCGTATTCCTCGTAGAACTGCCAGTCGGCCTCGCCCACCCGCCAGCGGGTGTCCGGGTTGGCTTCGAGGGCCTTGAGACGTTTCTTTTGGGCCGGACGCGACAAATGGAACCAGAACTTCACCAGCATCACGCCCTCGGCACTCAGCATCGCCTCGAAGCGGTTGAGTTCGGACAGGCGCTGGTCGAGATGCGCCTTCTTGATGCGCCCGAAGGCACGGTCGCCGATGGGCTCGGAATACCAGTTGCCAAAAAGAATGCCGATCTTGCCCCGCGGCGGCAGCGCGCGCCAAAAGCGCCACAGGAAGGGCTGCTCCCGTTCCTCGTCGGTGGGCTGGTCGAAGGCATGCACCTCGATATGGCGCGGGTCCATCCACTCGTTGAGCAGATTCACCGTCTCGCCCCGGCCTGCACCGTCGATCCCGTTGATGAGGATCACCACCGAGAAATCCTTGTTTTCCAGCAGATCGAACTGCGCTTCGAGCAGCTCGGTGCGCAACGTGGGCTCGATCGCTGCGTAGTCTTCTTTCGACAAGCGATGGCCCAGCTCCGCCGATTCAAACATCTGCCTCTCCCGGAAAATCACCCCACATGGTTTGCATCGCCGCCAGCGCCGCGAGGCCGGCGGTTTCGGTACGCAGCACCCGTGGTCCGAGGGCCAGCGGCGCACAGCCGGCGCGGGCCGCAAGATCAAGCTCGGCCGGCGACCAGCCCCCTTCGGGCCCGATCAGGATCGCCACCGGCCGGCCTGGCCTGGCCTTGCGGGCCAGCGCCCCGTCGGCACCCGGCGCAAGGATCAGGCGCGTGCCATCAAACGGCCGGGCCAGGTATTTGGCCAAGGGCAGGATCTCGCCCACCACCGGCACCCGATTGCGGCCCGACTGCTCGCAAGCCGCCACGGCAACCTGCTGCCAATGGGCAACGCGCTTGTCGGCGCGTTCGCCCGCAAGCTTGAGCACCGACCGCTCGGCCGCCACCGGCTGCACCGCGGCAACGCCGAGCTCGACCGCCTTTTGCACGATCCAGTCCATCTTGTCGCCACTGGCCAGCGCCTGAACGAGGGTGATCTGCAGCGGCGATTCGCATTCGATGGCCAGCCGCGGACCCAGCCGGGCGAGCGCTTCTCTGCCAAACGCCAGGATGCTCGCAGCACACTCGCCGCCCTGACCGTCGAAGAGCGTCACCGGGTCGCCCACGGCCAGGCGCAGCACGCGCTCGGCATGGTGGGCGACGGCGGCAGGCAGGGGCATGTCGGATGCGGGAAGGAGGCCGTCAGGGCAGAAGAAGCGCGGATTCATCGTGCTATTATCCGCGAGCCTCAACGGGATTGAAACAAACGAAGATCATGGTCAGTCTCACCACGCCCCTGTGTGACTTTGGCTGGTCCGCGCCGGACTTCGTGCTCCCCGGCGTCGACGGCAACACGCACTCGCGCGCCAGCTGCCGCGGCCCGAAAGGCCTGCTGGTCATGTTCATCTGCAACCATTGCCCCTATGTCAAAGCCGTGCTGCCCCGCATTTTGCGCGACTGCCGCGAACTTGCCGGGCTGGGCATCGGCAGCGTGGCGATCATGTCCAATGATCCAGCCGGCTACCCCGAAGACTCCTGGGACAACATGCGGCGCATCGCCGCCGAAATGAACTTTCCCTTCCCTTATCTTCTCGACGCAAGCCAGTCCGTCGCCAGGGGCTACGGCGCCGTGTGCACACCCGACTTCTTCGGCTTCGACGCCGGGCTCGGTCTCCAGTACCGCGGCCGCCTCGACGCATCGGGCAAGCAGCCCGCCCCCGACAACGCCCGCCGCGAGCTTTTCGAAGCCATGCGGCGCATCGCCCAAACCGGCCACGGCCCCCATGAGCAAACGGCCGGCATCGGCTGCTCGATCAAATGGCAGACCACCCCATGACTAGTGCCCAACGCCTCGACCAGGCCCGTGAATTGGTCGCCATCGTCCGCGAGATGGCCCGCACCACCATTCTGCCCCGCTATCTGCGCGCCGTGCGCGAGCACAAGGCCGACGGCAGCGTGCTCACCGAAGCCGACCTCGCCGCCCAGGCCGCGCTGGTCGAAAGCCTGCCCACCCTGATCCACGCCCCGGTGCTCGGCGAAGAAATGAGCGCCGAGGAACAGGGCCGCGTGTGGCATGCCGGCGTGCATGGCCTGTGGGTCATCGACCCCATCGACGGCACCACCAATTTCGCCAACGGCATCCCCTTCTTCGGCGTCGCCGTGGCCTATCTGGTCAGCCACAAAACCCAGATCGGCGTGGTGTACAACCCGGTTACCGACGAAGCCTTCTACGCCGCCCGCGGTGCCGGAGCCTGGCTCAACGATGTTTCCCTGCCCCTGCGCAGCCCCGCCGGCCACCTTCGCGAAGCGGTCGCCGGCGTGGATTTCAAACGTATCAGCCACCACCTGGGCGACGAACTGGCGGTGCGCCCGCCTTACTATTCCCAGCGCAACTTCGGCTCCAGCGCCCTCGAATGGTGCTACGTCGCAGCCGGCCGGCTCGATGTTTACATCCACGGCGGCCAGATGCTGTGGGACTACGCAGCCGGCCGCCTGATCCTCGAAGAGGCCGGCGGCAGCTACAGCAGCATCGGCGGCACGCCCCTCACGGCCGGCCCGGCCATCAAGCGCTCGGTCATCGCCGCCGCCAGTCCGGCCCTGTTCGAGCAATGGCGCACCTGGCTGCACGCCCACTCCTGAAAAAAGCCACCACGCCTTCACAAGCCCGGCCCCCAGGGGCATGACAGCAAAGACATTCCATCGATCGCCTACATCCAGCCCCGCAGCGGAGCGCTTTTGGAACAGCTCATATCCGCGTGAGCTGTTCCAAAACCACTCATTCACGGGAACAGTTCATGTCAATGAAGCACCCCATCATCGTGGTGACCGGTTCATCCGGCGCGGGCACCACCACCGTGAAGCACACCTTTGAAGGCATTTTCTGGCGCGAAAAGGTCAACGCCGCGATCATCGAGGGCGACAGCTTCCACCGCTACACCCGCGATGAAATCCGCGAGCGGATCGTCAAGGCAGAAAGCCAGGGCCAGCGCGGCATCAGCCACTTCGGCCCCGAAGCCAACCTGCTCGAAGAGCTTGAGCACCTCTTCCGGACCTACGGCGAATCCGGTGGCGGCAAGCGCCGTCACTACCTGCACCATGCCGAAGAGGCGTCGCGCCGCGGCCTCAAGGTGGGCAGCTTCACCCCCTGGGAAGAGCTCCCCCCCGACACGGACTGCCTGTTCTACGAAGGCCTGCACGGCGCAGTCACCACCGACAAGGTCAACACCGGCCGCCACGCCGACCTGCTGATCGGGGTCGTGCCGATCACCAACCTGGAATGGATCCAGAAAATCCACCGAGACACGAAAACCCGCGGCTATTCACTCGAGGCGGTGCAGGAAACCATCCTGCGGCGCATGCACGACTACGTGCATTACATCGTGCCCCAGTTCACCCACACCCACATCAACTTCCAGCGGGTGCCGATGGTGGACACCTCCAACCCCTTCATCGCCCGGGACATTCCGACGGCCGACGAATCGATGGTGATCATCCGTTTCCGCGACCCGCGCGGCGTGGATTTCCCCTACCTGCTGCGCATGGTCCACGACAGCTTCATGTCCCGCGCCAACACCATCGTGGTGCCTGGCGGCAAGCTCGACCTGGCCATGCAGCTGATCCTCACGCCGCTGATCTGGAAACTGATGGAACGCCGCCGGCAGTGGGTATGAGCGTCACCGCGACGCGGCCGTATTTCCTGCCCATGTTCCAGGCCGAGCTGCCACGGCCGTGGAAGACGCCGCGATAGGTGCTGTCGCCGGCCACCAGCACCACATCGCCGGCCGGAGCCTGCGCTGCTGCAGGCGCCGAGGGGCAACGCGGCACACACCCGCACAAAAGCGGCAGAACGGGAGACGGGCAACGCCTGGGAGCCCGATGCAAGAAAATGTAAGACCACGGCAGCGACGCGGCTTGTGCCGGAGTTTTTACGCCCCCGCCGTGACGCCTCCGACACCCACAATCAAGCCGCCAAGGCTACCCAAGCCCCCGGAAATCAAAGATAATTGCGGTCTTTGCGCGCCGCTCCCCCGGCCGAAAGTTCTTCGATGTCCACTTCGCGTAACGTCAAGCCGCCCGTCTTCAACTCCCTGACCGGCGCGATCCGCGCGCTAGCCATGGACGCCGTCCAGAAAGCCAACTCAGGCCACCCCGGAGCCCCGATGGGCATGGCCGAAATCGCCGAAGTCCTGTGGCGACATCACCTGCGCCACAACCCGGCCAACCCCAAATGGGCCGACCGCGACCGCTTCGTCCAGTCCAACGGCCACGGCTCGATGCTGATCTACAGCCTGCTGCACCTCACCGGCTACGATCTGTCCATCGACGACCTGAAGAACTTCCGCCAACTGCACAGCCGCACCCCGGGCCACCCCGAAGTCGGCTACACCCCCGGCGTCGAAACCACCACCGGCCCGCTGGGCCAGGGCATCACCAACGCCGTGGGCATGGCGCTGGCCGAAAAAATCCTCGCCGACAGCTTCAACCGCCCCGGCCACGCCATCGTCGACCACCACACCTATGTATTCCTCGGTGACGGCTGCCTGATGGAAGGCATTTCCCACGAAGCCTGTTCGCTGGCCGGCACCTGGGGCCTCGGCAAGCTGATCGCCTTCTACGACGACAACAACATCTCCATCGACGGCCACGTCGAAGGCTGGTTCACCGACGACACCCCGAAGCGCTTCGAAGCCTACGGCTGGCACGTGCTGCGCGACGTCCAGGGCCACGACCCGGTCGAAATCGAAACCGCCCTCCAGGCCGCCAAGGCCGAAACCGGCCGCCCGACCCTGATCTGCTGCAAGACCATCATCGGCGCCGGCGCCCCCAACAAGCAGGACAGCCACGACGTGCACGGCGCCCCGCTGGGTGCCGCCGAAATCGAAGCCGCCCGCGCCTACATCGGCTGGAAGCACCCCGCCTTCGAAATCCCCGCCGACGTCTACGCCGCCTGGGACGCCAAGGCCAAGGGCGCAGCTCTTGAAGCCGGGTGGAACACCCGCTTCGCCGCCTACGCCGCCGAGTTCCCCGAACTGGCCGCCGAGTTCACCCGCCGCATGGCCGGCGAACTGCCCGCCAACTGGGCGGCCCACGTCGAATCCGTACTCGCCAGGGTTGCCGAAAAGGCCGAAACCATCGCCACCCGCAAGGCCAGCCAGAACAGCATCGAAGCCTTCGCGCCCACGCTGCCCGAACTCCTCGGCGGCTCGGCCGATCTGGCCGGCTCCAACCTCACGCTGTGGTCCGGCGCCAAGGGCGTCAGCCGCGAAACCGGCGGCAACTATGTTTATTACGGCGTGCGCGAATTCGGCATGGCGGCCATCGCCAACGGCGTGGCCCTGCACGGCGGCCTGATTCCCTACACCGCCACCTTCCTGATGTTCAGCGAATACGCCCGCAATGCCCTGCGCATGGCGGCGCTCATGAAGCTGCGCCAGATCTTCGTGTTCACCCACGATTCCATCGGCCTCGGCGAAGACGGCCCGACCCACCAGCCGGTCGAGCAAACCGCCACCCTGCGCCTCATCCCCAACATGGACGTGTGGCGTCCCTGCGACACCACCGAATCGACAGTCGCCTGGGCCTCGGCGATCGAGCGGGCCACCGGCCCTTCGGCCCTCGCCTTCTCGCGCCAGAACCTGCCCTTCCAGGCGCGCACGGCTGCGCAAACAGCCGACATCCGCCGTGGCGGCTACGTGCTGTCCGAAGCGGGAACTCCGTCACAGCCGGTTTCGCCACAAGCCATTATCATAGCCACCGGCTCCGAAGTGGCACTTGCCATGGCCGCCCGCAAGCAGCTCGCCGATGAAGGCATTGCCGTGCGCGTGGTGTCCATGCCCAGCACCAACGTCTTCGACCGCCAGGATGCCGCCTACCGCGCCTCCGTGCTGCCGAAGGGCCTGCCCCGCGTCGCCGTCGAAGCCGGTGTAAGCGACGGCTGGCGCAAGTACGTGGGCCTCGAAGGCGAAGTGATCGGCCTCGACCGTTTCGGCGAATCCGCCCCGGCCGGCGAGCTGTTCGCGTATTTCGGCATCACCACCGAAGCGGTGGTTGCCGCAGTGAAAAAAGTCATTGCCTGACGCGGCTTCGCTCGCGTCACCGTCAGCGCGGCCCCGGGCCGCGCGCGCAGGATTTGTTTTTGTGTGATTAAGACTAGGGAGAAGAATCGATGAGCATCAAGGTCGCCATCAATGGTTTCGGTCGTATCGGCCGCTGCACGCTGCGCGCCATCTACGAGCAGGGTCTGCAAAACGAGTTTGAAGTGGTTGCCATCAACGCCTCCGGCGACCTGACCACCAACGCTCACCTGCTCAAGTACGACACCACTCACGGCCGCTTCGGCACCCCGGTGGAAACCGAAGGTGAGAACGTCATCATCATCGACGGCAAGAAGATCCCCTTCTACTCCACCAAAGATCCCAAGGGCGTGAACTGGGGCAGCCACGGCGTGGATGTCCTGCTGGAATGCACCGGAGCCTACACCACCAAGGCCAAGGCCCAGGCCCTGCTCGACCAGGGCGCCAGGCGCGTGCTGATCTCCGCGCCCGGCGGCGACGACGTGGACACCACCATCGTCATGGGTGTGAACGAAGACGCGCTGAAGGCCGACATGACCGTCGTCTCCAACGCCTCCTGCACCACCAACTGCCTGGCTCCGGTGGCCAAGATCCTGGCCGACAACGTCGGTATCAAGCAGGGCCTGATGACCACCATCCACGCCTACACCAACGACCAGGTCACCGTTGACGTCCGCCACAAGGATCTGCGCCGCGCCCGTGCCGCCGCTGCCAACATCATCCCGACCAAGACCGGTGCCGCCAAGGCCGTGGGCCTGGTGCTGCCGCAACTGGTCGGCAAGGTCGACGGTTTCGCGCTGCGCGTGCCCACCATCAACGTCTCGCTGGTCGACCTGACCTTCACCGCCGACCGCGCCACCACCAAGGAAGAAATCAACGCCCTGATGACGGCTGCCGCCAACGGCCCGCTGAAGGGCATCCTGGCCGTGAACAACGAGCCGCTGGTCTCCTCCGACTTCAACCACACCACCGTCTCCTCCACCTTCGATGCCACGCAAACCCGCGTCATCAAGGCCGAAGACGGCTCCGTGCTGGTCAAGGTGCTGGCCTGGTACGACAACGAATGGGGCTACTCCTGCCGCATGCTCGACGCCGCCCGCGCCTTCGTCAACGCCAAGTAATCCAGCTGTTTCAACGCCCCGCCCCGTGCGGGGCGTTTTTCATTCCGACGCCACGAAGAACATCATCATGCAAGTCAAAAAGCTCACCGATCTCGACGTCTCCGGCAAGCGCGTCTTCATTCGCGCCGACCTCAACGTACCCCAGGACGACGCCGGCAACATCACCGAAGACACCCGCATCCGCGCCTCGATCCCGTCGATCAAGTACGCCCTCGAAGGCGGCGCCGCGGTGATGGTCACCTCTCACCTGGGCCGCCCGACCGAAGGCGAAGTCACTGCCGACGACACCCTCGCGCCGGTGGCCGTGCGCCTCGGCCAGTTGCTGCACAAGCCGGTCAGGCTGGTCCAGAACTGGGTCGACGGTGGTTTCAGCGTCGCCCCGGGCGAAGTCGTGCTGCTTGAAAACTGCCGCTGCAACAAGGGCGAGAAAAAAGACAACGAAGAACTCGCCAAAAAAATGGCCGCCCTGTGCGACGTCTACGTGAACGATGCCTTCGGCACCGCCCACCGCGCCGAAGCCACCACCCACGGCATCGCCCGCTTTGCCCCGGTGGCCTGCGCCGGCATCCTCATGGGCGCCGAAATCGATGCGCTGGGCAAGGCCCTGCACGCACCGAAGCACCCGCTGGTGGCCATCGTCGGCGGCTCCAAGGTGTCCTCCAAGCTCACGATCCTGCGCTCGCTGGCCGAAAAGGTTGACCAGCTGATCGTTGGCGGCGGCATCGCCAACACCTTCCTGCTGGCCTCCGGCAAGCGCATCGGCGAATCCCTGGCCGAGCCCGACCTGGTCAAGGAAGCCCACGCGATCATGGACATCATGAAGTCCCGCGGCGCCGAAGTGCCGCTGCCGACCGACGTGGTCGTGGCCGACGAAGTCTCAGCGCTGGCCCGCGCCAACAAGATTTCCGTCGACGACGTGTCCGCCCACGACCGCATTCTCGACATCGGCCCGAAGAGCGCCGCGCGCCTCGGCGAAATCATCGCCAACGCCGGCACCATCGTCTGGAACGGCCCTGTCGGCGTGTTCGAGCTGCCCCAGTTCGCCGGCGGCACCAAGATGATGGCCTCCGCCATCGCCCACTCCGAAGCCTTCTCCATCGCGGGCGGCGGCGACACCCTGGCAGCCATCGCCAAGTTCAACATCTCCGACGACGTGGGCTACATCTCCACGGGTGGCGGCGCTTTCCTGGAATTCCTCGAAGGCCGCACCCTGCCGGCGATTGCCGCCCTCGAAGGACGCTTCAAGGACTAAGCCGCACTGCGCGTCAGCGCCCCCACATGCGGCCTGCGGGCCGCATGTTTTTTTATCGGAGCCCGGCGGCCCGCCCCGGCTGGCCGCTCAGCACATTCTTGATTGCAAAACGTGAATAAACGGCGCACCGCGCCGATAATCAAGTCATCGAATTATTGCGCTGCGCCCCCCGCGGGGATTTCCGCTCCGGACGCACCCGGCCATGCCCATTCCCCCCAGCGCCCTGATTGGCTCCCCCCGCAGGCTCGTCAGCGCCATCGTGCTGTTCGTGGTGCTGGACTTGAGCGTGCTGCTGATCAACCTGTGGCTGGCCGAGCAGTTGGCCCAGGATGCGGTGGCGATCAACCTGGCCGGACGCCAGCGCATGCTGTCCCAGCAGACCACCAAGGCCCTGCTGCTGGCCACGAACGCCCCCACCGCCAAGGATTCCGACGCCGCGAACCTGGAGCTTGACGCGGCCTTCGGGCTTCTCCTGCAAACCCAGAAGGCCTTCGCCCAGGGCGGCGAAACCCGTGGCGGCGACGGCAAGACCGTAAGCCTGAAAGCCGTTCATGGCGAGGCGGCGCATGTCGTTGCCCAGGCCCAGGCAATCATCGCCCCCCTGGAGCAACTGCTCTCGGCGCCCGCCCCCGTGGGTGAGTCGCAGGCGCCCAGGCTTGGCCGGGCGACCAGCTACATGGTGAACCGCAACCAGGATCTCCTGTCGCTGATGAACACCCTGACCACCGCGCTCGAACATGACTCGGTGCGCCGCGCCCGCAACCTGCGGGCCATCCAGACCGGCGCCTTCGTACTCGCGCTGGGCAACTTCCTGGCCATCGTCATCGGCATGCTGAACCACTTTCGCCGGGTCGAACGCGACAGCCAGCAGTGGCGCGAGCTGGCGCGCCGGGACGCCCTGACCGGCCTGGCCAATCGCAAGGCCTTTACCGAAGCGGCCCAGGGCATGCTGGCCCGTGCCCAGGGAGATACCGTTGAAGGCGCACTGCTGATGCTGGATCTGGACGGCTTCAAGCCGATCAACGACACGCTGGGGCACGCCACCGGCGATCAGGTTCTGATCGCCCTCGCCCGCGCCCTGGAATCCACGGCCCGCACCACCGACGTGGTGGCGCGCCTCGGGGGCGACGAGTTCGCGGTGCTGTGCCCCAAGCTCCACGGCCAGGACGACATCACCCACTTCTGCAACCGCCTTCTCACCGCCATCACCGACCTTCCCGGGCAGGTCTGCCCGGGCAAGCGGCTCGGTGCCAGCATCGGCGTAGCCCTCTACCCCGAAAGCGGCTACGAACTCGAGCACTTGCTGGGCCTGGCCGACAAGGCCATGTACGCCGCCAAGAACTCAGGCGGCGGCCGCTGGGAGATCGCCGCCTGACCCGCCGCGCCCGGCGGCAAATTACTGCGGCTTAGAGCTGGGCCTCCCGACGGATTTTCCAGTCACCGCCTTCCCGAACCCATTCGATCTGCTTGCGCCCGGCATCGCTGTAGTTGCCGGAGCGGTAGCGCTGCTCGAAGCTGACCGATACCACGTCACCCTCCACCTTGTAGCTGGGCGTGCCAAGCGACACCTGGATTTCGCCCTTCTTGTCGAGCTTCACCCGGCGATCGGCCTCCCAGGCGCTGCGGGCGCGCTTGTCGGTGGGCACGAAGTTGCTGCCGTAGAAGGCCAGGTAGCGACTGGCGTCCTTGGCCTCCCACGCCTGGCGCCAGGCTTCGAGACGGCTGGCCACGAGCGGGGTCGGGTCGGCCGCCGGTGTGGCTGCCACGGGGACAGGCGCAGGCGCCGTAACGGGAGCCGGAGCCGGAGCCGCAGCCACCGCCGGCGGAGCCGCTTTCAATGCCACCGGCACCGCCGCGGCGGCGGCCACCTGCACCTGCACCGGTGCGGCGGCCTGCGGCGTTCCGAGCTGGGCGTGATGCTGGCGCAGGGCCGCGTTGGCAGGGTCGAGGGCCAGGCCGCGCTCGAAAGCCTGACGGGCCGCCGGCAGCTCGTTACGGGCCATCAGCACGACCCCGAGGGTGTCGTGGTAGCTGGCCCGTTGTTCATCCTTGGTCACGGCTTTCCGGGCCAGCGTCAGGGCCTCGTCGAGCTTGATCCGCTGGCTGGCCAGTACAAAGGCCAGATTGTTGGCGAGACGCACGTCTTCCGGCTCGATCCGGATGCCGGCCCGGTATGCCGCCTCGGCGTCTGCCGGGCGCTTCATGCGTTCGAAAGCCTGACCGCGCAGCGCGTGGGGCAAGGCGCTGGTCGGGACGAGGCTGGCCGCACGGGCATAGGCCTCGACGGCCTGATCGCCCTTGCCGAGAGCCAGCAGCGCATCGCCGCGGCCCAGCATTGCACCGGCAAAATCCTTGCGGACGGCCAGCGCCTTGTCGAAGGCGGCCAACGCCCGGTCGGCCTGGCTCTGCTTCAAGGCAATCATGCCCTGGGCGTGCAGTGCAAAGGAGTTTCCCGGATCGCGCCGCACGGCTTCGTCGATGGCGCGCCCGGCTTCTTCGGTCTTGCCCTCGGCCGACAGGGCCAGCGCCAGACCAAGGTGGGCCTGGGCGAGCTCCGGGTGCTGCTTGAGCACTTCGCGCAGCTGGGCAACGGCGAGGGCCGGCTTCTTGAGTTTTTCAAGGTAAAGGGAAGCCAGGTCGAGCTTGAGCTGGACAGTGCCCGGCTGGCTGGCGATCGCGGCGTGGTAGCTTGCCTCGGCCTCGCCCGGCAGACCCTGCTCCACCAGCAGACGGGCCTGCGCCTGAAGCACGCCGGCCTGGCCGGGGGCCATGGCCACGGCGCTGCTCATCCAGTCGCGGGCTAGCTTGCCCTGCCCCTGCCCCTGGGTCGCCGCGGCGAGTCCGACCATCGCCTCGACGGAGCGGGGATTGAGCTTGTAGGCCTCGCTGAAAGCCTTTTCGGCCTGCTCGAACTGCCGCAGCCGCAGCGCCAGCTGCCCCTTGTTGAGCGCATTCAGGTCGGCACGGGTCGGCTCGGCAGACAGGCTGGGCTGCGGCGTGCTGACCAGCGCCCCGGCGCAGGCGCCACCGGCCAGGAGGGCAAGGCCGACCCCGAGAATGTGGGCAGGAAGATGACGGGTTCGATTCATGGCAACCTCGATAACTAAAACGACTCGGGCCACGGCAACAGCCGGGCCGGCGCGCCGATGCGGGCAACGCGTCGAAAGATAGCCGACGCCGGGAGCATCCGACGGTCGTATATTTCACAGCCAGGGGCAGTCCGCCTGCCCATTCGGGCGCGGGTGCGATTTATTACTGGATCCGGGCAGGATCGGGCGTCCCCCGAAATGGAAAAAAAGGGGGCAAGCCCCCTTTTTCCGTGCCCGACGGGCTTGAGCACGGACGCGATGAAGCGCCCGTTCAGACTCAGGCCTTGTTGCGGCGACGCACCGCGGACAGGCCGGCCAGACCCAGCGCGCCCAGCATCAGGGTGGTGGGTTCGGGAACCTTCTGGCTCGGCGTGGCCGAGATCACATCCTGGCTGGAATTGCTGGACCAGGTCGTCAGCGAGAAGCTGCCGGTGGAAGCGGCGCCGTTACGCAGGTCTTCGAGGTAGACCCAGGCGATGTCCCAGGCTTCGGTCAGGTCGGTGGCGGTGTGGGTGGCATCGGGAATGCCCACCCAGTTCTTCAGGTTGCCGGTGTCGAGGTTGCTGTCATCGAGGGCTTCCCACAGGGCGATCTGGAAGCCGGCGACTTCAACGGCGCTGGTCAGATGCACCTTGCTGTAGCTCTGGTCGAAGAGGGTCTGCACGGCGCTCGGAACACTGGTGCCGGCGGTGAAGTCGGCGCCGGTGGTCAGGGCGGCGTTGGAGATGCCGGCCAGCAACTCGTAGCAGAAGGCGGCGAAGCTGCCGCTGTTGATGTCGAAAACAGTGGTATCGACCTGGTGGGTGGTGGTGCCGGCAGCGTCAACGACATCGACGTTGAAGCCCAGCAGGACGTTCTGGTCCGGTGCCATCACCAGCGACTCGGCGTGGGCGGAGGCGCTGGCCAGCATGCCGGCAGCGGCGAGGGCCAGGGCGGCTTTCTTGAAGAGGGGAAAGTGATTCATTTGGGGCTCCTGCGTTAAAAAGTGGGGTGATGCAAATCAAGCTCCGCCGCGCCGGCCGGAAAAATCCGACCGGCGCGAGGGGGGTCGCTTACGCGGCCATCAGTGCGTATTGCTGCTCTTCGTAAAGGCTGGAGAGCTGACCCAGGGCGGCGACTGCGCTGTCGTTGCCGACGCTCGACGCGCTCGTCACGGCGGCTTCACCCACCGCGACGCCGGCACCCAGGACGAGGTCGAGGCTGCGGTCGTCACCCAGGAGGGACGCCAGGTTGGGCAGTTCGACGCCGGCTTCATTGGCATCGGCCAGGGAGACGTTGAAATACACGTCGGCCATGTCGATGCTGCTGCCGTCGGCCATCACCGCGCTGGAGCGCTCCAGGTGCAGGTTGCCCTGGGCATCCACCGCCGGCAGATCGATGTGATCGACCTTCAGGCTGGCCACACCGGCTTCGGCGAGCGTGCGCAGTTCGCCGGCGTCGGTCTGGTGGTTGCCGTTGAGGTCCTGCCAGACGCGCAGATCGGCGAAGTGGGCATCGCTGGCATCGACGAATCCGTCACCGTTGCTGTCGAAAGCGCCCAGCTTGGCAAAACCGTCGCCCTTGCTGGTGCCGCCGAACAGTTCGGAGAGATTGTCGATCTTGCCGTTCTGGTCGATGTCGATCGCCAGGAAGGCATCGCCGGAGGAAATCCAGCCGCTGTCGATCGCCTTGCCGTTGCCGAACAGGTCGAACTTGCCGGTGGAGTCTTCACGGGCGATGGTCTGGATGCCGTTGTGATCCAGGTCGAGGACGATCGGGGTGATCGCCGCGTCCCAGGTCATGTCGGCCTCGCCGGACACCAGGGTGGTGAAGGCCGAGTAGGCCAGGTCCGTGGTGCTGTAGGCGTCGGCGTCCCGGCTGTCGTCGGTGCCCACGTCCTTGGCGGCCCAGAACCAGGTCGACATATCCGTGCCCTTGTACACCGTGGCGCTCTTGTCGAAGCAGATCTGGTACGAACCCGGGTTGAGGTTGGTGAACTTGTAGTTGCCGTAGGCATCCGTGTAGGTGCTGGTCCAGCTCTGGGTGGTCGCGCTCCACAGCCAGACCTTGACGTTGGCGATGCCTGCCTCGCCGGAGTCCTGCAGGCTGTTGTGGTTGGCGTCCTCCCACACCTTGTCGCCAATGCTGGCCTTGCGATACAGGCCGGCATCCACGGAACGCTCGTTCTCGCCCACCGAAAGCGTCACGAGAGCAGTCTTGCCGGAGGTATCGATGTCGGAATCGACGGCGTCGTTGGTGCCCCGGTTCTGCTTGGTGACGTAGTAACCGGTCGGGGCCACCACCTGCACCTTGTAGTCGCCGGGGGCAAGGTTGCTGAACAGGTAGTTGCCGTTCGCGTCGGTCGTGGCGGTGGCCACCACGGTGCCGACGGAGTTGAGCAGCTTGACGGTGACGCCCTGGATGCCGGCTTCACCCGCGTCCTGCAGGCCGTTGTAGTTCATGTCCTCCCACACCTTGTCGCCGATGGAAGCCTTCTGGTAGAGGCCCGCATCCCACGACAGGTCGTTTTCGCCGGCGACCAGCGTGGTGGTGATGGTCTTGCCGGTGGTCGGATCGAAGTCGCTGTCGGTCGCGTCGTTGCCGCCCTGATCCTTCGCGCTGATGAAGTAGCCGGTCGGCGCCACCACCTGGGCAGCGTAATCGCCCGGGGTCAGGTTGCTGAACAGGTAGTTGCCGTTGGCGTCGGTGGTAGCGGTCGCGACCACGGAACCGGTGCCGTTGAGCAGCTTCACGGTAATACCGGCCAGGCCGGTTTCACCTGCGTCCTGCACGCCGTTGGCGTTGGTGTCGAGCCACACCTTGTCGCCGTACGAAGCGGTGCCCACGGGCGCAACAATCCCTGCATCCAGGGTCTGGTCGGTCTCACCGGACTCGAGCACCGTTTGCGCGGTTCTGCCATCAGTCACGTTGGCGTCGGAGTCGGTGGTGTCACTACCGCTGTTGGCCGTGGTGAAGCTGTAGCCGGCCGGCAACGTGGTCTTATCAAACTGCACGCTGTAGGTGCCCGGGCGCAGGTTGGTAAAGAGGTAGTTGCCGGTGGCATCCGTCGTGAGCGGGCTGCCTACCGCATTGCCCGCAGCATCGAGCAGGGTTACGCGGACACCTGCCACGCCGGCTTCACCCACATCCTGCTGGCCATTGGCGTTGGCGTCGATCCACACACGGTCGCCCAACGCTGCCGCGCGGTAGAAACCGGCGTCAACCGACAGATCCTGCTCACCGGCACTGATAGAGACTTGCGCCGTCTTCAGGGTCGTGGGATCGAGGTCACTGTCGGCGCCGTCACCACCCTGATTCGGCAGCGTTACGAGATAGCCGGTCGGCGCCACGATGCTCACCGAGTAAGTCCCCGGCACCACATCGAACAGGTAGTTGCCGTTGGCATCCGTAGCGGTGGTCTGCACAACGGTGCCTGCGCTGTCGAGCAGATTCACGGTTACACCGGCAATACCCGCCTCGCCTGCATCCTGGGTGCCATCGCCATCCCGGTCCTCCCAAACTCGGTCGCCCAGGCTGCTCGTGAGTGCAGAAGTCGTGTAGTGCGCGGCATCGGAGTCGGTGGTCGCGCGGCCGGAAACGGCATCCGTGCCCACTGCGGTACCGATGTTCACATACTGCACGCCCGCCTGGACCGTCTCGGTGGCCGTGTAAACCCAGGTTTCGCCCACGTCGAGCTTGTTGTCGCCGTCGGTGTCACCCCCTACGAAGGTCAGATTGGCGATGCGGTCGTCGGTCACCGTGACGTTAGAGAGCGCAACATCACCCGTGTTGGTCACGCGGTAAGTAAAGATCGCCTCTCCGCCCACCGGAATCACAGGACCAACGAAATCGGCGTCGTAGTCCGGGGTTTCGACCACGGTCGTGCTGCCCGTGGAGGGCGTGTTGAGATCCGCACCCAACTCGTTTTGAGCCGCGAATAGATCTTTCGTGGCCTCATAGTTGCCCGTCGCAAAGGCAGTCTGGACCATGGAAATGATCTGCGCCTTGGTGTAGGCGTAATCCACGTAAGGATTCGCTGCGTTCAGCAGTGCCGCGCTGGAGTGGCGCAGCAGCGCCTCTACACCACCACCGTTGGCGCTGAGGGCCTGCACCAGGCTCGGAGCGGAACCGATCACATCGACGCCAAAGATCGACTCGTAGCTGTCGCCGGGCCCATAGCCGGTTTCGCCCCAGCCGGCCTCGACGGCGGAACCGCCGGGCGCATGGGTCTTCCAGAAACCCGGCGTGAGACCTTCGCCACCGCCAGAGTTTTCAACCAGGTAACGACCACGCACGAACTTCTCGATGTCGATACCCACGTCCGCCTGGATGCCGGCGTCCCAGGTGCGGTCGCTTTCGCCGGAGTCGAGCACGGTCTGGATGGTCTTGCCGTCCAGGCTGTTGGCGTCGGAGTCGGTCGCGTCACTGCCGCTGTTGGCGGTGGTGAAGCTGTAG
>Ga0209174_10000124_pt1 | contig 58499 bp, 53 predicted proteins | sample JI91814BDNA_FD_187505 | JGI IMG/M metagenome (GOLD analysis project Ga0209174, IMG submission 187505) | Wastewater effluent complex algal communities from Wisconsin, to seasonally profile nutrient transformation and Carbon sequestration -... | ecosystem: Engineered > WWTP > Effluent > Algae...
TTCACCGAGTTCAACCGGCTCTTCTTCCACTACTACTTCCGGTCCGTCGTCGAATCGCGCTCGCGGACCGACCGGGCGGGGGCGCGGCGGGCGGCACCTGCGGCGCTCGATCTGAGCGAGGACGACCGTTGGCTGGAGAACTACGGCCCCGGCAGCCTTCGCACGAAGCGCGCCGAGCAGTTCATCACCATGTCGGGTGCCCGGCTCTCGCTCCCCGCCGAACCGTGAGGGCGCGGCTGCGTATCCTGCCCGGATGACCTCCGCCTCGCGTCTGCGGGTCACCAGCGTGCGGTATGCCCATCCCGCCGACCGCGCGCACCTCTCCTCAGCGATCGCGGCGCTGAGCGATGGCCTCCCGATCGCCTCGGTCCTGGTGGTGGGCACGCCGACGGCCGGCTTCGCCGTGGTCGTCGACGACGCCGGATCGTTGCGGCTGGCCGGTGTGCGCGTGTCCGCGGAGGTCGCTGGGCTCGGAGTCGAGGAGATGCTGATCCGCGCCGCGCTCGGCCTGATGCTCGATGCCGGGCAGAAGCACGTCGCCGTGACGGCGACGGCCGATGCGGACCCGGTCATCAGAACCGTCGTCGCCGGTATGCCGGTGCCCGACCCGCTTGCGGATTCCCCCGTCGCGATCCTTGCGGTCAGCGTGATCCCCGTGCGCGAGGTGGCCGGCCGCCTTGAGGTGTTTGTCCAGTACCGCGTCAGCACCATGGATTTCGCGGCCGGGGCCGTGGTCTTTCCGGGCGGCCGCATCGACCCCGGCGACCGACAAGCAGGTGCCGCACTAGCGCTCCCCGCGACGCTGGTGGCCGAGCACGGTGCGCGGTGGGGGAGAACGGCATACGGTCATTTGGGGTCCGCCGAGGAGGCGGCACGCACGCTGCTGGCCACGGGCATCCGGGAGGTCGCGGAGGAGACGGGAGCCGTCCTCGACCCCGCTCGGCTGGTCCCGTGGGACGACTGGATCACTCCGATCGGGATGCCTAAACGCTTCGATGTACGCTTTTTCCTCTATCCGGTCGAGGCAGCTGAAACGGCCAGCTTCGGTCATACGACCACGGAGGCGCACCGCTCCGGGTGGGCCGGCGTTTCAACCCTCGTCGATCGAACGGAGGCGCGCGAGCTGGTATTGCTGCCGCCGACGCGAACCATCCTCGACGAGCTCAGTGCGCTCGGCTCAGTCGCGGGCGCCCTGTCCCTGACGCCGGTCCTCAGGCCGGTGCGGCATGACATTGCCGCGCGCCGACCACGCCGCTGACGGCCTCGGGTCGCTACGGTCGGGCGATGGGAGAGACACCGAAGCGACTGCGTCGCCTTGCCACCATCACTGCGCTGACCGGATTGGCCGTTTCCGGCGCCTACCCTGCGCTCGCCGGGCCGGGTGACGGCGGCGCCGATGCCGGGGCGCCGCCGACGGTGATGATGCCGACGGGCGGCGGTTACGAGTTCGAGACGCTCCAGGCATTCGCCAAGATGGCGATCTCGCGGGCCGGAGACACGACCGTCGATCTCGTGGTCGTGCCGTCCGCCTATGGCGACGACTGGCCGAGCCGACCCGAGAACATCGCCCTTGCCAAACAGCGCACCCAGGAGGTGCAGGACGCCTGCACTGCGGTCGTGCCCGCCGGGATGCGGTGCGTCGGCCGACTGGCCCTTCTGCTCAATCGAGCCGACGCTCTGAAGACGTCGAACTCGGCCGCTTTGCGCAGCCCGAGCCTGGACGGCATCTATGCCCTCGGCGGCGACCAGGGGATCGCGATGAAGGTGCTGGCGAACTCGCCCGCGGAAACGGCGATGACGGCGGCGGTCAAGCGGGGCGTGCCCTTCGCCGGCACCAGCGCTGGGGCAGCGATCGAGTCGACCTCGATGATCAACGGTTATGTCGGCGATTATGGTGCCGCGCAAGGACTTCGGCGCGGCTCGACGCTGATGTGGTGGGGCAATGACGGCGACCGGCAGCGCGGCCTGGTCTTCGGGTCGCAGCGGGCGATCTACGATCAGCACTTCTATGAGCGGGGCCGGTTCGGCCGGTCGCTGTCGACGATTGCCACCGCCGACGAGCGGTTCGGCGGCACGAGCCCCGTCGGGGTCGGCGCCGATTATGCGACCGGTGTCGTCAACTACGGCGACCGGACGCTGACGCAGGTCTTCGGCCTGTCCGGGGTGGCGACCATCGACTACGAGAGCCTGAACGCCACCCACCGGTGGGTCGGCACCGAGCGCTGGCTCTCGGCGCGGAAGGTCAAGGTCAACCTGCTCACCGAGAACACCGACTATGACCTGGTGACCCGGCGGATGACCCGCGGCGGCGCCACCGTCGGCGCGGTGACGGGGCGCGCCTGGGTGGTGCCAAGGGCGTCGGCCACCGGCACGGTCTATCTCGGCGGTGGGGTTCTCGGCGGCTCCAATGTGGTGCCGAGCGTGGTCAAGGATGCGGCGGCCGCGAGCGCCGATCCAGCGAAGGCCCGACTGCTCATCATCTCCGCCGACACCCGCTCGACCGCCGCCGCCTACGGCACCAAGGTCAAGGAGGCCGGATGGATGGGCCACGTCGACACTGTGACCTATGGCGACAGCGGCTGGATGGGCACCGATGTCACGACGTATGACGCGGTCCTCCTCGTCGCGGTCTCCCCGCCGCAGGCGGCCAAGGCCTTCCGCGATGCGAGCTTCCGCGCCCTCGCCGCGACAGCGGCTGCCGCGGCGCCGGTGTTCTTCGCGGACGGCCCCGCAGCGGCCTACGCCGGCGCGCGGTGGTCACCCAATGCCCGGCCGAACGGCGACAACTACGAGGAGGTCTCCGGCCTGGCGTTCAAGACGACCGAGGCGAAATGGCAGCGCGGTCTCGGAGTCGTCTCCGCAACCGTCGTCCCGGCGCTGAACACCGATTACACCTGGGGCCGGCTTTTCAACGGCGTGGCCGTGGCCAAGGGGCAACTCGGTCTCGGCATCAATGCCGGCACGGCGATCCGTTTCCAGGGCAATGACATCCGCGTCGTCGACGGGGCTGTCGTCGTGGCCGACGGCCGGGACGCCTCGACCTGGGCCTCCTCGAACGGGACGCTCGGTGCCGCCGGACTCGTGGTCGACACCTTCGGTCCGGGGGAGCGCCTGGCCCGCTGACGCGTTCCTATTACCGTCGAGTGGCCGATTCAGCCCCGTCGAGTGGCCACGGTCGCGGAGCGACCTGGGCCACTCGACGGGGCTGAATCGGCCACTCGACGGGGCTGGGGGTCAGCTCGGGCGCTTGGCGAACGCCCAGGCCGAGACATTGGCTGTGTCCTCGGCCCCGAAGAAGGGCTCCCACAGCGAGAAGCGGTCGGTGCTGAAGTCGGTGTCGCCGTCATCCGCGGTTCCGCCGACCTTGTCGGGGCCAGCCTGGAACATCCGCCAGAATCCGCGGCCACCGCTGTCCATCAGCGAGGAGACGAGGTTGCCGTTGTCGGTGTGGAAGTTGCCGATGTAGTGGCCGGCCTCGTGCGAGACGACATTCCCGATCGCCCGGCCGACGAACTTCACTCGCGGCGTCTTCGTGCCGATGTAGGAGTTGAGCGACACCACGGAAAGGGGGTTGCCGGCGACCGGCGCGCTCATCATGTCCAGCAGCACCAGAGCGGTCTCCGCACGCTCGAAGTTGCCGGGGTCGATGCTTTGGGCGATGCCGACCGTCTCGATGCCGGACTCGCCGATGGTGCCGCCGATGATGATCCGCGAAACGCCGGGGCGGCCGAAGGTGTCGGGCGCACGCAAGCCGTTGACGACCTTGACCGAGAAGCCCGGAATGCCGCGCCGGGCCAGATCGGCTAGGAGATTTTCGGTCGCGGTCGCGGTGATCTGTTCGGCGAGTGCAGGCAAGTCGGCTTCGGTGAGCCCCCAGCCGGCGAGGAAGGACTTCAGCGGGGAGAGCTTGGCGCGCGGGTTGTCGCCTCCGAAGATCGAGGTGTCGATGACGGCACCGTCGAAGTCGAGGTAGATCGTTTGCGGCGTTGCCGACTCGGATCCGCCGGGCCGGTAGACCTCGACGGTGTTGGTGTAGCGGCCGACGCCGTTTTCGGTGATCACGCCATACCAGCCATCGGCCTCGGCGACATAGGCGACAGTGGCGTTGCCGCCGCCCGGCAGCGGGCTGGCCTCGGGATAGATGAAGGAGAGGTCGGCGTCGGTGGCGCCCGTGACGTACTGCGCGTCCCACCTCTGCACGGAGACCCGCTTCGCCTGCCCGGCAACGGACGCGCCGAGCACATCTCCCTTGCGCAAGTGCACGACCACCGCGTCACGGTCGCTGCGCCAGGAACCGAGGTTCAGCGAATATCGCGTGGTGGGGCCTTGACCGGTCCCGGATCCGGAGTCGAAGGAGTCCTTCTGCCACATGGATCCGAGCGTCACTTGCACATAAAAGGTCCCGCCCGTTGTCGTGTAGTAGGTCGCCGCCTGCGCGTCCCCGCCGCCCGGCACCTGCCAGCCGAGTGCCAACAGCGTGCCCGTCGCGTCGGCGATCATGGTGGTCGCGTACTCATCCGCTCCGCTCAGTTCCGCGCGAATGGTCTCGCCCGGTTTTGCGGTGACGGCATACCAGTCGAAGTCGCCGCTCTTGTCGCCGCGGGTGCCGTGCGGTCCGTCGCCGATCGTGCCCGTGACCGTGATCCGGCCATTGCCGGCGATCCCGGTCTGGCGAGCCAAGGGGATCGCCCCGTCGTCCTCCGCCGACGGCGTCAGTTGGCGGGCGGTGGGCGAGAGGTCGGCCAAAGCGCCTGTGACGACCATCCGGTTGCGTGCCCCAGCCGCCGTGCCGAAGGGCGTGACCCGCTCACCGGTCCACGTGGTGTCATTGCGCCCGCCGACACCGGCCGGCTCCTTCTCGCGATAGGTGAGTACCGGGCTCAACCGGCCGCCCGGCGAGGCCGCCGCCTGGACCGCGGCCGACGGCGCGGCGCGGCCCTGGCTGCGCTCAGTGAGCACGCGCCGCCAGGACATCATGTCCACGCCGTGGAGGTCCGGCAGATAGCTGATCACCGGGTTCGCACCGGTTGCACCCGTCCCTGGCCGGGCGAGCTGCCTACCCGCATCAAGGCGGGCCTCCTCGACGGGCGTCAGTTCTCCTGACTCGGTCGTGGCGGCGCGCGGGGCGGCGCTGCCCGCTGCCACCGACGCCATCCCGATCGCGGTGCCGCTCAACGCGAGAGTCAGCGCTCCCGCGGCCACCATCCGTGCTCGTGCCATCGCCATGTCACCTTTCCCCTGCCGGACGAGGCCGCCTCCATGCGGCCTGCTATGGACCCTAGGCAAGCCCCACCAACAGTGGCATCCGCAGGACTACTCATCCGCCAGGCCGTGGACCCCGTGCGACCCAGGACGCCGAGCGTCGTAGAGTGTCCCCTCGGTAGACATCCTTTAACGACCTGTCCGGCGAGGCAGGGAAGGAGGTCGCACGCGTATGACGCGCGCCGACATGACGGTTCCCGCGGGCCACCCGATCGACCCCGACGGGCGCACGGTGCTTTCCGCTCCCGAGATCTCTCGGTGCTTGCGACGCATCGCGCACGAGATCCTCGAACACAACAAGGGCGCCACCGACCTGGTCCTGCTCGGCATCCCGAGCCGCGGCGTGGAATTGGCTAGCCGTCTCGCCGCGATGATCGCCGAGGTCGAGGAGTGCGGCCCGATCCCGGTCGGCGACCTCGACATCACCATGCACCGCGACGACCTGCGCCGGCAACCGACGCGGGCGCCCATGCGCACGGTCATACCGGCCGGGGGGATCGACGGCAAGGTCGTCGTGCTCGTCGACGATGTCCTCTACTCCGGCCGCACCATCCGGGCGGCGCTGGACGCGCTCGCCGATCTCGGCCGGCCGCGCGCGGTCCGGCTGGCTGTGTTGGTGGACCGCGGCCACCGGGAGTTGCCGATCCGCGCCGATCATGTGGGCAAGAACCTCCCGACCTCGCATCAGGAGAAGGTGCAGGTCCGCTTGGCCGGCTTCGACGGAGGCGAGGACATCGTCCGGATCGCTTCCGGCGCAACGGTATTGGGGGACCCGGCATGACCAAGCACCTGCTGTCCTCGGCGGATCTGACCCGCACGGACGTCGAGGCCATCTTGGCCACAGCCGCGTCGATGCACGACGTCCAGCGCCGTGAGGTCAAGAAGCTGCCGACCCTGCGCGGACGCACGATCATTAACTTCTTCTTCGAGGACTCCACCCGCACCCGCAGTAGCTTCGAGATCGCCGGCAAGTGGATGTCGGCGGACACCATCAACCTCTCGGCCAAAGGGTCCTCGACGTCCAAGGGGGAGTCGCTGCGCGACAGCGTCCAGACCATCAACGCGATGGCTGTCGACGCACTCGTCATCCGGCACAACCAGAGCGGCGCCTGCCAGCAGGTGGCCGGGTGGGTCGATGCGAGCGTCATCAATGCCGGTGACGGCACGCATGAGCACCCGACGCAGGCCCTGCTGGACGCCTACACCCTCCGCTCCCGCGTCGGTCAGCTGGACGGTAGGCACGTAGCGATCGTCGGCGATCTGACCCACAGTCGCGTCTTCCGCAGCAATGTCATCACCTTGGCCAGCCTGGGCGCGCGGGTGACCGTGGTCGCGCCGCCGACCCTCATGCCCGCCGGCATGAGGGACTGGGCCGACCGCGACGGCTTCGCGACCTCGTGGGATCTGGACGAGGTGCTCGACGACGACACGCCGGATGCCGTCATGATGCTGCGCGTCCAGCACGAGCGGATGAGCGGCGGCTACTTCCCGACCGCACGCGAGTACACCGTCGGCTACGGGCTGACGCGCCCCCGTCTCGCCCGGCTGCTCGACCGCAAACCCGAGGCGGTCGTGATGCACCCCGGACCGATGAACCGCGGCCTGGAGATCAGCGCGGATGCCGCCGAGTCGGGGGCGTCGATCATCCTCGACCAGGTCTCGGGCGGCTTGGCGGTGCGGATGGCCGTGCTCTATCACCTGCTCGCCGGCGAGGAGACTGCCGCATGAGTGACCTGCTGATCACCGGGGCCACGCTCCACGTCACCCGTGCGGCCGGCGACGCTGGCGAACCGCGCCCGGGCGAGACGGCGGATGTCCTGATCCGGGACGGTCGGATCGCCGAGATCGGTCGGATCGCGGACGCGCCCGACGGGGTGACGTGCTTGGCCGCCGACGGACTCGCACTGCTGCCGGGCTTCGTGGACCTGCATACCCATCTGCGAGAACCGGGACGCGAGGACGCCGAAACGATCGCCAGTGGCTCGGCAGCAGCGGCCGCCGGCGGCTTCACCGCGATCCTGGCGATGGCCAACACTTCCCCAGCGACCGACACCGCAGAGGCCGCCGAACTCCTCCTCGACCGCGGGCGGACGGTCGGCCTTGCCGACGTCCAGCCCGTCGGCGCCGTCACCAAAGGTCTTGCGGGAGAAGAGCTTGCCGAGCTGGGCCTGATGGCCCGCTCCCGCGCTCGAGTGCGCTTCTTCTCCGATGACGGGCGCTGTGTCCAGGACGCCCGCGTGATGCGGCGGGCGCTGGAATACCTCAAGCCCTTTGGCGGGGTGATCTCCCAACACGCCCAGGACGCGAACCTCGCCGGGGCGAGCGCGTGCTGCCACGAGGGCGAGATCTCGGGGCGACTGGGCCTGCCCGGCTGGCCGGCGGTGGCCGAGTCCGCGATTGTCGCGCGCGATGTGCAACTGGCCCGGCATACGGGCTCGCGAGTCCATGTGGCGCACGTCTCCACAGCGGAATCGGTCGAGGTCATCCGGTGGGCCAAGAACCACGGCATTGCCGTCACCGCGGAGGTCACTCCGCACCACCTGGCTCTCGGCACTGAGTTGGTGCGCGGCTACGATCCGGTCTTCAAAGTCAACCCGCCGCTGCGCCCGCGTGAGGACCAGGAGGCGCTGCGCGAGGCGCTGGCCGACGGGACCATCGACGCGGTCGCCACGGACCACGCCCCGCACGCCCGGCACGACAAGGAGCACGCGTTCGAGGCGGCGGCCTTCGGGATGCTCGGCCTAGAGACCGCGTTCGCCGTCGTCCATGACCTGATGGTCCGGTCGGGCCGGATGACGATGAGCGATCTCGTGCGCCGGATGTCGATCGATCCGGCCCGCATCGCCGGGCTGACCGAGCACGGCCGCTCGATAGCCGTCGGTAACCCCGCCAATCTCGTGGTGATCGACCCGGAGCGTGCCGTCACCGTCGATGCGGCGGTCTCGAACTCGTTGTCCCGCAACAATCCTTGGCACGGGATGAGCTTCACCGGCGCGGTCCATGCGACCATCCTGCGCGGCCGGATCACCGCCCTCGACGGGAAGGTTCACGACCAGTGAGCGTCACCACTTCAGCGAACGACACCGCTGTTCTCGTTCTCGAGGACGGGCGCCGCTTCACCGGGCAGGCCTTCGGCGCCCGCGGCACGACCGTCGGCGAGGCCGTCTTCAACACCGGGATGACCGGCTATCAAGAGACCCTGACCGACCCCAGCTACCACCGCCAGGTTGTCGTCATGACGGCGCCCCACATCGGCAATACCGGCTGGAACGACGAGGACGCCGAGTCCCAGCGCATCTGGGTCAGCGGCTTCGTTGTGCGCGATCCTGCCCTTCGGCCGTCGAACTGGCGCTCGCGCGGTTCACTCGACGAGCAGTTGGCCGCGCAGGGGGTCGTCGGGATCAGCGGCATCGACACGCGCGCCCTGACCCGGCATCTGCGTGAGCGTGGCGCGATGCGGGTGGGCATCTTCAGCGGCCCGGACGCCGCCGCCACGCCGGCGAGCCTGCTGCAGCGGGTGACCGAGGCGCCCGCGATGTCGGGTAGCCAGCTGGCCCCCGAGGTGAGCACCAAGGAGGCGTATGTAGTTGCGGCACAGGGTGAAAAGCGCTTCACGGTGGCTGCGCTCGACCTGGGCATCAAGGCGATGACCCCGCAGTTGTTGGCGCGCCGTGGCATCGAGGTGCACGTGTTGCCGGCAACCGCGACCTTCGCCGACATCGCGGCGGTCGCACCGGACGGGGTCTTCTTCTCCAATGGCCCGGGCGACCCGGCCACCGCCGATCACGAGGTCGGCGTGCTGCGCGCGGTGCTGGCCGCACGGCTGCCGTTCTTCGGCATCTGCTTCGGCAACCAGATCCTCGGGCGGGCTCTCGGCTTCGGCACCTACAAGCTGAGATATGGCCATCGCGGCATCAACCAGCCGGTGCAGGACATCGCGACCGGCAAGGTCGAGGTGACCGCCCACAACCACGGTTTCGCCGTCGATGCGCCCCTCGGTGACCCGGTTCCCGCGCCGGCGGACACGGCATACGGCCGGGTGCGGGTCAGTCACGTCTGCCTCAACGACGATGTCGTGGAAGGTCTGGAATGCCTTGACCTGCCAGCCTTTTCGGTGCAATACCACCCGGAGGCCGCGGCCGGTCCACACGATGCCGACTATCTCTTCGACCGGTTCGCGGCCCTGTTGGAAGGGGTGAAGTAGGGTGCCTAGGCGCGACGACATCACCTCGGTCCTCGTCATCGGCTCCGGGCCGATTGTGATCGGCCAGGCGTGCGAGTTCGACTACTCGGGGACCCAGGCCTGCCGGGTGCTGCGCGAGGAGGGCATCCGGGTCGTCCTGGTCAACTCCAACCCGGCGACGATCATGACCGACCCGGAGTTCGCCGACGCGACCTATGTCGAGCCGATCACGCCCGAGGTCATCGAGAAGATCATCGCCAAGGAGCGCCCGGACGCGGTGCTCGCGACGCTGGGTGGCCAGACGGCACTGAACGCGGCCATGGCGCTGCACGAGCAGGGGATCCTCGAGAAGTACGGCTGCCCGCTCATCGGTGCCAACGTCGAGGCCATCCAGCTCGGCGAGGACCGCGAGAAGTTCAAGGGCGTCGTCGAGCGCTGCGGCGCCGAGTCCGCACGGTCGATCATCTGCCACACCATGGACGAATGTCTCGCCGCCGCAACGAAACTCAGCTACCCCGTCGTGGTGCGGCCTTCCTTCACGATGGGCGGGCTCGGCAGCGGCTTCGCGTATGACGAGGACGAGCTACGCCGGATCGCCGGCGCGGGTCTGCAGTACTCCCCGGTTACCGAGGTGCTCCTGGAGGAGTCGATCCTCGGCTGGAAGGAATACGAGCTCGAGATCATGCGCGACGTCGCCGACAACGTCGTCGTCGTCTGCTCCATCGAGAATCTCGACCCGATGGGCGTGCATACGGGCGACTCGATCACCGTTGCGCCGGCGCTGACCCTGACCGACCGGGAGTACCAACGACTGCGTGACATCGGCATCGCCGTCATCCGCGAGGTCGGAGTCGACACCGGCGGCTGCAATATCCAGTTCGCCGTCAACCCCGAGAACGGCCGAATCATCGTCATCGAGATGAACCCGCGCGTCTCCCGTTCCAGCGCACTGGCATCCAAGGCCACCGGCTTCCCGATCGCCAAGATCGCTGCGAAGGTCGCCATCGGCTACACCCTGGACGACGTCCGCAATGACATCACCCAGGAGACCCCGGCGAGCTTCGAGCCCAGCCTCGACTACATCGTTGTCAAGGTGCCGCGCTTCGCCTTCGAGAAGTTCCCCTCGGCCGACCCGACGCTGACCACCACGATGAAGTCGGTCGGTGAGGCGATGGCGCTCGGGCGCAACTTCACCGAGGCGCTGCAGAAGGCGCTCCGCTCGATGGAGAAGGCCGACTCGACCTTCCATTGGACGGGGCAGCCTCCGACCGGTGACGACCTGGATGCGCTCCTCGCGGGCATCGCGATCCCCACCGACGGGCGCATCATCGCGGTCCAGCAAGCCCTGCGCGCCGGGACGAGCGTCGAGCGGGTCCACGAGATCACGGGGATCGACCCGTGGTTCCTCGACCAGATCGCCTTGATCAACGACCTCGCGCAAGAAGTGCTCGCGGCCGAGCGACTCGATCCTGGCCTGCTGCGGCTCGCCAAGCGCCACGGCTTCTCCGACAAGCAGATTGCCCAGCTGCGCGGTATGCCCGAGCCCGTCCTGCGCGGCGTGCGGCAGGCCCTCGGGGTGCGTCCGGTCTACAAGACGGTCGACACGTGCGCGGCCGAGTTCGCGGCGCTGACCCCCTATCACTACTCGACCTATGACGAGGAGACGGAGGTGGCGCCGCGCGAGCGGCCGGCCGTCATCATCCTCGGTTCCGGGCCGAACCGGATCGGGCAGGGTGTCGAGTTCGACTACTCCTGCGTGCACGCGAGTTTCGCCCTGCGCGACGCCGGCTACGACACCATCATGGTGAACTGCAATCCCGAGACCGTCTCGACCGACTACGACACCAGTTCGCGGCTCTACTTCGAGCCGCTGACCCTGGAAGACGTCCTCGAGGTCGTGCACGCCGAGCGGCAAGCCGGTCCCGTGGCGGGTGTCATCGTCCAGCTCGGGGGGCAGACACCCCTGGGGCTGGCGCGGGCCCTGATGGACGAGGGCGTGCCCATCGTCGGGACCTCGCCGGACGCCATCCACCTCGCCGAAGACCGCGGCGCCTTCGGGCGGGTCCTCGCGGCGGCGGCCCTTCCGGCGCCTAAGCACGGCACGGCCTACTCGGCGGCCGAGGCGATCTCGGTGGCTGCGGAGATCGGGTACCCGGTGCTGGTGCGGCCGTCCTACGTGCTCGGTGGCCGGGGGATGGAGATCGTCTACGACGATGCCACCCTGGCCGAATACATCACGCGGGCGGCGAAGGCCTCGTCCGAGCACCCGATCCTCGTCGACCGCTTCCTCGATGACGCCATCGAGATCGACGTCGATGTTCTCTTCGACGGCGACGAGATGTATGTCGGCGGCATCATGGAGCACATCGAGGAGGCCGGCGTGCACTCCGGCGACTCGGCCTGCACCCTGCCGCCGGCCACCCTGGGCCGCGAGGAGCTGGCGCGGGTGCGTCGCTCGACCCTTGCTCTGGCGCAAGGGATCGGCGTCCGTGGCCTGATGAACGTCCAGTTCGCGCTGGCCCACGACGTCCTCTATGTGCTGGAAGCGAACCCGCGGGCCTCGCGCACCGTGCCCTTCGTCGCCAAGGCGACCGGCGTGCCGCTGGCCAAGGCGGCGGCCCGGGTCATGCTCGGCGCCTCGATCGCCCAGCTGCGCGAGGAGGGCCTGCTGCCGCCCACCGGCGACGGGGGTGATCTGCCCACGCACGCGCACCTGTCGGTCAAGGAGGCCGTGCTGCCCTTCAAGCGCTTCCGCACGGCCGACGGCACCGTGGTTGACGCCCTTCTCGGGCCCGAGATGCGCTCCACCGGCGAGGTAATGGGGATCGACATCGACTTCGGGGCAGCCTTCGCCAAGAGCCAGACCGGCGCGATGTGCGAGTTGCCGACGAGAGGCCGGATCTTCGTCTCGATGGCCAATCGCGACAAGCGGGCGATGATCTTCCCGATCATGCGACTGCGCGATCTGGGCTTCACCATCGTCGCCACCGTCGGGACCGCAGATGTCTTGCGGCGCAATGGAGTCGAGGCCGAGGTGGTGCGCAAGGTCAGCGAACGCGGGCCGGGGGAGACCAGCATCGTCGAGCAGATCAACGCCGGCACGATCGACATGGTGGTCAACACCCCCTCCGGGCAGAACGCCCGCGAGGACGGCTACAAGATCCGTCAGGCCATCACGGCCATGGACAAGCCGATCATCACGACCGTGCAGCAACTCGGTGCGGCCGTGCAGGGCATCGAGTCGGCGATCCACCACGAGTTGCGCGTCAAGAGCTTGCAGGAACACGCTCGCGATCTCGACCTCTATGGCCGGCGGGGCGAGCAGTGACGGCGACGCCGGTGCGGGACCGGGTCACCCGCGTCGATGCCGCCGTCCGCGCCAGTGAGCCGGCCGGCGACTACCGACGGCTGACGCTGGTCGCACCCGAGATCGCCGTGCTTGCCACGCCGGGGCAGTTCGTCGCCCTGGCGATCGACGGCGCGGACTCGGCCCTGCTGCTGCGCCGGTCCTTCTCGATCCACCGGGTCTCGGCCGATGCGGGCACGGTCGAGATCGTCGTCGCCGACGCCGGGCCGGGGACTCGGTGGATCACCCGGTTGCGCGCCGGGGACGAGGTCAGTGTCGTCGGGCCGCTCGGCCGCGGCTTCACCGCGCCCTCCGCGCCTCGGCCGTGCATCCTCGTCGGGGGCGGCTACGGGTCCGCGCCGCTCTTCTGGCTGGCCGAAAGCCTTCGGGCCCAAGGCTGTTCGACTCACTTCATCCTGGGCGCGGCGACTGAGCTGCGGCTCTTTGGCGCCCGATCGGGAGCCGATTCGGTGGACGAGATGGTGGTGATGACCGATGACGGGTCGGCGGGCGCGACCGGCCTCGTCACACAGCCGCTGCCGGAGTTGCTGACCCGCACTCACGCCGAGGTCGTCTACGCCTGCGGGCCGATGGGAATGCTGCGCGCGGTTACCGAGATCGCCGAGGCGCACGGGGCGCAGGCGCAGGTCGCTGTCGAGGAGGCCATGGCCTGCGGGGTCGGCGTCTGTATGACGTGTGTTCTGCCGATCACCGGCGACGACGGCATCACTCGGATGAGCCGGTCCTGCCTCGACGGGCCGGTCTTCACCGGCACGGCCGTGCGGTGGGACGTCATCGCGGACGGGCGGGTCGCCGTGCCCGCCGACTGCCTCGGGGCGCCGGCGGTGACGCCATGACCCAGGATCTGACCACCGTCGACCTGACGACCGATCTGGGCGGCGTGACCTTGCCCAACCCGCTGATGACGGCGTCGGGCTGCGCCGCGAACGGCAAGGAGTTGCACCGCTTCTTCGACATCGCCGAGCTCGGTGCCTTCGTGACCAAGTCCGTCAAGGCCGAACCCCAATCCGGTCGCGGGACGCCGCGGATGGCGGAGACGCCCAGCGGCATGCTCAACTCGATCGGCCTCCAGGGTCCGGGTATCGAGGCCTTCGTGACCACCGACCTGCTCTGGTTGCAATCGGTCGGCGCCCGGGTGATCGTGTCGATCGCCGGCGAAAGCAGCGAGGAGTTCGCGCGCGTCGCCGAGCGGCTCGTGGCCGCGCCGGCCTTCGGCGCGGTCGCGGCGATCGAGGTCAACATCTCCTGCCCCAATGTCGCGCGCCGAGGCTTGGTGTATGCCTGCGATCCCGAGTCCTCGGCCACCGTGCTGCGGCTGGTCCGTGAGGTTGTCCCACGGGGAATTCCGTTGCTGGCCAAGCTGACTCCGGATGTCACCGACATCGTGGGCATCGCCGAAGCAGCACTCGCGGGAGGTGCCGACGGGCTGACGATGATCAACACGCTGCTCGGCATCGCCATCGACATCGACCGGCAGCGCCCGCACCTGTTCGGCACGACCGGTGGCCTTTCGGGCCCGGCCGTCCGGCCGGTCGCGGTCCGGGCCATCTGGCAGACCCATGCCGCCATGCGAGCGGGTCGCATCCCGTCCGCACCGATCGTCGGGGTCGGGGGAGTACGCTCCGGTCGGGACGCCCTGGAGTTGACGCTGGCCGGCGCGAGTGCCATCCAGGTCGGCACGGCCACCTTCAACGACCCGCTCGCCCCGGTGCGGGTCCTCGGCGAACTCGCCGGGCTCGTCGCCGACCGCGGCGCCCGCTATGCCGACCTCGTCGGTGCCGCCCACCCCATCTGACAAAGGAGACCCGATGAGCACCTTCGGCGCGCGCCTGCGCACGGCCATGGACACCTACGGGCCGCTATGCGTCGGCCTCGACCCGCACCCACAGATCCTGACCGACTGGGGGCTGCCGGTCTCGGCGGCGGGCGTTCGGCGGTTCAGCGAAATCTGCGTCGATGCCTTCGCCGGGCAGGTGGCCGTGGTCAAGCCCCAGTCGGCCTTCTTCGAGGAATATGGCAGCGACGGGATCGCTGCGCTCGAGGCCACCCTGGCGGCCTTCCGTGTCGCGGGCACCTTGACGATTCTCGACGTCAAGCGCGGCGACATCGGCTCGACGATGGCCGGGTATGCCCGGGCCTATCTGCGTGACGATGCGCCGCTCGCCGCCGACGCGATCACGGTCAGCCCCTATCTCGGCTTTGGCTCCCTGGGGCCGGCCCTCGATCTGGCCGCCACCACCGGACGCGGCCTCTTCGTGCTCGCCCTGACCTCCAACCCCGAGGGCGCAAGCGTCCAGCACGCCCGTATCGGGGGCGAAAGTGTCGCTGCCGCAATGGTTTCCGGAGCCGCCGCGGCGAACGCGGGGGCAGGGGAGAACGGCATACTCGGCAGTGTCGGCCTGGTCGTCGGGGCGACCGTGGGCAGCGCGCCGCGCGACCTGGGCATCGATCTGGCGGCAGCGAATGCGCCGATTCTGGCGCCCGGTTTCGGAGCTCAGGGCGCCGGCCTTGAGGAGGCCCGAGAGGTCTTCGGCGCCGCCTTGCCCAATGTGCTCGCGGCCTCGAGCCGAGAGATTCTGGCCGCCGGTCCGCAGGTGGCTTCCCTTCGGGAGGCGGCACGGCGAACTCTTCACTAGGATGCGCTCACTGGCGCCCGCCAAGGCGCCGGGAGGCCCTCCACCGTCGGGGGGTCTTTCCATGATTGAGAGGAGTATGAGCGTGGCACTCCCCCCGCTCACACCCGAGCAGCGCGCCGCCGCTCTCGAGAAGGCTGCCATCGCCCGTCAGGAGCGGGCCGCGGTCAAGAACCGGTTGAAACACGCCAGCGGGTCGATCGCTTCGGTGATTGACGAAGGCAAGACCAATGACGTCATCGGCAAGATGCGCGTCTCCGCTCTCCTTGAGTCGATGCCGGGCGTCGGCAAGATCCGGGCCGCGGCGATCATGGACGAACTCGGCATCTCGCCGAGCCGTCGGGTGCGCGGGCTCGGCGCCAACCAGGCCGCCGCGCTCCTCGAGCGCTTTCCCGCCAAGTAACCTCGGTTGTATGGCTGCGGGTCGGTTGACAGTTCTCGCCGGCCCGACCGCGGTCGGGAAGGGGAGCGTTTCGGCATACGTCCGGGAGCACTTCCCCAAGGTGTGGCTCTCGGTGTCCGTGACGACACGGCCGCCGAGGCCCACCGAGGTCGACGGCATCCACTATCGGTTCATCGATGACGCGACCTTCGAACGGATGCGTGCCGACGGCGACCTACTCGAATGGGCCGTCGTCCACGGCCGGGCCAAGTACGGCACGCCGCGCGGCCCGGTGATCGAGGCCATCGCCGCCGGGCTCTCCCCGCTGCTGGAAATCGACCTACAGGGCGCGCGCCAGGTGCGCGAATCGATGCCCGAGGCGCTCTTCGTCTTCCTCGACCCGCCCAGTTGGGACGAACTCGTGCGCCGCCTGATCGGCCGAGGCACCGAGAGTCGGGACGAGCGCGAGACCAGGCTGGCCACCGCGCGCGTCGAACTTGCGGCAGCGGACGAGTTCGACGTGCGCATCGTCAACGACGATGTCCAGCGCGCCGCCGAGGAACTCGTATCATTGATGGGATAACCCCCGAAACCCTTCGCACATCGAGGCTGCCTACGTGTCTGGAACCCTGCCCAACCCCATCGGCATCACGAGCCCGCCGATCGATGACCTGCTGCTGCACGCCGACAGCAAGTACGCCCTGGTGCTCTACTCCGCCAAGCGTGCGCGTCAGATCAACGCCTACTACTCCCAGCTCCAGGAAGGCCTGCTGGAGTATGTCGGCCCGCTCGTCGAGTCGCAGATGCACGAGAAGCCGCTCTCGATCGCGCTGCGCGAGATCAACGAGAGTCTGCTGACCTCCGAGCCCACCGAGGTCTGAACGCGATCGGGCGAGCAATGAAGGTCGTCCTCGGCGTCTCCGGCGGCATCGCCGCCTACAAGGCCGCACTCTTGCTGCGGCTGTTCACCGAATCCGGTCACGACGTAACGGTCGTGCCTACCAGCGCCGCCCTGGAATTCGTCGGCGCGCCCACGTGGGCCGCCTTGTCGGGCAAGCCGGTGCAGACCGACGTCTGGACCAATGTCAGCGCCGTGCCGCACGTGCGCCTAGGCCAGCAGGCCGATCTGGTCGTCATCGCGCCGGCGACCGCCGACCTGCTCGCGCGGGCGGCCGCCGGCCTGGCCGACGACCTGCTCACCGCGACCCTCCTCACCGCCCGGTGCCCGGTGGTCTTCGCCCCGGCCATGCACACCGAGATGTGGGACCACCCGGCGACCCAGGCCAATGTCGACCTGCTGATCCAGCGCGGCTGCCATGTCATCCCGCCGGCCGCGGGCCGCCTCACCGGCGCCGACACCGGCCCGGGGCGGCTGCCCGAGCCCGAGGACATCTTTGCCGTCTGCCGGCGCCTGCTCACCGAGCACCGTGCCCCGGTTCGCGGGGCTGCCGAGCCAGCAGGTCCCGGCGACTACGCCGGCCGCCAGGTGCTGATCACGGCCGGCGGGACGCGCGAGCCCTTGGACCCTGTGCGCTTCCTCGGCAATCGCAGCTCCGGCAAGCAGGGCTACGCCCTGGCGGCACGGGCCGCGGCTCGCGGCGCGTCGGTGCGGCTGATCAGCGCCAATGCCGATCTCAGCGCCGCGCCCGGAGTGGACGTGATCCGCGTCGGATCCGCGCTGGAGATGCAGGAGGCGATCCGCAGGCATACCGACTGGGCGGATGTGATCGTCATGGCGGCGGCAGTGGCCGACTATCGGCCCGCGGTCTATGCCGAGAGCAAGATGAAGAAGACGCACGCCCCCGGGACCGAGAACGACGCGCCCACCATCACCCTGGTGCGTAACCCGGACATCCTCGCGGGGTTGGTCGCCGACCGCGGCGCCGCGACGTCGCCGGTGATCGTCGGCTTCGCCGCCGAGACCGGGGAGCCGGGACGCTCGGTGCACGAACTCGGCCGCGAGAAGCTGGCCCGCAAGGGCTGCGACCTGCTGGTCGTCAACGAGGTCGGGGTGGACGTCACCTTCGGCCGCGACGAGAACACCGTGCACATCCTGCGCCAGGACGGCGGTCCGCCGATCGACGCTGGCCCCGCACGCAAAGAGATCATCGCGGACGCCGTCCTCGACGCCGCCCGCGACCTGCTGGTCTAGCGCCCACGCCGGTTCTGGACAGCCTGCGGGCCGGTGGCGCCGCGAGCATTAGAATCCATGCCGTTCGTGCCTTCGCAGGGTGCACCCCATTCCCGGTTTTGAGGAGTTTTCGCGCGTGTCCGCTCGTCTGTTCACTTCGGAGTCCGTCACCGAAGGCCACCCGGACAAGATCTGCGACCAGATCTCCGACACCATCCTCGACGCCATGCTCGAGCAGGACCCGGGCAGCCGGGTCGCTGTCGAGACGATGGTCACTACCGGACTGGTGCACGTCGCGGGTGAAGTCACCACCGAGGCCTATGTCGAGATCCCGCGCCTGGTGCGCGAGCGTGTCCGTCAGATCGGCTACGACAGCTCCACCAAGGGCTTCGACGGCGGCTCCTGCGGCGTCTCGATCTCGATCGGGCAGCAGAGCCCCGATATCGCCCAGGGCGTGGACTCGGCCTACGAGGCGCGGACCGGGACCATCGACGCGCTGGACAAGCAGGGCGCCGGCGACCAGGGCCTGATGTTCGGGTATGCCTGCCAGGACACCGCCGAGTTGATGCCCCTGCCGATCTATCTTGCGCACCGGCTCGCCGAGCGCCTGACCGCGGTCCGCAAGGACAGCACGGTCGCCTACCTGCGCCCCGACGGCAAGACCCAGGTGACCATCGAATACGACGGTGACAAGGCCGTGCGGCTGGACACCGTGGTCGTCTCGACGCAGCATGCGGACGGGATCTCCCTGGACGACCTGCTGGCGCCGGACATCGAGCAGCAGGTCATCGCGCCCGTGCTCGCCGAACTCGCCGAGGCCGGCAACACCTTGGACATCAGCGGCTACCGGACCCTGATCAACCCCACCGGCAAGTTCGTCATCGGTGGCCCGATGGGCGACGCGGGCCTGACCGGTCGCAAGATCATCGTCGACACCTACGGCGGCATGGCACGGCACGGTGGCGGCGCCTTCTCGGGCAAGGACCCCTCGAAGGTCGACCGCTCCGCCGCGTATGCCATGCGTTGGGTCGCCAAGAATGTCGTCGCTGCCGGCCTGGCCGGCCGCTGCGAGGTTCAGGTGGCGTATGCCATCGGCAAGGCCCAGCCGGTCGGCCTCTATGTCGAGACCTTCGGCACCGAGAACGCGCCGATCGACGCGATCCGGAATGCCATCACCACGGTCTTCGACCTGCGGCCCGCGGCGATCGTCCACGATCTCGACCTGCTGCGGCCGATCTATGTGCCGACCGCTGCCTATGGGCACTTCGGCCGCACGAGCGCCGAGGGCGTCGAGAACGCCTTCACCTGGGAGCGCACCGACCGCGTCGAGGAGCTGCGCCGCGCGCTCGCAGGCTGACCCGCTCGGGTCCGGCCGTCGCTGTCGGAGCGCGCGGGTAGCGTTCGACGCGTGACGATGACGGACGCGACCACCTCGGGTGCCCAGGCACCCGAGGTCTCGCTGCCGGTTGCCCTCGTGGTGGTGGACACCGGTCTGCCACACCTGGATCGCCCTTTCGAGTATGCCGTTCCGGAGGCCCTGAGCGACGCCGCCCAGCCGGGCGTGCGCGTCAAGGTGCGCTTTGCCGGGCAGGACCTGCCGGGCTATGTCGTCGAGAGGCGGGCTCAGGCGGAGCACGCCGGCCGGTTGGCACCGATCCGCAGTGTGGTTTCCGAGGAGCAGGTGATCCGGCCGGCCATCCTGCGGCTCGCCGAGGAGCTCGCCGAGGCGTATGCCGCCACCGTTGGCGATGTGCTCCGGCTCGCCATCCCGCCTAGGCACGCCCGCGCCGAGCGTGCCCTACCGATGGCGGCGCCCGACGGGCCGGACTTCACCCTCTCGACGGACCCAGCCGCGTGGTCGGCCTACCCGGCAGGTCAGGCCCTGATCCGGCGGCTGACCGAGGGGGATGCGCCCGCCGCGGCCTGGTGCGCGGCGCCGGGTGCCGTCGGGCCGGAAGAGGACTGGCCGGCGGCGATTGCCGAAGCCGTGGGGCTGACCCTGCTCGGTGGCCGCGGGAGCCTCGTCGTCGTGCCCGATCACCGCGACGTCGAGCGAGTCGACGCGGCGCTGGTGCGCGTGCTGGGTCCCGGTCAGCACGTGCGGCTGACCGCCGATCAAGGCCCACAGGCGCGCTACACCGCGTGGCTGCGGGTGCTTCGCGGGCACGTGCCGGTGGCGATCGGGACCCGCGCGGCGGCATACGCACCCGTTGACCGGCTCGGGCTGATCGTCGTCTGGGACGACGGGGATGACCTGCACGAGGAGCCACGCGCACCCTATGTGCACAGCGCCGACGTCGCGCGGCGGCGGGCGGCGATCGAAGGTGCTGCGCTGATCCTGGGTGGGTTCGGCCGCAGCGTCCGCAGCCAGGCGCTCGTAGAGTCCGGCGCGGTGCGCTCGGTCACCGTCACCCGGGCGTATGCCCGTGACCACGCGCCCGCTGCCACGGTGGCCGGCGAGAGTGACACCGAGCAGGAGCGCGACGCGGGCGCCCGGTCGGCCCGCCTCCCCACACCGGCGTGGCGGGCGGCAAAGGAGGCGCTGGCCAGTGGGCCGGTGTTGATCCAGGTGCCGCGGCGGGGCTATGTGCCGTCGCTGGCCTGTCGCACGTGCCGGGCGCGGGCGCGCTGTCCCAACTGCCAGGGTCCGCTGAAACTCGATGCCGAGCAGGCGTTTCCGTCGTGCGGCTGGTGCTCGCGACTAGCGCCGGGTTGGGTGTGCCCGGTGTGCGAGGGCACCCAGGTGCGCTCCCTGGTGATCGGCGCTCGGCGCACGGCGGAAGAATTGGGGCGCGCCTTCCCCGGGTTCGCCGTGCTGACCTCGGGGGCCGGCACTGTGCTCAGCCGGGTGCCCGGGCGGCCGGCGCTGGTGATCGCCACGCCCGGCGCCGAGCCGGTCGCTGACGGTGGCTATGCCGCGGCGCTGCTGTTGGACGCCTGGGCGCTGCTCGACCGGCCCTCGCTGGATGCCCAGCCCGAGACCTTGAGGCGCTGGCTCGCCGCGGCCGCACTGGTGCGTGGCCGATCCCTCGGTGGTGTCGTCGTGGTGTGTGGTGCACCGCCGGACGGGGCCGCGCCGGCGGTGGATGCCTTGATCCGGTGGGATCCGGTCTGGTTGGCGCGCAACGAGTTGACGGCCCGGGCGGAGCTCGGCCTGCCGCCCGTGGCGGTCTTCGCCGAGGCAACCGGGGATCGCAAGACGCTGGCCGAGATCGCTCAGCGGGCCGGGATAGCTTCTGGGGCAACGGCATTCGGGCCGCTGGCGCTCCCCAGTGGGGACAGCCACCGGTTGTTGCTGCGCACGACGACCGAGGCCGCGCCCGGGCTGAGTAGCGAGTTGCGCGCCATCCGGGCCGAACGCAGCGCCCGCAAGGTGGCCGAGCCGCTCCGGATCCGGATGCACGTCGACGACCCGGATTGATCCGGGCCGGCCGCAGAGCTCAGGCGAACCACGGGCAGACCAGGTCACGGGTCTGCAGCAGCCGGCGACGCTCGCGGTGCTCCGGTCGTAACAAGGGCGCGATGGGCTCGTCGGCATCGCCCGAGAGGCGCTCGCTGCCGCTGAGGTCGACGACCACGTCATAGACCCCGCCCTCGGCTGGCTGGCTCTGGGTAGGCCCGAGCCGGCGCAGCATAGCCAGTGACGCGGGATTGTCGATGAGGACCTCGGTGACGATCCGGGTCACGCCGACAGGCCGCCGCGCGATCAATTCGCGCAGCAACAGGCTCGCGCAGCCCAGGTCTTGCCAGTCGTCCTTGACGGTGACGGCCAGGTCGGCGCTCTCGGGCTGATCGGCATACCGCACGATCCGGGCGATGGCGACGGGCACGAGATCGTGGTCGACGTCCACGGCGAGGACGAGCGCGACGTGATCAATGCCGTCGACGTCGTCGACCAGGTGCCGCAGCATCTCCTCGGTCAGGTGCACAACGGGTCGCAGAAAGCGCCGGCGCACCGAGTCCGGTGAGAGTTCCTCGAACTCGGCCGCAAGTTGCTCGCGATCGGTGGGCAACAACGGGAAGATCCACGCCGGCGTCCCGTCCCGCAGTTCGAAGGGCGCCTTGTCAGCCACGCACGCCGCCGCAGAGGTGACGAAGCGGGCTAGGCGTGGGTGCAGGCATACGGCCAGCGTAGGCAGCGTAGGCACCGGTTCCGGAAACCCGGCGAGGTGATCCGCGTGACGTCCGGGCTGCACTACTCGTTCGCGTCGGGCGGCTTCGTACACTGGCGCGATGCCCGTCCATCCCATCCGCCTCTTCGGCGATCCCGTGCTCCGCACCCGCGCCGACGAGGTCGTCGACTTCGACAAGGAGTTGCGCACGCTGGTGGCGGACCTGACCGAGACCATGCTGGAGGCTCCCGGAGCCGGGTTGGCTGCCCCGCAGATCGGCGTAAGCCTGCGGGTCTTCACCTATCACGTCGACGGTGAGCTCGGGCATCTGATCAACCCGGACCTGCGGCTCGGGACGGATGAGCAGTTCGGGCCCGAAGGGTGCCTGTCCTTCCCCGAGTTGCGCTTCGACACCCGGCGGGCCCTGGATGTCGTCGCCCGCGGCTGGAATATGCACGGCGAGCCCGTCGAGATCGTCGGGACCGAGTTGCTTTCCCGCGCTATCCAGCACGAAACCGACCACCTTGACGGCATCCTCTTCATCGACCGGCTGGACCCGGCCACGCGCCGCGAAGCCATGCGCATTATCCGAGCCGCCGACTGGACCGGAGATCAGCAGCCGGTGGTGAAGGTCTCGCCGCACAGCACCTTCGGGCTGGGGATGTGAGCGCGGTGCGCCTGATCTTCGCCGGTACCCCCGAGGTCGCGGTGCCCGCGTTGGCGGCGATCGCCGCTTCCGAGCACGAGGTGGTCGCCGTCATCACCAGGCCGGATGCCCGCGTTGGGCGCGGCCGGGTGCTCGCCCCGTCCCCGGTCAAGGTGCGAGCCCAGGAGTTGGGCCTGGACGTATGGACGCCCGCCTCCGCCCGCGACCCCGAGTTCCTGGAGCGGCTGGCGGCTGCCGCGCCGGACATCGCTCCGGTGGTGGCATATGGCAACCTCATCCCGCCGGCGGCGTTGGCCGTTCCGCTGCACGGGTGGGTCAACCTGCACTTCTCGTTGCTGCCCGCGTGGCGGGGCGCGGCCCCCGTTCAGCACGCGATCATCGCCGGCGACGAGATCACCGGAGCAAGCACCTTCCGCCTGGAGGCGGGAATGGACACCGGTCCGGTCTATGGGACCTTGACCGAAGAGATTCGGCCCGACGACACCTCCGGGGCGCTGCTGGCCCGGCTCGCCAGCGCCGGCGCGGGCCTGCTGCTGGCCACCCTGGACGGGATAGCTGCCGGTGCGCTGGAACCGGTGCCGCAGCCCGGCGAGGGGATCACCCTGGCCCCCAAGATCGAGGTGGCCGACGCCGAAGTGCACTGGGAACGGCCGGCGTTTGCGACCGACCGACTGATCCGCGGCTGCACCCCCGCGCCCGGTGCGTGGACCACCTTCCGGGGTGAACGGCTGAAGCTGTTGCCGCTCGTGCCGGGCGAGACTCCGCGCGGTGAGCAGACGGCATACGGGCCCCTGAAGCCGGGGGAGCTGCGCGTGAGCAAGGCGCGCGTCGAGGTCGGCACGGCGACGTCGCCGGTGGTGCTCGGCGAGGTGCAACCGCTCGGCAAGAAGCCGATGGCGGCCGCGGACTGGGCCCGCGGGGTGCGCATCGGGGACGGCGAGCGCCTGGGTTGACGCGTCGCCTCAGCGGGTCGCGTTCACCGCGGCATTGGCCTCCAGCGCAGGGCATTTCTGGCCCTTGGCCGGAGCGAGCACCTCGAAGTGCCAGTACTCATTGGCATAGCGGCGGCACAACCCGAATTGCACGCCATTCTTCTGCAGCCACGACGCGGCGGCATAGGGACCCACGTCGACCGCCTTGCCCTCGACATGCGCCGAATCTCCAGGCGGGAGAACCCATTTGCTCGCCTCGGCGGCAGAGCCGTACTTCTTGATCGCCGCGTCGTAGAGCCGTTGCTGGGTCGCGGCCGTGCGGTAGCCGGAAACGATATTGATCGTCACGCCCTCCTTGGCCGCGGCGTCGCGGGCCCGGGTGATGGCGCGGGTCAGTTGGGCATCGAGACCCTCGGTGCCGACGTCATTGCCCGTCGGTGCGTGATCGAGCAGTTCGGCGTCGGCCCCGGTGGGGGCCACGTCGGCGGGAGCGGAGGCAGCAGTATTCTCGCCGGCCGCCGGTGCCTGGGTGTGCTCGTGGTAGCCATTGATCACGGTCGCGCCGATCGCGGTCATCACGCCTAGGGGGATGGCGATGATCGCCGTCGTCGCCATGGCCCGGCGCCGCTCCCGGTTGCGCCGAGGTCGACCGTGGGTCCCGCCGGCCCCGCGGTCGTGGGAGCCGCCGGGCGTGCGCCGTTGTTGGTCGCGTTCCTGCGACTCGCGCAGCCTTAGCGGCTCGCTCGTGGTCGTCATGGCCCCTCCATCGTCGGCCGTCAGTCTGGCCGTCGCGACCACTGTATACCGAGTATGTAGGCGGAGTGTCGCCCGACACGCTGGTGCCGTCCTGCGCTGCGCGGGCCGCGTACGGTCCCACGATCTGCGTGCCCAGGTCGGCCATGCGTGTTTGGACCGCCGACCGCTGCTCGACATTCCGACGGCGGCGCAGCCCGTCGACCTTTGCGCGGGCCTAGCCGTCGACCTCCGGCCCAGACGTAGGGTTGCGCCGTGCCCAGCAGCGACCGACCCCGCCGTCCGGACGACCGGTCGACCCACCGCGCACCGAAGGCTCGGTCCGCGCAGCGGCCGGCCGAGCGCGGGCGGACGGCGGATCCCGCCCGGTTGGCGGCCTACACCGTCCTGCGCGCCGTTGCCGGCGGTGGGTATGCCAACCTCGAACTCCCCGCGGAGTTGCGTCGACGGCGCCTGCGCGGGCGAGACGCGGCCTTCGCGACCGAGTTGACCTATGGCACGACCCGGCTGCACGGGATCTACGACCGGATCATCGCCATCGCTGCCGATCGGCCGGTGGAGCGGATCGACGGGGGCGTGCTCGACACCCTGCGCCTCGGCATCCACCAAGTCCTCGCGATGCGCGTGCCCCCGCACGCCGCCGCCGACGAGAGCGTCGCCCTGGCCCGTCAGGTCAACGGCGCCGGCGCGGCCGGCCTCGTCAACGCCGTCATGCGCCGGGTCACCGAGGCGGACCTCGACACCTGGCTGACACGGATCGTGCCATCGAATGCCGAGCCGCTGGACCGCCTGGCGATCACCACCTCCCATCCCGAGTGGATCGTCCGCGCACTGCGGCAGGCACTGCTCGGTCATGGCAGCGCCACCGCGGACAACGTCGAGGAGGGGCTCGCCGCCCTGCTCGCGGCCGACAACCGCCCCGCCGAAGTCACCATTGCCGCGCGCCCGGGACTGGTCGAGCCCGCCGAGCTCGAGGCGGCCGGCGCGCTAGCGCATCCGGTAGTGGCCACGGCCTGGCAACTGACCGGCGGCGACCCTGGCGGGATCGCGGCCGTGCGCGATGGACGGGCGGCCGTCCAGGATGCCGGGTCGCAGGTCGTCGCACTCGCCCTCGCGGCCGCGCCAGCGCTGGCGGGGCCGGCCGGCGGACCGGTAACGCGGGTGCGCTGGCTCGACATGTGCGCTGGTCCCGGCGGCAAGGCCGGGCTGCTCGCCGCGTTGGCGCGAGCCGAAGGAGCGGACCTGGTCGCCAACGAAATCGCGCCGCACCGCGCCGATCTGGTCCGCCAGACCTTGCGGCCGCTCATGGAGTCCGCTCCGGCCGACGGCCCGCAGGTCACCGTGCGGGTCGGGGACGGGCGCGAGATCGGGGCAGACGACCCCGCGGCATACGTGCGGGTGCTGGTGGATGCGCCGTGCACTGGACTGGGGGCGCTGCGGCGGCGGCCGGAGGCGCGCTGGCGGCGCTCACCGAGCGATCTGGCGACGCTGGGTGGGCTGCAACGCCAACTGCTCATCAGCGCGCTGGACGCTGTTGCCACGGGGGGCGTGGTCGCCTATGCCACGTGCAGCCCGCATCTGGCGGAGACGAGCTTTGTCGTCAGCGACGTGCTCAAGAAGCGACCGGACATCGAGCAACTCGATGCCCGCTCGATCGTCGAGGAGGTGGCGCCCGAATGGGCCGGCACCCTCGGGCAGGGGCCGGGCGTCCAGCTTTGGCCGCACCGCCACGATACGGACGGAATGTTCCTCGCCTTGCTGCGCAAGCACCCCACTGCTTGACTTGACCGCAACGAGGGCGCCGTCCCCGCGGAAACGAGAGCGTCCGCGGGTCCGGCGCCCTCGCTAGGCTTGTGGCCGTGTTGATCTCGCCGAGCATCCTGTCCGCCGACTTCGCCAACCTGCAGGCCGAACTCGCGCGGATCGCCACCGCGGACTGGGCGCATGTCGATGTCATGGACGGACATTTCGTCCCCAACCTGACGCTGGGGCTGCCGGTCGTCGAGCGCCTGGTCCAGGTCAGCCCGGTCCCCATCGACGCTCACCTGATGATCGAGGATCCGGACCGCTGGGCGCCGGTCTATGCCGAACTGGGCGCCAAGTCGGTCACCTTCCACATCGAGGCGGCGCGCGATCCGCGGCTGCTCGCTCGCACGCTGCGGGCCGAGGGTGCGCGCGCGTCGATGGCATTGAAGCCGGCGACGCAGTGGGCGCCCTACGAGGAGTTGCTGCCCGACCTTGACATGGTGCTGGTGATGACGGTCGAGCCGGGCTTCGGCGGGCAGAGTTTCATGGCCGATCAATTGCCGAAGGTGCGCGCCGTTCGCGAGTCGGTGCGCCGCCATGGCGGCGAGGTGTGGATCCAGGTCGACGGGGGAGTCTCGGCGGCGACGATCGAGCAGTGCGCGGAGGCTGGTGCAGATGTCTTCGTGGCCGGGACCGCGGTCTATAACGCCGACGACGCGGCGGCAAATATCGAGCGGCTCCGTGTGTTGGCCGCCGAGCACGCCCACTGAGCCATCCCCGTATGCCCGCTCACGCGCCCCCGGCTGGTCACTCACCCGGGCACGTCGAAAAGCCCTCTCTCCGAGCGGAAGTCGGGGACACGGCATACGTCTCGTCGACGCGACTGGCGGGCGGACTGGACGAGGGTGAGGTGCTGCGGGGCGTCGAGTTCGACGACTGCACATTCGCGGGGAATGTGCTCGTGGGTGCGCAGCTGGTGGGCTGCACCTTCACGGAATGCACCTTCACCGGGGTGGACCTGACCCGCGCGGATATGACCGACTCGCGGTTCGCAGAGTGTGCGTTCAACGAGAGCCGGTTGCTGGGGGTGAACTTCGCGCTCGGGCATACGGGCACGTTGAGCGCGCCATTCCGGTTCGAGCGGTGCCGGCTCGACTACGCGTCTTTCCGGGGGCTGGATGTCACGGGCTCGGTGTGGCGCGATTGCTCTTTCGGGCGCCGGGGCTCGACGCCCCGGTTCGCTGCCACCCCGCCACCAGCGCCATCCTCGACGGCGCCATCGCCAAAGGATTCACCCGCGCCACGACCCGCACCGTCACCGGCAACGACAGCTACCCGCGCTACCGGATCCCCGAACCCATGGCCTGGCTCGTCCGGTTCCGCGACCGGCAATGCCGCTTCCCCGGCTGCGCGATCAGTTCCCGGTTCTGCGACCTCGACCACGTCATCCCCTGGCCCGACGGGCCCACCAGTCCAGCGAACCTGATAGCCCTGTGCCGGCGACACCACCGGCTCAAGCAGTCACCCGGCTGGACGGTTGCGATCCATCCCGACCTGACCGTGACCTGGACCGACCCGGTCGGCCGCCCACACCAGCTATCCGAGCGACCACCTCGGCCTCACCGACGACTGGAAGTCCCTGCCCGACAACGCCGTTGCCGCGCCAGGTCGCGACGCGACCATACGCACCCCGGCCGCGTCGAACGAGGGCGAGATCAGCCCACTCGAAGCACACCTCACCCGACTGCTTGCCGCCTGAGCGGCGGCAAGAACCGGCCGGATTGGATCTCGCCACGGGCCGGCCGTTCGCCGGTCTAGGCCGAGGGTTCGGCGACGCGGCCGATGAAGAGCGGAGTGGCGGATTCCACCTCGTGGATCACGAAGAGGAAGGGCCGGTCGAAGGTCAGCGCCTTCGGCTCCGCCGGCGCTCCGGCGGCGTCCATGATCACGGCCGTGGCGGCTGCGGCTTCGACACCGTTCTCGTCGACCGCGATGAAGGCCTCATGGATGACCGCGGAAATGTAGAGCCGCTCCTGGGTAGTCATCGCCGAGAAGTCCGCCTTGTCCGCGTCGAAGGCCAACGGCATACCCATCGCGGGCAGGATCGCCGTGAGCGGTGACGGGGTCCGGAAGTTCCATTTCGGCAGCGTGAGTTGAACGGCCGGCTGGTCGGTGGCAGTCAGTGCAGACCTGAGCTTGTCCGCGGTCAGCCACGCGCGCTGCGCGGAAACGCCCGGGTCCTCGGTGCGCACCAACGTCATCGCCAACTCCCGGCCGGCGAAATGCAGGGTCACCGACTCCCAACCGCTGCCGTGGGCATAGGGAGCGGAGAAACCGTTGTGCATCATCGGCACCTGCCGAGCATCACCCTTATCGCCGGTGAAGGGTCCGAGCGCCGTCAGCGCTGGCGTGAAGGGCACATGCCATGGCGCCTTGAAATAGACCGCGTTCACCAGGACCAGCCGGGTTGCGGGGGAGAGCACGCCGTGGGGGATGAGTTCCGGGATCTTCGCCTGCGTCTGCTCGTTGGTCCACCCATTGATCTCGGTCCTCGCGGCCTCGGCATCGGCCTTGTAGTCCACGGTGTGCAAGCCCGCACCGAACCACTTCGCCACGGCATCGAGGAAGGGCTTCTGAAACTCCGAACCACGTTGCGGCCATAGCGAGTTCGCGCTGTCCAGGGCGATCTCGTATGACGTGCCCGTCGCATCGGTCCGTTTGCCGGCCCTGCTCTCGGCCAGTCGGACGACGGCGGCCAAGCCGGCGTCGAGGCCCTCGACACTGTCGAAGTCCAGAGTGTTGAGCATCTCCTGCTGCGTCGCACCCACCGCCCCGTTGGCCGTCATACCAAGAGCAAGCGCGACCGAGAAGGGCGAGCACACCAGGTTCCCGGTCTTGTCGGTCAGCAATCTGGACGTCAACGCGGCGGTAAAGGCGCGGACCGCCTCGGCCCCCTTTGCCGCCGACCCAGCCGGCGGCTGAGCCAGGGCAACCTCGGCCTTGACGACGCTACCCCCGGAGATTGCGCCCTTGGTGGCCCCTGCGGTCTTGAGCACGGTGGCACCGTCCGAGCCGCAGGCGGTGGCGGCAAAGCCGGTAAGGCTGCCGATTATCAACGTACGCAACAGGATTCGACGATCGGGCCGCACCGGCATACGGGCGGCGGTGTCGGTTGCGGGCAATGCGTGCTGGTTTGTCATTCCGTTATGACGGCAGTTCGTCGCGGCCAGTTCCGCGCGAGCTAGGCGTGGGCGAGAATCCGCATCGTATGCCCGGGCGCTCTCCCGTCGAGGGCTTCGACGCTCACCGGCAGGCCAGTCGCCCGGTCGAGGCCGACAAGCCATTGCGTGGAGTACGCATAGCCCGGGTCCTCGTCGCGCGCTCGGAGCTCGCCGCCATAATCCTGCCGCTCGGCGATCTCGCCATAGAGCAGGGCGCAACACGAGCACCGCGGCTCGTATGCCGTGGTGGGCCGCAATCGCGCCCACCACGTCTCGCGGCCATACCGTTCGGTCGTCGCCACTTCCTCAACGTCGGCGCCGGGCACGGTGACAAGACGGCCAGGGCCGTCGGGATCGGCCGGGTCGTCGGGCACCCACTCGTGGCCGTCGGCGAGTTCGTAGGGGTCGAGCATCGCCAGCCAGTAGTAGTTGTGGAAGTAGAGGCCGTGGTCGTCGCCGTCGGTGCCGCTGGTGCGAGTGAGGACCAGGCCATCGGGGCGAAGGGTTGCCGGCCGGTCCGGTGGCTGGGGGCCGAAGTCGTGTCCCGCTGGTCGCGCGCGATCCGCGAGGTTTTCGCCAGGTCGCTCGACACGGGTCACTCGAACGTCGGACGGCCGTCGCAGCCGCGCATGCAGTGCCGGCCCACTCTTCTTCGGCCAGTGGAGGGTCGGCCAGTCGAGCTCGAACTCGACGGACTGCCACAGCCACGGTGCCGACCGCGCGAGGGCGCGCCAGTCGTCGGCGGTGGGGATCGTCATACGGACAGCAGATCACGGGGTCGCCTGCGGCGCAGCCTGTTTTGTGCCGCCAGCCAGCCCAGAAGACCCAGTGTTCCGCCGAGGAGGGGCAGCACGGTGCGCGGGTGCCACGAGATCCAGGTGTCCTGTACCCCATAGAAGGCCGTATGCCGTTCGCCCGCCAGCGCGTCATCCGCCCAGTCCACGCAGGTCAGGTCGAGTGCGGGGTTGGCGACGACCACCGGATCGCCGGCGACGCCCGCCAGCGTTGTCGACGTGGCGAGTGTCCGGTCGCTCTTCCACGGGACGAGCAGGCGGTTTTGCTGCCAGGCCAGGGGGCAATTGTCGTCCGCTTGCACGGGGATCTCGGGGATGTGCGAGTCCGCTGTCGGCGCGTTCACGTCCGGAATCAGTGCTCCGTTCGCCACGTCGAAAATGCGTACGTCCGTGGGATTGCCGGGCGCAGTGGGCGCGGACCGGAGAGCGAGCCGCGTGCCGTCCGGGGACAGCGATGCGCTGCCGATGACGAACTCGGGTCCAGGGCGCGTGCCGGTCGACTCCAGCGTCACGCCGGTGTCCTGCCAGCCGCCCCCGAGCCAGGTGGGATCGTAGATCTGCAGGGCGTAGTTCCGTCGATCCGAGAGGTACCCGACACCCAAGAGGCGCTGCCTTACGAACCCGACGAGGGTGACATTTCCGCGCGGAATGCCAAAGCTATGACCGTCGGTGTCCACGACCACGCCCGCAAGCGCCATAGCAAAACCGTCCCGAGGCTCCCCGGTCAACGGGAGGTAGACCCACCGCGAGTCCGGGCTCCACACCATCTGGGTCTCGAGGTCCGGTCGCTGGGTAGCGGGATGGCCGAGGTCGACGGGACGGCCCGTCGCCAGATCGAGAAGCTGATAGGACTCACCGTCGGTATCCGCCGCAAAGCGGCCGTTCGGCGACACGCGCACCGCCCGGGCCGTGTCGCCGATTCCCGCGAGCCACTGCATCCGGCCGCTGGGGAGCACCGCATACGTGCCGGTCCGGTTCGGCTCGCCGCCAGCTGAGGTCGGGACCGGTGCCCAGGCAATCCCCGACACCGGTCCGGGTGCCGCGTTGCCATCGTCGATGCCGGTAATCCGCTCGGGGTAGCCGAGAGCGCGGGCGTCGGTGTGCTCGATCGAGGTCGCGGGCGGCGCCGGGCCGCGCTCGTATGCCGTGAGCCGGGCCACGCCGCCGCCCACCGCGGCTATCGCGGCCACGGATGCCGCCGTGACCGTCAGCCGGCGCCGGGTTCGGCGACGCCGCCCCTGCGACCACAGGTCGCCCGGCGGCTCGGACGGGGTCGCGCTCAGAGCCGAATCAGCCTGGTGCACAAGCAGATCGCGCAGGTCGACAGTCATCAAGGACCTCCCGGGAAGGGCTTGGTCTCGGTCGTGGTGCGTCCGGCCGGGACGCCGAAATCGCTGGGTGTGAGCAGCGTGCGCAAGCGGGCCAGGGCGTCACGGGATTGCGACTTCACCGTCCCCACCGAGACCCCGAGCAGGCGGGCAGTCTCGACCTCGGTGAGGTCATCGACATAGCGCAGCACGACATACGCTCGTTGGCGGGTCGTCAGCTGCGCGAGCGCGGCGCCGACATCGACGCGGTCACTCACATCGATCGGCCCGGCCGGCGGAATCGATTGCGCCAGAACCACATCGGGCATCGGCCGTGGCTCCCGACCCCGCCGCCGCCAGCCGTCGATGGACCCGGTGACCAGGGCGCGCTTCACATACGCCTCGGGTGGCCCGCCGCGGATGATCGCCTCCCACCGCGAGGCCACCTTGACCAGGGTGTCCTGGAGCAGGTCGTCGGCAAGATGCGGATCGGCGGTCAGCAGATACGCCGTGCGCAGCAGCACCGGCCACCGGGCCCGCACGAAGGCCTCGAAATCCGCCTGCCCGTCCACACCCACCCTTTCTGAGAAAGCCCACTCACACCTAACACGCTCGACCCAGCCCCCGCGGAGGGGGTGTACCGATGGGCGGGAGGCAACGGCATACGGCAATCTCGCGTGGCGGACGCCACGCACACCTGACGCGAGCGAGCGGCGGGGGCGAGGCATACTGGGGGCACGTGCTCCGGGGTCGGTGTAATTCCGAACCGGTGGTGACAGTCCACGACCCGTACACAGCCAGTGTGCGGTTGATCCGGTGAAACTCCGGGACCGACGGTGAAAGTCCGGATGGGAGGCAGCACGTACCGACGGCCGTATGCCGTCCGCGCCCCTGCGCGGAACGCTCGTCCGCCCGAGGTGCACGTCCCCCGGAGTTCGTCCGAAGTGACACAACGACTCAAAGGACGAACACCAGATGTCATCACTACTCATGGCCGCAGCGGCCGATGAGAATGTCTTTCAGCGGCTCATCAACGCCGCGATGCCGATCGGGAAACATCAACTCCACTGGCTCGAACTGATCGGCGTCCTCATCGGCGTCGTCTCGGCGTGGTTCGGCATGAAGCGGCGGGTGTGGGCCTGGCCCGTCGGTATCACCGCCAACATCATGCTCTTCTTCGTCTATATCGGCGCGACTCTCGGTGCGGGAGAGCGGATTCCGCTTTTCGGCCAGGCCGGGCGACAGATCTTCTTCATCGTCACGAGCATCTATGGCTGGTGGCGTTGGTCGCAGCTGCAGAAGCGCGCGGGTGGCGGCGATGCGCCGGCGATCACACCGCGGTGGATGACCACGCGCGAGCGCGCCATCGTTATCGCCGGCTGGTTGCTCGGGACCGTCGTCGTTCACCAGGTCTTCGTCGCCCTGTGGAACGCCGCCCCGAACCCCTACTGGCAACCGCAGTGGTGGTACTACTGGTGCGACGCCTGGATCTTCGTCGGGTCCTTCGTCGCCACCTATGCGATGGCGCGGGGCTGGAACGAGTTCTGGCTCGCGTGGATCGGCGTCGACCTGGTCGGTGTGCCGCTCGGCTTCGCGACCGACTACGTCCCGACGGCCGTCATGTACACCTTTTACGGCCTCTTCGTCCTCTACGGCTTCAGCCAGTGGGTCAAGGCGACCAATGAGGCCAAGCGGGTGCCCGCCCCGGACGTGCTGGCGGACGCGGCCGCCCGCTGACGCCGCGCAGGCCTACCCTGGCGCGCGTGAAGACCTTCGACGCGCTGTATGCCGAGCTGGCCGAGCGGGCACGCACCCGCCCGGCCGGCTCGGGGACCGTCCGCGCCCTGGACGCGGGCGTGCATACGATCGGCAAGAAGATCGTCGAGGAGGCCGCCGAGGTGTGGATGGCCGCCGAATACGAGGGCCGCGAGAAGACGGCGGAGGAGATCAGTCAGCTCCTCTATCACCTGCAGGTGCTCATGCTCGCCTGCGAGTTGACGCCGGAGGATGTCTACCGGCATCTGTGAGCGGCAGCGTCGCTGGCTGAGCACCGGGCTCGGGGCGTTGGCGACCTCGCATACCCTGGCCGGGTGCTGCGTCTTGCCGTCCCCAACAAGGGCTCGCTCTCGGATTCCGCGATCGCGATGCTCAAGGAAGCGGGCTACCGGACCCGCCGCGATCCCAAGGAATTGGTGGTCACCGACGCCGACAACAGCGTCGAATTCTTCTATCTGCGCCCGCGCGACATCGCCGTCTATGTCGGATCGGGGACGGTGGACGCCGGCATCACCGGCCGCGACCTGCTCCTGGACGCCGGCTCGGGCGCCGAGGAGGTGATGGCGCTCGGCTTCGGCGCGTCAACCTTCCGGTATGCCGCCCGCCCCGGTGAGATCGCCGACGTCGCCGCGATCTCCAGTCGCCGCGTGGCGACGTCCTATCCGGGGCTGGTCGCCAAGCATCTCGCGCAGGCCGGCGTGCAGGCGGACGTCGTCCGGTTGGACGGCGCCGTCGAGACGGCCATCACGCTGGGTGTCGCCGATGTCATCGCGGATGTGGTGGAGACCGGGACCACGCTGCGGGCGCAGGGCCTCGAGCCCTTCGGCGAGCCGATCCTGCGCAGCGAGGCGGTCTTCATCCGCCGGCCCGGGACCAGCCAGGGTGGTGCGGTGGAGGTCGTGCGGCGGCGCCTCGTCGGCGTCGTGACCGCGCGGCACTATGTGATGTTGGACTACGACTGCCCGGCCGAGTTGGTTCAGGAGGCCTGCCGGGTGACGCCGGGGCTGGAGTCGCCGACCGTCTCGCCGATGCAAAACCCAGCGTGGCTGGCGGTGCGAGCGATGGTGCCCCGCGCGCAGACCAACCGGGTCATGGATGCGCTCTACGATCTCGGAGCCCGGGCCATCCTTGTCACCGAGATCTCGGCATGCCGGCTCTGAGTGAGCCTTTCGTGCCGGGCCGCGGCCGGCGGGTCGCGCTCGCCGCGGCCGGGATCTCCGTGGGCCTCTTCGGCGTCGTCGCCTGGCTGTTGCCCGGGCCCGATGAGGGTGGCGACTGGCGCCTCGGCGACCGGCTGATGATGTGGGGGCTGGGCCTGGCGATTGCTGCCTTGATGGCCCGGTATGCCCGCATCGGTGCCTGGCCGTTCGCGTCCGGGCTGCGCGTGCGCAATCTGCTGCTGACCCGGGAGATCCCGTGGGCCGAGATCGAGGACGTCCGCTTCGGCGGCGGCGAACCCTGGGTGCAACTTGAGTTGATCGACGGCGAAACGCTTGCGGTCATGGCCATCCAGCGGGCCGACGGGCCGCGCGGCCAAGGCGAGGCCGAGCGGCTCGCCGCGCTGGTCGCCGAACGTCAACGCCCGGCTGACTAGGGTGCTTGGCTGCGGGTCCGCGTGGTGTTAGTTTCATGGGCGGCCCGAGCAGGGGATGCCCGGGCCTGGCGCTGATCGGACGCCGCCCCTCGATGAAGAAGGAATCCATGACCACGCTGTCCACTCGCCTGACCGCAGGTGCCGGGCTCGCCGCCCTCGTCGGCCTCGCACTCGCGCCTGGCGCGTCCACCGCGGAGAGCGCCCCGCGCTCCCTGCCGGGCACCCTCGTTCCCGTTTACGCCGGTCCGGCGGCGACCACGCAGAGCGTCGTCGAGGACGCGCAGAGCGCCGCGAAGGCTGCTCCCACGGCGAAGTTCGTCGTCACCTACACCGGCTTCACAGCCGAGGCCAAGGCGGCCTTCCAGCGGGCCGTCAACACCTGGGCGGGCAAGCTCAACACCACCGTCCCGGTCACCGTCAAGGCCAGCTGGGAGCCGCTCGGCCCCGGCGTGCTCGGTGCGGCCGGTCCGTCCGCCGTGTGGGACATCGGTGGCGTCTGGAATGTCGACGCGATCGCCAACAAGAAGGCCGGCAAGCAACTGAACGCCTCGCCGGACATCGTCGCGCGCTTCAGCAGCAACTTCACCAACTGGTGGTTCGGCACCGGCCCGGCGCCGGTCGGGAAGTACGACTTCCAGAGTGTCGTGACCCACGAGCTCGGCCACGGCGTCGGCTTCCTCGGCGTCGGCAACGCGTCCGGGAGCACCGGAACGGTGAAGTATCAGGGCAAGAACACGGCATACGACCGCTACACGCGGCTCGGGTCGACCGCCACCAGCCCGCTGCTGTGGAAGATGCCCGACAACTCCACTCAACTCGGCTCGGCGCTCAAGAGCAACAACGTCTTCTTCGACAGCCCGGGCGTGCGCACGGCCAATGGCGGCAAGTCGGCAAAGCTCTACGCGCCCTCGACGTGGCGCCAGGGCAGCAGCTACAGCCACCTGGACGAGACGACCTTCCCCAAGGGCAACCAGAACTCGCTGATGACCTATGCCATCAGCGACGGCGAGACCATTCGCACCCCTGGCCCGGTCACCCTCGCCCTGCTGAAGACGATCGGCTGGTAAGCGAGGCCGCTTAGGGTTGGCGCCATGGCTTTGGCAGCGCGCGTGATCCCGTGTCTCGACGTGGATGCCGGGCGGGTGGTCAAAGGGGTCAACTTTGTCGACCTCGTCGATGCCGGCGATCCTGTCGAGCTCGCCAAGGCCTATGACGCCCAGGGCGCCGACGAGCTCACCTTTCTCGACGTCACCGCCAGCAGTGGCGGCCGCGAGACGACGTATGACGTGGTTCGACGGACGGCGGAACAGGTGTTCATCCCGCTCACGGTCGGCGGCGGTGTGCGCGGTGTCGACGATGTCGACAATTTGCTGCGCGCCGGCGCCGACAAGGTCGGGGTGAACACCGCGGCGATCGTCCGCCCGGAGTTGATCGCCGAGATCGCCGATCGCTTCGGTGCCCAGGTGCTCGTGCTCTCCGCCGACGTCCGGCGCCGCCGTCTTCGGGACGGCGCGCCGGCCGGCGGGTTCGAGGTCACCACGCACGGCGGTCGCCAGGGCACGGGTCTCGACGCTGTCGCGTGGTGCGCTCGAGCCGCTGAACTCGGTGCCGGAGAGATCCTCCTGAACTCGATGGACGCCGACGGCACGACGGCCGGCTTCGACATCGAGTTGATCGAATTGGTCCGGGCGGCCGTCACCATCCCGGTGATCGCCAGCGGGGGCGCCGGCACCCCCGGCCACTTCGCCGAGGCCCTCGACGCGGGGGCCGATGCGGTCCTCGCGGCCTCGGTCTTCCATTTCGGCACACTGACGATCGCCCAGGTCAAGGACGCCATCCGGGCGCACGGGCACCCGGTGCGCTGACGCTCGGTGCGGCGTCTGGTTAGGGGTTGTCGGAGCCACCGTGCAGGATGGACGTATGACGAGATTCGCCCATGCGGAGCGCGAGGCCCTCTGCGACACCTTTCTGACCGTCGGCCCGGAGGCGCCCACGCTGTGCGGCGGATGGAAGAGCGCCGACCTAGCCGTTCACCTCGTGATCCGTGACGGCCGGCCCGATCTGCTGCTCGGCGAGATGCTCCCGGTTGTCGGCGGGTGGGCCAAGTCGCGCCAGCGCGCGATGCGTCACCAGCCCTGGCCCGAGCTGGTCGAGGCCGTCCGCACCGGTCCGCCGATCTACTCGCCAACCCACATCGGCCCGGTCGATGAGTTGGTCAACCTGGTCGAGTTCTATATCCACCACGAGGACGTCCTGCGCGGTGAGCCGGGGCTGGAGCATCGCGCCATCCCCGAGGCCGAGCAGCGCGCGCTGTGGACGGCATTGAGCCGGATGGCCAAGCTGATGTTCCGCCGCGCCGCCACCGGCGCCGAGTTGGTCAGCCCCTACGGCCGCGTGGTCGCCAAGTCGCCGACTCGTCTCGGCAGCGTCACGATCGGAGGCACTCCCGGCGAACTGGTGCTCGCGGCATACGGCCGGCATCGCGTCGCGGACATCTCCACGCGGGGCCGCGACGAGGCCGTCGAAGCGCTCTGGGCCGGCAAGCTCGGGCTCGCCTGACGTATGCCGGCTGACGATCTCGGCGGGGCCCTGCCACCCACGGGCCTTCTGCGGCGCAGCGCCCGCGTGGTGGCCAAGGGGGTCCGGGCCGAGCCGGGGCTGTTCGCGCTCGCGGTGGGCGGGAGCACGCTCTACGGCGTGATGACCGCGGGGATGGCGCAGGCCGTCGGCTGGGTCACCACGCACGAGATCACGCCCGCCATTGCGGACGGTCATCTGGAGGTGCGACGGGCCGCGGTGATCTTCGCGGTCATCGGGGGCGTGGTCGTGCTGACCACGATCGGGGTATTGCTGCGGCGCATCGCCGGCGGCTTCACGATGTTCAACGTCGCTGCCGACTACCGACGGCAGGTCACCCGGCAATACCTCCGCCTGCCGCTCGCGTGGCATCAACGACATCCGTCCGGGCAGTTGCTCTCCAACGCCAATGCCGATGTCGAGGCAGCGTGGGGCATCTTCATGCCGCTGCCCATGGCCCTCGGCGTCATCGTCATGCTGCTCGCCGGCGCGGTCCAGATGGTGCTGGTCGACCCCGTGCTCGCGGCGGTCGGGTTCACGATCTTCCCGCTGCTCTTCGCGGCGAATGCTGTCTTCCAACGTCGGATGAGTGCCCGCGTCACGCACGCACAACAACTGCGCGCCGAGGTTGCCGAAGTCGCGCACGAGAGCTTCGACGGCGCGCTCATCGTCAAGGTTATGGGCCGCGAGAGCCATGAGACGGCGCGCTTCGCGGAGGTCAGCGACCGGCTGCGCCGGGCGGCCATCGAGGTCGGCCGCACCCGCGGCACCTTCGACCCGATCATCGAGGCGATCCCGACGATCGGCACTCTCGCCCTGCTCGGCGTCGGCGTGCAACGGGTCGCTTCCGGCGCGGTGAGCACGGCCGAGTTGATCCAGCTCGCCTATCTGATCGCGGTGCTCGCCTTCCCCGTGCGCGCCTTGGGCTGGGTGCTCGGCGAGATCCCGCGCACCCTGGTCGGGTGGGAGCGCGTCAGCGCGGTCCTCGAAGCCCGCGGCCAGATGACGTATGGCGATATCCACCTCCCCGGCACCGCGCCCCTCGGCTCGGACCACCCGGGCGGCGTGGCCGTGCGCTTCGAGGGCGTGTCCTACGACTACGCCGCCGCCCACACCGCTTCGGCCCCTCCCGAGGCGCTTCAGAGCATCGACCTGGAGATCGCGCCCGGGCAGACCGTCGCCGTCGTGGGCCCGACCGGGTCGGGCAAGTCCACACTGGCGGCGCTCGTCGTCCGGTTGATCGACCCGACCCGCGGGAGGGTGCGCGTCGACGGCTCCGATGTCCGCGCGCTCGCTCGCGGCGCCCTGGCCCGCGAGGCCGCGCTCGTGCCGCAGCAGACCTTCGTCTTCGACGACACCGTCCGCGGCAATATCACCCTCGGTCTGGAGATCGACGACGACGAGGTCTGGGCCGCTCTGCGCGCGGCCCAGGCCGACGGTTTCGTCGCGGCCCTGCCCCGCGGCCTCGACACGGAAGTGGGGGAGCGCGGGGCCACGCTTTCCGGCGGGCAGCGCCAGCGGCTCGCGCTGGCCAGAGCCCTCGTGCGCCGCCCGCAGTTGCTCGTCCTCGATGACGCGACCAGCGCCGTGGACCCGACCGTCGAGCAGGCGATCCTCGCCGAACTGGGCGCCGGCACGGGCGGCATGACCCTGATCGTCATCGCCTACCGGATGTCGACGATCGCTCTCGCCGACGACGTCGTCTATCTCGAGCGCGGCCGGTTGCGCGATCGCGGTCGCCACGACGAACTGATGACGCGATGCCAGGGTTATCACGACCTGGTGACTGCGTATGCCCGCGAGGCCGCCGAGCGGGAAGCGGTGAACCGATGACCACGCTCGCCTCGGCCGAGCACAAGCCCCGGGCCTGGGAGACCGTCAAGCGCGGGCTCGACCTGTCGCCCGAGTTGCGCGCCGGCGCGCTCGTCACGCTTCTCCTCGCCCTGCTCACCACGGCCGGCCGGGTCGTCGTCCCGGTCGTCGTCCAGCGCATCACCGACGACGCGCTGCAGGCGCCCGGCGGGCCGGACACCGGCCTGGTCTATCGCTATCTCGCGATCGCGGCGGCGGTGGTCGTCCTGACCGCGGCCACGGCATACGTGGTGAATGTGCGGCTCTTTACCGCCGCGGAGGGCGGGCTTGCCACCTTGCGGGTCACCGCCTTCCGGCACATCCACGACCTGTCGGTGCTCACCCAGAACGCCGAACGCCGCGGCTCGATGGTCTCCCGCGTGACCTCCGACGTCGACACGATCAGCCAATTCGTCCAGTTCGGCGGGATCATGCTGATCGTCAGTCTCGGGCAAATCACCCTCGCGACGGCGTTGATGATCTGGTACAGCCCGATTCTGGCCGCGGTCACGTGGGGGTGTTTCATCCCGCTCGTCATCGGCGTCCGGCGGATGCAGCGTTCGCTCGGCGTGGCGTATGCCGCGGTCCGTGAACGCGTCGGCGACCTCCTCGCCGCGGTGTCGGAGTCCGTGGTGGGGGCGTCCACGATTCGCAGCTTCGGCGTCGAAGACCGGACCGCCGCCCGCCTGGACGAGGCGATCGAGGGGCATCGCCGAGCCGCGACCACGGCGCATATCCGCAGCTCAGCGGCCTTCGCGGCGGGGCAGTTCGTCGGCGGGATCACGCTGGCCGTGGTGCTCGTGGTCGGGACACTGTTGGCCGCGAACGGGCGGATGACGCTGGGGGAGTTGCTCGCCTACCTCTTCCTCGTCGGCTTGTTCACCATGCCGGTCCAGCAGGCCACCGAGATCTTCAACGAGTTGCAGAACGCCGTCGCCGGCTGGCGGCGGGTGCTTGAGGTCGTCGACACCCCGGCCGATGTCGCGGACCCGGGGGTCACCGGCGTCGACCTGCCGCGCGGGCCCATCCGGGTCGATTTCGACGCGGTCGGCTTCGCCTATCCCGGCGGGGAGCCGGTGTTGCATGAAGTCACTGAGCACATCGGCCCCCGCAGCCGCATCGCGGTCGTCGGCGAGACAGGCTCGGGGAAGTCGACCTTCGCCAAACTGCTGACCCGGCTGATGGATCCCTCGACCGGGATGGTCCGGCTCGATGATGTCGACATCCGCGAGGTGCGCTTTGCCTCACTGCGCGAGCGCGTCGCGATGGTTCCCCAGGAGGGCTTCCTTTTCGATGACACGGTGCTGGCCAATATCCGCTTCGGTTCACCCATCGACCGCGCCCGCGTCGAACTGGCGATGACCGAACTCGGCCTGGACCACTGGGTCGCGGGTCTGCCGGCCGGACTCGACACCCCGGTGGGCCAGCGCGGCGAAGCGATGTCGGCGGGGGAGCGGCAACTCGTCGCGCTCGCCCGGGCCTATCTCGCCGACCCCGACCTGCTGGTCCTGGACGAGGCGACCTCGGCCGTCGACCCGGCGACCGAGGTCCGCATCCAGCGGGCCTTGGACTCTCTCTCCCGTGGCCGGACCTCGATCACCATCGCCCACCGCATCTCGACCGCCCAGGCGGCGGATGAGGTGATCGTCATGGACCGGGGCCGGGTCGTCCAGCGCGGCCCGCACGACCGCCTGGTGACCGAACCCGGCCCGTATGCCGCGCTCCACGCCTCCTGGGTCGCCAACCAGCAGGGCGGCTGAGGCAGCGGGGCGGGGCGGCTTCACGCCATGTGCCAGAGTGACCCGCATGCCTCCCGACGCAAACCGCTGGCTCGCCATCCGGCTCGCCGACCGGCCCGGTGACCGCGGGTGGGTCGTGATGGCCAATGGCGAGGCCTACGCCGAGCAGTTCGGCTGGGGCTCGCAGTTCGAGGCGCTGGTTGCCCGGATCATCGCCGACTTCGCAGGCAACCGCCCGGTCTGGCCAAGTTGCGCGTCCTCCTGGTGACCCCGAGAGCTCGCGGCCTGGGTGCGGGTAGTGCGCTCGTGAAGGCGTGTGTGGGCTTCGCGCAGGCGGCGGGCTACACGCGCGTGACCCTCTGGACCAACGACGTGCTGACCTCGGCGCGCTGCATCTGCCGGGCCCACGGCTTCGTGCTCACCGACGAGACACCTCATGACAGCTTCGGACAGGATCTGGTCGGCCAGAACTGGACCCTGAATATTCCGCGATGACCCGTTCGGCGGGTGAGGTGGTGACCCCGGACCCGTGACCGGAGTAGCGTGCCCGGCGGAACGCGGGACGCGAGGAGAGGTCAGTTATGGGCACGGCACGACGCCCCCGAGTCACGGCAATGATCGGCGCGGCAGCCGTCCTGGCCGGGGCGGCCTGGACCCTGTCGATAGCGGCGGCGACCGCGGGCGGCGCTCCTGCGGCATACGGCACGCCGTCCGGCACCGAGTCGACGATCGGAAGCGCGGGCGGCGGGGACCAGTACTACCCCATGGCCGGCAATGGCGGGATCGATGCCCAGCACTATGACCTCGACCTGAGCTACACGCCGGAGAAGTACCTGCCCAAGGCGATCCGCGACCAGTACCACCTGCTCAAGGGGGAGCACCTCGGCCGGATCGAGGGGACCGCCACGGTCGCCATTCGTGCCACCCAGCCGCTCACACGCTTCGACCTCGACCTGTCCAGCACCCTCCACGTGCGCAGCGTGACCATCAACGGGCACGCAGTCGCCTACGCGCATCGGGCCGATGGCGAGTTGGTGATCACCCCGCAGCGGCTCATCGCCGCGGGCACGCGGGTCTCGGTCGCCGTGGCGTATGGCGCGATCATCCGGCGACCCCCAGTCGTCAACGGCTTCTCGACCGGGCTGATCCCGACCGCCGATGGTGTGGTGTTGTCAGCCGAACCCACGGGTGCGCCGACGTGGTTCCCCTGCAATGATCTCCCGCACGACAAGGCGACGTATGCCGTCAACCTCACCGTGCCCCGCGGGATGGTGGGGGTCAGCAACGGTCTCCCGGTGGGCAAGCGGACTACCGGCAACTCGACCGCCTACCAATGGCGTACCAACGACCCGATGGCGCCCTACCTCGCCGAGATCGCCGTCGGCAACTATCGCGTTATCACGCGCTCGGCGATGGGGGTGCCGATCTACGACTACATCGACCGCGACATCCCCAGCGGGAGGCAGCGGAAGATCGACGCGGTCCTGGCCAAGGTGCCGCAGATGATGCGCTATCTCTCGGGGCAGTTCGGACCCTACCCGTTTGGCTCCTACGGCCACATCGTCGATAAGGACTTGCAGGCTGGGGCCTCCATGGAGAACCAGACCCGCACCCTCTTGATGACCAATGAGGCCGACGAGGCCACAGTGGCCCATGAACTGACGCACCAGTGGTTCGGTGACCAGGTCGCGCTCGGGCAGTGGCGTGACATCTGGCTCAACGAGAGCTTTGCGACGTGGGGGGAGTGGCTGTGGCGAAGCCACTCGACCACTGACCACGAGTCGCTCGCGGCCAGCTATCGCGAAGCAGTACGCGATATGTCGGGATCATGGCAGACCGTCGTCACCGACCCAGGCGCCGACGACCTCTTCTCCGATGCGGTGTACGCCCGCGGCGGGGCCATGCTCTACCGCCTCGACCGGCTCATCGGCGGCTCGGCGATGAGCACGATCTTGCACCAGTGGGTGTCCATGCACCGCCGCCAGCCCGCGAGCACAGCTCAATTCGTCACGCTCGCGACCCGGGTGTCGGGACGCGACCTCAGCGGCTTGTTTGAGCCGTGGCTCTTCCAGCCGGGTAAGCCCCGCGGCGCCTAGCGCGAACGCTCGGCATCCGGCTCCGCGAGCACTCGAGACCAGGGTGCGCGCGATAATGCAGCAATGCCCTTGGACCCCAGCATCGCCGCACGCCTGAAGCGGGACGAGCAGGGCCTGGTCGCGGCGATCATCCAACAGCACGACAGCGGCGAGGTGCTGATGCTCGGCTGGATGGATGACGAAGCCGTGCACCGGACCCTGACGACCGGCCGGGTGACCTTTTGGTCGCGCAGCCGGGGGGAGTACTGGTGCAAGGGCGACACCTCCGGACATATCCAGTTGGTCAAGACGGTTGCGATCGACTGCGACGGCGACGCCCTGCTCGTCCGCGTCGATCAGGTCGGCGCCGCCTGCCACACGGGCACGCGCACCTGCTTCGACGGCAACGACCTCGGTGCCGTTGCTGCCGTGCCCACCGCAACCACCGCCGGAGGCCAGCGATGACCGCGGAAGCCCCCGATCTGGCATACGGGCACACCTGGCCGAGCCTGGAGACCTTCACCGTCCTCGCGCAGGACCGCCGCGTCGTGCCGGTCGTGCGCCGGCTCCTTGCCGACGGCGAGACGCCGCTGGGGCTCTATCGTCGCCTCGCGGGCGGACGCCTCGGCACCTTCTTGCTGGAGTCGGCCGAGCACGGCGGGGTCTGGAGCCGCTACTCGATCATCGGGGCTGCCAGCCGCGCGACTCTCACCGAGCGTGACGGCGAGGCGATCTGGCTCGGCGATCCGCCCGTGGGCGTCCCCACCGGCGGCAACCCGGTCGAAGCGATCCGCGACACCGTCGCCGCTCTGGCCACCGAGCCCATCGCGGGCCTCCCGCCGCTGACCTCCGGCCTGGTCGGTGCCATCAGCTACGACGCGGTGCGCCGCTGGGAGCGGCTCCCCGACAACACCCTCCGCGACGTCGACGTGCCCGAGGTCGCCATGGTCCTGGCCACCGATGTCGCCGTGCTCGACCACAGCGACGGCTCGGTCCTGCTGATCGCCAACGCCATCAACTATGACAACACCGACGCCCGCGTCGAGTGGGCGTGGCGCGACGCGCTCGAGCGGCTCGATGCGATGACAGCCGCCCTCGGGGGACCCGCGGAGTCGACCGTCTCCACTCTGGACCCAACGCGCGCAGCCGCAGCCCTCGCTGACGTCACGACCAATATGACGCCGAATGCCTTCGAGGACATGGTCGAACGCGCCACGGAAGACATCCGGGCCGGCGAAGCCTTCCAGATCGTCGTCAGCCAGCGCTTCGACATCGCCTGTCCGGCCGATGCGCTCGATGTCTACCGCGTGCTGCGCTCGACCAACCCCAGCCCCTATATGTATTTCCTCCGGCTCGAGCATCCGGCCGGCGGCCCGCTGGACATCGTCGGCTCCTCGCCGGAGGTGCATATCAAGGTCACCGGCCGCCAGGTGATCCTGCACCCGATCGCCGGCACCCGCCCTCGTGGCAAGAGTCCCGAGCACGATCTGGCGCTCCAGGAGGAGCTCCTCGACGATCCCAAGGAGCGCGCCGAGCACGTCATGCTCGTCGACCTCGGCCGCAACGACCTCCAGCGCGTCTGCGCCGCCGGCTCGGTGGACGTCGTCGAGTTCATGAACGCCCGCCATTACAGCCACGTCATGCACCTCGAGTCCACCGTCGTCGGCCACCTCACCTCGGGTCACACCGCCTACGACGCGCTCGCCGCGACCTTCCCCGCCGGCACGCTCTCGGGGGCTCCCAAGCCGCGGGCGATGGCCCTGATCGACGACTACGAACCCACTCGGCGCGGCATCTACGGCGGCGTCGTCGGGTATGCCGATTTCCACGGGGACATGGACGTCGCCATCGCGATCCGCACCGCCGTCATCCGCGGTGGCCGCGCCTATGTCCAGGCTGGCGCCGGCATTGTCGCCGACAGCGTCCCGACCCTCGAATACGACGAGACCCGCAACAAGGCCGCGGCCGTCCTGCGGGCGATCGCCGCCGCGAGCACCCTGCGCCCGGTCGATCACGTATGACGCCCGACCCCACCCGCTCCCGGCCCGCCGCGCGCTGGCGCGGCCCCCGCGTCGTGGTCCCGGCCGCGCTGCTCGCCGCCGGCATCGCCGTCGTCGCCGGTCGCCGGCCCTGGCTGACCGGCCTCGTCGATGACGCGACCCTGGGCCGTACCTCGGTCGGCGCAACCGGCTCGCAGGCCGTCCCCGGCCTGGTCGCCCTCGCGCTCGTCATCGCCGCCGCCGCCCTCGCGGCCGCCACCTCGGGCCCCGTGTTGCGGCGCCTGACCCTGGTCCTCGGCAGCGCCGCGGCGCTCGGCCTGGCGTTGCTGGGCGTGCGTGCGGTAGCCGAAGCTGACGTCATCCTCGGCGCCCTCGCGGCCACGGCGAGCGGGCGCACTGGCACCATCCCGGTCACCGGCGTCACCACCGCCTTCTGGCCGTATGCCGTGGCCGCCTCCGCAGCCCTGTCCGCCCTCGCGTCGCTGGCCGGCTTGACCGGCGCCGGCTCCTGGCGCGGGCTCTCCCAACGCTATGACGCGCCCGGCGAGGCCGCGGGCGGGCGCGGCCAGCGGGTGAGCACCGCCTGGGACGACCTCGAGCGCGGCGTCGACCCGACCGCCGACCCCGGCGCACCCGGGCGTTGACTGGGGCTGTCGGCCGCGTCTGACAGAATCTCAGGGCAGGTCCATCGCCGCAAGGCACCCGCACACCTCGACCGATGAAGGGCATCCACATGCAGCACCAGGAAGAGCACGAAGGGCACGGCAACAGCGTCGCGGCCTGGGTGAGTGTCGCCGTCATGCTCGTGGCCTCGGCCATCGCCTGCCTCGGCGTCGCCAAGGCGAGCACGCCGATGGCCGTCGTCGGCGCCGCCGGGTTCCTGATCGGCGCGGTGCTGTGGCCGCTTCTTTCCCGGATGGGCTACGGAGACAAGAATCCGCCCCGTTCGCTCTACAGCGACTAAGACAGCCTTGAGTTCAACCGTCCTCGACTCCATCATCGCGGGGGTCCGAGCCGATCTGGCCGCGCGCGTTTCGGCTCGGCCGCTCGCCAACGTCGTCGCCGCAGCCGCGTCGGCGCCCCCGCCCCGCCCCGTTCTGCCCCGCCTCAGCGGGCCGACGCTCGGGGTGATCAGCGAGGTCAAGCGGGCCAGCCCCAGCAAGGGTGACCTTGCCGCCATCCCGGAGCCCGCTGCCCTCGCCGCCACCTATGCCGCGGCCGGTGCCGCCGCGGTCTCGGTGCTCACCGAGGAGCGGCGCTTCCGGGGCAGCCTCGCCGACCTCGACGCCGTCCGCGAAGCCGTCGATATCCCGGTCCTACGCAAGGACTTCATGGTCGACGACTACCAGTTCTACGAGGCCCGCGCCCACGGCGCCGACCTGGTCCTGCTCATCGTGGCCGCACTCAGCGACGCGCAGCTGCGCCATTTCCACTCCCTGGCAACAGATCTCGGGATGACTGCCCTCGTGGAGGTCCACGACGCCGCAGAGATCGAACGCGCCCAAGCGATCGACCCGGCGCTGCTCGGCGTCAACGCCCGCAACCTCAAGACCCTCGACGTCGACCCCGACGCCTTCGGCGCCCTCGTCGGCACCATCCCCGCGGGAGTTGTCACGGTGGCCGAGAGCGGCATACGGCACGCGGACGACGCCCGGCGGTATGCCCGTGAGGGTGCCGACGCGGTCCTGGTCGGCGAGGCCCTGGTCACCCACGGCGACCCCGGGGCCGCCGTCGCCGAGTTCGCCGCCATCCCGGGAACACAGCGATGACCGCCGGCCGCTTCGGCCGCTTCGGCGGCCGGTATGTCCCCGAGGCCCTCATCCCGGCCTTGGAGCAACTGGACGAGGTCCGGTCCAAGGCGATGGTCGACCCCGAGTTCCTCGGGGAGCTCGACCGCCTCCACCGCACCTACACCGGCCGGCCGAGCATCATCACCGAGGTCCCCCGGTTCGCCGCGCACGCCGGCGGCGGGCGCATCATCCTCAAACGCGAGGACCTCAATCACACCGGTTCGCACAAGATCAACAACGTCCTTGGCCAAGCCCTCCTCACCAAGCGGATGGGCAAGCGCCGCATCATCGCCGAGACCGGCGCCGGCCAGCACGGCGTCGCCACGGCGACGGCCGCGGCGCTCATGGGCCTGGACTGCACGGTCTATATGGGCAAGGTCGACACCGAACGCCAGGCCCTCAATGTCGCCCGGATGCGCATCCTCGGTGCCGAGGTCATCCCCGTCGAGCACGGCACCGCCACCCTCAAGGACGCCATCAACGAGGCGCTGCGCGACTGGGTAGCCAATGTCCACGACACGCACTACTGCATCGGCACGGTGACCGGCCCCCATCCCTTCCCCGAGATGGTCCGCGAGTTCCACCGGATCATCGGCGTCGAAGCACGCGCCCAGGTGCTCGATCTGACCGGCCGCCTCCCCGATGCCGTGATCGCGTGCGTCGGCGGCGGATCCAATGCCATGGGCATTTTCCACCGCTTCATCGACGACGCTGAGGTGCGCCTGATCGGGGTCGAGGCCGGGGGAGAGGGCATCGAGTCCGGCCGGCACGCCGCCCGCTTCGCCTCTGCCGAGCCCGGCGTGTTGCACGGCGCGATGAGCTACCTCATGCAGGACGACGACGGCCAGACCCTCGAATCCCATTCCGTCAGTGCGGGATTGGACTACCCGAGCGTCGGTCCCGAGCATTCCTACCTCAAGGACTCCGGCCGCGCCGAATACCGCTACGCCACCGACGAGGCGACCATGGCGGCCTTCCGGCTGCTGTGCCGCACCGAAGGCATCATCCCCGCCCTGGAGTCCGCGCACGCGCTCGCCGGGGCGATCGAGGTCGGCCAGGAGGTCGGCCCGGACGCCCTGATCTTGGTCAATCTGTCCGGCCGCGGTGACAAGGACATGCATACGGCTGCTGCCTGGTTTGGGCTGATCGAGACGGATCCCGTATGACGCCCCCCACCACCGCCCGGGGCGTCACCGACGTCCTCGCCCGCTGCCGCGCCGAGGGCCGCGCCGCACTCATCGGCTATCTGCCGGTCGGCTTCCCCGACAAGCCGACCTCGCTCGAAGCCATGGTGACGCTGGTGGAGAACGGCTGCGACATCGTCGAGGTCGGCGTCCCCTATAGCGACCCGGTCATGGACGGCCCCACTGTGCAGCGGGCCGCGTCCACCGCGCTCGCCGGCGGCACCCGCGTGGCCGATGTGTTCGACGCGACGGCGGCGGTCCGGGGCGCAGGCGCGCCACCACTGGTGATGACCTACTGGAATCTCGTGATCCGCCGTGGCGTCGATCGTTTCGCCGACGACCTCGCGGCAGCCGGGGGAGCGGGCTTGATCACCCCGGATCTGATCCCCGACGAGGCCGGCGACTGGATCGCCGCCTCCGAGCGCACCGGCCTGGACCGGGTCTTCCTCATCGCCCCGTCCTCGACCCCCGAACGGCTCACCTTCGTCACCGACAAGTGCCGTGGCTTCGTGTATGCCGCGTCCACCATGGGCGTCACCGGCGCCCGTAACAGCCTGGGCAGTGCTGCCGAAGAACTGGTCGCACGGGCTCGTGCAGTCAGTGACATCCCGGTCTGCGTCGGACTCGGTGTCAGCACCCGGGAACAAGCGGCGCAGGTCGGTTCGTTCGCGGATGGGGTGATCGTCGGGTCGGCCTTGGTCTCGACCATGCTCGACACCGACCGGGCGGCCGGGCTCGACCGGCTTGCGGCGCTCACCCGAGACCTCGCGGCCGGCGTGCGGGAGGGCCGGGCCGACCGGCAGAGAGCGTAGGTAAGGACACGATGACGATGGTCGATGACGACGTGCGTTCGGCGCCGACGGGCAGCGCCGGCCGCGAACGCGCACTGGATTGGGCCGGCACCCTCGCCCGCCTGATTCTCGGCGGGGTGCTGCTCATCGCCGGACTGCTCAAGGTCGGGCACCCGGGCCAGTCCGCCCGCGCCGTGCAGGCCTACCAACTCCTCCCCTTCGACGTGGCACGGCTCGTCGGCTATGGCCTGCCGCTCGTGGAGATCATCGTCGGCAGCCTGCTCATTCTCGGCCTATTGACCCGTGGGGCTGCCGTTCTCGGCACCATGCTCATGCTCGCCTTCGTCATCGGCATCTCCTCGGCCTGGGCCCGTGGCCTGGCCATCGACTGCGGGTGCTTCGGCGGCGGCGGGCAGATCGAGCCGGCCAAGACGGCCTATCCCCTCGAGTTGGCCAGGGATAGCCTGTTCGCCCTGTGCGGCGCCTACCTGAGCTGGCGACCGCGCAGTTTCTTCAGCCTCGACCGCCGCTGGTACGGCAACTAACCGACCCGGCCTCGCTCTTCACGTTCCCATCACGCAGGAAGTCGCAATCACTCATGGCGAAGAATCAGCCCGCCCCTCAGGACGCCGTCAGCGCGCGCCAGGCCAAGATCCAGCAGGCCACCAAAGGCACCCACCGCGGCGGCCCCAACCCGCTGGTCATCGCGGGGGTGATTGCTCTGGTCGCCATCGTGGCCGTCGTTGGGTTCGTGGTGATCAACAACAAGAACGCCACCAAGGCCGCATCCGAAGGTGGGTCCGCGCTGCCCAAGGGTGTCAGCGCCATGGGGCAGCCGTTCGTGCGTGGCACGCCCAAAGCCGGCGCGCCCACGCTCGACATCTACGAGGACTTCCAATGCCCCGGGTGCGGACAGTTCGAGCGCATCCTCGGTTCGACGGTCAAGGAGATGGCGACCTCGGGCGATGTCCAGGTCCGCTATCACGTGATGACCTTCTTGGACGACAACTTCCAGGGCAAGAACTCCAGCCGCGCGGCTAACGCCGCATTCTGCGCCGCCGACGACGGCAAGTTCGGCGAAATGCACGACCTGATCTATGCCAACCAGCCCACCCAGGAGGGCAAGGGCTGGACCGACGAGCAACTGACGACCTTCGCCGGCCAGGCCGGACTGACCGGGGCCGCCTTGGACGCCTGGACGACGTGCTATCAAAAGCAGGATCACAACCAGTACGTCGTCTCGATGCAGGACGCCACCAGCAAGGACGGCGTTACCAGCACCCCCACGGTCCGTCTCAACGGCAAGGACCTGACCCTGACCAGAATGGACGCCGCCGCCTTCAAGAAGGCCGTGCTGGGCTGAGCCCGGCTCCGACACGACAAGGACGTAGAGCAGATGGCCAAGCGCCCCAACGCGCCCAAAGATGTGACCACGCGTGCCGCGAAGGCGAGTGCTGCGCAGAAGGCGGCCACGAAGTCCGGTCCGAGCGCGGTGACCATCGGCGGCGTCATCGCGATCCTGACGATCATCGCGGTCGTCGCCTGGGTGATCATCGCCAACCAGAAGGCGACCAGTGACGCTCGAGCCGGGGGCACCGCCATACCGGCCGGGGCGTCGGTCGATTCCGGCTATCGCGCGTTCGCCGATGTCACGCCCGCGGCCGGGGCCCCAGTCGTGGACCTCTTCGAGGACTTCCAGTGCCCGGTCTGCGGGCAACTCGAGGCCGCGGTCGGCAAGACCTTCGAGTCGCTCGCCCAGAGCGGCAAGATCACCCTGAACTACCACGTGCTCAACTTCCTCGACGAGAAGTTCGGCGTGAAGTACTCCGTCCCGGTGGCCAACGGGGCCTTCTGCGCCGCTGACCAGGGCAAGTTCCAGGCCTTCCACGACGCCGCCTACGCGGGTCAGACCGAAGAAGCCAAGAGCATCCCGACCGAGACTCTGGACAACTTCGCCACGATGGCCAGCCTGACCGGCGAGGCCCTGCGCACCTGGCAGACCTGTGTCAAGGCCGAGAAGTACTCCTACTACGTCGGCAAGGTGACCGACGCCGCCGTGCAGGCCAAGGTCAGTGGCACGCCCACGGTCAAGATCAACGGCACCGAGGTATCGCTGAAGGATGTCGCCACGCCGGACGGCCTGACCAAGGCAATCGAGGCGGCTACCAAGTAGCCGGGCACGTATCGTGACCTCGTGCTGACCTACATTCCGAGCCCCACGGTCGGTGCCCTGCACCTCGGCCCGCTGGCGATCCGCTGCTACGCCTTGTGCATCCTCGCGGGCATCGTGGTCGCCGTCTGGCTGACGCAGCGGCGGCTCGAGGCCAAAGGCGGGCCCGAGGGCGCGGCCCTGGACATCTCGACCTGGGCGGTGCCCTTCGGCATCGTCGGCGGCCGGCTCTACCACGTCATCACCAGCCCGCAGGCCTACTTCGGCAAGGACGGGCACCCGATCGACGCCCTGAAGATCTGGCACGGCGGTCTCGGCATCTGGGGGGCCATCGCGCTCGGCGCCGTCGGCGCCTGGATCGGCTGCCGGCGAGCGGGCGTGCGAATGGCCGTTTTGGCCGATGCCGCGGCTCCCGGCGTCGCCCTGGCCGAAGCCCTCGGCCGGTGGGGCAATTGGTTCAACAACGAGGTCTTCGGCTCGGCCACCGACCTGCCGTGGGGCCTGCAGATCCACGAGTGGGACACCCTCGCCGGCCGAGCGGTCACCGACGCCAAAGGCAATGCGATCGTGCTCGGCACCTTCCACCCGACCTTTCTCTATGAGTCGATCTGGTGCGTATTGCTGGCCATCGCCCTGCTCTGGCTCGACCGGCGCCGGCAGTTCGCGCCGGGCCAGCTCTCCGGGCTGCTTCTCATGGGCTACACGATCGAGCGGCTCATCGTGGAGAAGATGCGCACCGACCCGGCGAACGTCATCCTCGGCCAGCGGCTCAATGTCTGGACCTCGATCCTCGTCTTCCTCCTCGGTCTCGCGCTCTACCTAGTCGCGGCCCGGCGGGCACGATCCGGCAACACTGAGGCGGCGATCTCACATACTGAGAAATCGGCGACCACATCGTAGGACGGCGCCTGCTATTCTCGGCCCCAGCGTGGCCAGAGCCGTCCACCCGGCCGCCGGGTCGCGGGACCCGGCGGCACCCATACGATTCACGGATAGGACGGTGACGGTCGATGACGTCCGCCCTTTTCAGCACCCAGCCCGAGAACACCGGGCTCTACCGGCGCGAGTTCGAGCACGACGCTTGTGGCGTGGCCATGGTCGCCACGCTGCGCGGCCACGCGGGACACGACATCGTCGAGGCCGGCTTGACGGCGTTGACCAATCTCGATCACCGCGGCGCCACCGGCGCCGATCCGCTGGTCGGTGACGGGGCGGGCATCCTGACCCAGGTCCCGGATGCCTTCCTCCGCGCGGTCACCGGCTTCGTGCTGCCGCCCGCCGGGTCGTATGCCGTCGGGTCGGCCTTCCTGCCCGCCGACGCCGATGCGCGCGCCACGACGGTCGCCCGCATCGAGGACCTCGCCGAGGAGGAGGGCCTGGAGGTCATCGGCTGGCGCGATGTCCCTGTCGTCCCCGAGCTCGTCGGGCAATCGGCGCGCGACTGTATGCCGCATTTCGCCCAGCTCTTCGTCACCGCCTCCGACGGCGCCGTCCGGGGCATCCACCTCGACCGCCGGGCCTACTGCCTGCGCAAGCGCGCCGAGCGCGAGCTCGACGTCTATTTCGCCTCGCTGTCCGCGCGTACCGTGGTCTACAAGGGGATGCTCACCACCGGCCAGCTCGAACCCTTCTTCCCCGACCTGTCCGACGACCGCTTCGTCAGCGAACTCGCGCTGGTCCACTCGCGCTTCTCCACCAACACCTTCCCGAGCTGGCCGCTCAGTCACCCCTACCGGTTGATCGCCCACAACGGCGAGATCAACACTGTCAAGGGCAACCGCAACTGGATGGCGGCGCGCGAGTCGCTGCTCGCCTCCGACCTGATCCCCGGCGACCTGAGCCGCCTCTCGCCGATCTGCCCACCATATGGCTCGGACTCGGCGTCCTTCGATGAAGTCCTCGAGTTGCTCCACCTCGGCGGCCGCCCGCTGCCCCATGCGGTGCTGATGATGATCCCGGAGGCCTGGGAGAACCACGAGGAGATGGACCCGGATCGCCGGGCCTTCTACGAGTTCCACTCGCTGACCATGGAGCCCTGGGACGGCCCGGCCTGCGTGACCTTCACCGACGGCACGCTCATCGGGGCGGTCCTGGACCGCAACGGCCTGCGCCCCGGCCGCTTCTGGGTCACGGACGAGGGCCTGGTCGTCCTCGCCTCCGAGGCCGGCGTCCTCGACATCGCCCCCGAGAAGATCCTGCGCAAGGGCCGCCTCCAGCCGGGACGGATGTTCCTCGTCGACACCGCGCAGGGGCGGATCATCGAGGACGAGGAGATCAAGTCCCAGCTCGCCACCCAGTTGCCGTATGCCGATTGGCTGCACGCCGGGCTGCTGCACCTGAGCGATCTGCCCGAACGCGAGCACATCGTGCACACGGCCAAGTCGGTCGCGCGGCGTCAGCAGACCTTCGGCTACACCCAGGAGGAGCTGCGGATCATCCTGGCCCCGATGGCACGCAGCGGCTACGAGGCGCTCGGCTCGATGGGCACCGACACTCCGATCGCGGTCCTATCCAGCAAGCCACGGCTACTTTTCGACTACTTCACCCAGCAGTTCGCCCAGGTCACCAACCCGCCGCTGGACGCCATCCGCGAGGAACTGGTCACCTCGCTGGGCACCTCGGTCGGGCCGGAGGGCAACCTGCTCACCGCAACTCCGGCGCACGCCCGCCAGTTGGTCCTGGACTTCCCGGTGATCGACAATGACGAGCTCGCCAAGATCGTGCGTATCAACGCCGACGGCAACCTGCCCGGTTATGCGACCGCCGTCATCAAGGGCCTGTATGACGTGACCGGCGGCGCCGCGGCCCTCCAGGCGCGCCTGACCGAGATCTTCGCTGAGGTCTCCGCGGCCATCGAACTCGGTGCCCGGTTCGTCGTCTTGTCCGACCGCGACAGCAACCGCGATCTGGCGCCTATTCCGTCGCTGCTCTTGTGCTCCGCCGTTCATCACCACCTGATCCGGGAGAAGACTCGCACCCAGGTCGGCCTGATCATCGAGGCCGGGGATGTGCGCGAGGTCCACCACGTCGCCCTGCTCGTCGGCTATGGCGCGGCGGCCGTCAACCCCTATCTGGCCATGGAGACCGTCGAGGACCTGGTCCGCTCCGGCGTGCTGACGGGCGTCACGGGGGAGCAGTCCGTCAAGAACCTCATCAAGGCGCTCGGCAAGGGCGTGCTGAAGGTGATGTCCAAGATGGGCATCAGCACCGTCGCCTCCTATCGCGGCGCCCAGGTCTTCGAGGCGATCGGCCTGTCGCAGGAGCTGGTCGACACCTACTTCACCGGCACCGTCTCCCAGCTCGGTGGCGTCGGCCTGGACGCCATCGCCGCCGAGAGCGCGGCGCGGCACGCCGCGGCCTACCCGCCCGAAGGTGTGCGCCTGCCGCACCGCGTCCTGGAGGTCGGCGGCGAATACCAATGGCGCCGCGAGGGCGAGCCGCACCTCTTCGACCCTGAGACGGTCTTCAAGCTCCAGCACGCCACGCGACAGCGGCGCTACGACATCTTCAAGCAGTACACCGCACGCATCGACGACCAGTCCGAGCGACTGATGACCTTGCGCGGCCTGTTCTCCCTCGGCGGCGACCAGTCACGACCGGCTGTCCCGATCGATGAGGTCGAGGCCGCCAGCGAGATCGTCAAGCGATTCAACACCGGCGCGATGAGCTACGGCTCGATCAGCCTCGAGGCGCACCAGACCCTCGCCATCGCGATGAACCGCCTCGGCGGCCGCTCCAACACCGGTGAGGGCGGCGAAGATCTCGACCGGCTACTCGACCCCGAGCGCCGCTCGGCGATCAAGCAGGTCGCGTCGGGACGGTTCGGTGTCACATCGGCCTATCTGACCCACGCCGACGACATCCAGATCAAGATGGCCCAGGGCGCAAAGCCCGGCGAAGGTGGCCAGTTGCCCGGCCACAAGGTCTACCCCTGGGTGGCCAAGACCCGGCACTCCACCCCGGGCGTCGGCCTGATCAGCCCGCCGCCACACCACGACATCTACTCCATCGAGGATCTCGCCCAGCTGATCCACGACCTCAAGAACGCCAATCCCAAGGCGCGCATCCACGTCAAACTGGTCGCCGAAGTCGGCGTCGGCACGGTTGCGGCCGGCGTGTCGAAGGCGCACTCGGATGTCGTGCTCATCTCCGGCCATGACGGCGGGACCGGCGCCTCGCCGTTGACCTCACTCAAGCACGCGGGTGGACCCTGGGAACTCGGCTTGGCTGAGACCCAACAGACCCTGGTGCTCAACGGGCTGCGCGACCGGATCGTCGTGCAGGTCGACGGCCAGCTCAAGACCGGACGCGATGTCGTCATCGCGGCCCTGCTGGGAGCCGAGGAGTTCGGCTTCGCGACGGCCCCGTTGGTCGTCAGCGGCTGCGTGATGATGCGCGTGTGTCACCTCGACACCTGCCCGGTCGGCATCGCGACGCAGAATCCCGAGTTGCGCGCCCGGTTCTCCGGCAAGCCGGAGTTCGTCGAGACCTTCTTCGAATACATCGCCGAAGAGGTCCGCGAGCACCTCGCCGCCCTCGGGTTCCGCTCGATCGCCGAAGCCATCGGCCACATCGAGGCCATCGACACTAGCGCAGCCGTCGCGCACTGGAAGGCCAGCGGACTCGACCTCGCCCCGATCCTCACCGACGCTCCACCGGCCGACGGTGGAACGCGTTATCAGAGCATCAGCCAGGATCACGGCCTGGAGAAGGCCCTCGATCACCAGTTGATCGCCTTGGCACGCCCCGCGCTCGATGACGGGGAAACGGCATACGGCGAACTGGCCGTGCGCAATGTCAACCGGACCGTGGGCACGATGCTCGGCCACGAGGTGACGACCCGGAATGTCGGCGGGCTGCCGGACGGCAGCATCGATCTGACACTGACCGGGTCAGCAGGGCAGTCGTTCGGTGCCTTCTTGCCGGCCGGGGTGACCCTTCGGCTGATCGGCGACGCCAACGACTATGTCGGCAAGGGCCTCTCCGGCGGACGGGTCATCGTGCGCCCGCACCCGGGTTCCGTTTTCGTTGCCGAGGAGAATGTGATCGCTGGCAATGTCATCGGTTACGGCGCGACCCTTGGGCAGATCTTCTTGCGCGGGACCGTCGGCGAGCGCTTCTGCGTCCGCAACTCCGGCGCCACCGCCGTGGTCGAAGGGGTCGGCGATCACGGGTGCGAGTACATGACCGGTGGCACAGTGCTCATCCTCGGGCGGATCGGGCGCAACTTCGCGGCCGGTATGAGCGGCGGGTATGCCTATGTGCTCGACTTGCCCACCCACCGGGTCAACCGGGAGATGGTCGATATCCTGCCCCTGTCCGACTCGCATGCCGAGGTCGTGGAGAGTTTGCTGGGCCAGCACCTCGAGGCCACCGGCTCTCGGGTCGCTGCCGACCTGCTCGGCGATTGGGCCAGTGCACGAGAACGCTTCTCGCTGGTCCTGCCGCGCGACTACGAACGCGTAATGACGGTCCGCGCAGCCGCGCAGGCCGAAGGCCTCGACCCGGAGGGCGAGGTCGTCTGGGACCGAATCATGGAGGCCTCCCGTGGCTGACCCGACAGGATTCTTGACCACCCGCGAGCGGGCCCTGCCCGCCCGTCGGCCCGTCCCGGTCCGGATCATGGACTGGAAAGAGGTCTACGAGGCCCAGGATGTCGCCGAGTTGCGCCAGCAGGCCGGCCGGTGCATGGACTGTGGCATCCCCTTCTGCCACGCCGGGTGCCCCCTGGGCAACCTGATCCCGGAGTGGAACGATCTGGCGTGGCGAGGGGACTGGCGCGCTGCCATCGAACGGCTGCACGCGACCAACAACTTCCCGGAGTTCACCGGCCGTCTGTGCCCCGCGCCCTGCGAGACCGCCTGCGTGCTCGGCATCAACCAGCCGGCGGTGACGATCAAGCAGATCGAGGTCACCACGATCGAGCGGGCCTTCGCGGCGGGCGGGGTCGTTCCGCAACCGCCGGAGCGGCTCTCCGGCAAGACGGTCGCCGTCGTCGGCTCAGGCCCGGCGGGCCTGGCCGCTGCACAGCAACTGACGCGGGCCGGGCATACGGTCGCGGTCTACGAGCGGGCCGACAAGCCCGGCGGTCTGCTGCGCTATGGCATCCCCGAGTTCAAGATGGAGAAGTCGATCGTCGATCGACGGATCGCCCAGATGGAGGCCGAGGGCACCCGCTTCCGCAATGGTGTCGACGTCGGCGGCACGGTCACCGGGCAGCAGTTGCGCGACCGATACGACGCCGTCGTGTTGGCCATCGGGGCCACCGTTCCCCGAGACCTGCCCGTGCCCGGCCGGGACGTGAGTGGGGTGCTCCAGGCGATGGATTACCTGCCGCCGGCCAACCGGGTGGCGCTCGGCGAGCGGGTGGAGAACCAGGTCACGGCGACCGGCAAGGACGTCATCGTCATCGGTGGTGGCGACACCGGTGCCGACTGCATCGGCACCGCGCACCGGCAAGGGGCCCGGTCGGTCACCAGCCTGGAGATCATGCCCCAGCCCGGAGCCGACCGGCCGGCCAACCAGCCGTGGCCGACCTACCCGATGATCTACCGCGTCGCCAGCGCGCACGAGGAGGGTGGCGACCGGCTCTACGCGATATCCACCCAGGAAGTGCTCGCCGATGACGCCGGCCGGCTCAGTGGCCTGCGCGTGAGCGAGGTGCGGATGGGGGAGCGCGGCTTCGAGCCGGTGGAGGGCAGCGAGCGCCTGCTGCCGGCCCAGTTGGTCTTGCTCGCCATGGGCTTCCTCGGACCCGAGCCGGACGGCGTCGTCGCCCAACTCGGCGTCGACCTGGACGGGCGCGGCACTATCCTGCGGGACGCGGACTACATGACCAGCGTGCCGGGCGTCTTCGTCGCCGGCGATGCCGGCCGTGGACAGTCGCTGATCGTCTGGGCGATCGCCGAAGGCCGCTCTGCCGCTCGGGGCGTGGACGCCTATCTGATGGGTTCCTCGCAACTACCCCGGCCGATCAACCCCACGGACCGCCCACTCGCGGTCGGCTAACAGCGGCCGGCGCGCCCGTCACGAGAAAGTCGGGCGCGCCGTGGGTGACCGGTGGGAGTGAAAGCGCTTACATCGGTAGCATGGTGCCCATGCGTCGAGCCAAGATCGTCTGCACCCTCGGTCCCAGCACATCCACCCCTGAACGGCTTCGTGAGCTCGTCGACGCGGGAATGGACGTCGCTCGGCTCAATCTCTCGCACGGTGAGTACGCCGTCCACGAGGAGATCTACCGTAATGTGCGCGCCGCGTCGGACGAGTCTGGCCGGGCGGTCGGCATCCTGGTCGACCTGCAGGGCCCAAAAATCCGCACCACCCGCTTCAGCGGCGGCCCCGTCGACCTGATCGCCGGCGATTCCTTCACGATCACCACCCGTGAGATCGACGGCACCCAGTCAGCGGTCGGCACGACCTACAAGGGCCTGGCCGGTGACGTCAACCCCGGCGACACCCTGCT
>Ga0209174_10000125_pt1 | contig 57965 bp, 61 predicted proteins | sample JI91814BDNA_FD_187505 | JGI IMG/M metagenome (GOLD analysis project Ga0209174, IMG submission 187505) | Wastewater effluent complex algal communities from Wisconsin, to seasonally profile nutrient transformation and Carbon sequestration -... | ecosystem: Engineered > WWTP > Effluent > Algae...
AGGGACCATGGGTGGAAGGCCGCCAGGGTCGGGACACCACTGTCGTTCCCCTGGCCTGTCTGCAATTGGCCGATCGTCTGACACAGCGCGTCCGTGGCAGCCTGACGCCAATTGAGGCCCGAGCCCAACGACCACAATGGCTCCCCCGTGGCTCCCACGGCCCGGGCCAGCACAACGCTCACCCCGATGTCGGCGCCAAGGTCGAGAAGATCCAGGTCGGCGCCGAGGTTGACTGCCGAGGAGCGCAGGTAGGCGAGCTGGTCGTCTGCCATCACGCTGACCTGGTCGACCAGCCGCGTCCCCTGATCGGAGATGCGATGCATGAGGGCGCCCAAGGCGAGTGCCGAAACGACGGCAGAACCGACCGCCTGGGCCAAGGACGGGGCGGCCGCCACCCCGGCTCCGCTGCGGTGGAAGAGCCCGTCTTGATTGCGCGGTCCAGTGCTGAATGCCGCCGCTGCCGGGATGGCGATATCGCTGCGCCCAAGGAAGGTTACGGCGCGCACCCAGTCCCGGGGTGGCACGGGACGCTCCAGAACGGAGACATCAAAGCGGCCGGCACCGACGATCGGGATCGCCGGGTCCTCGGGGTCCGCCGTCGGGGCCATTCCCATCGCGAGGGCGTACGCCGCCGTTGCCGCACACACCGCGCGGGTCCTGGCAGCGAAGGTCGTATGCACATCGAAGCCCGTCACCCGGCGTCGGTCCCCGGGGGCGATGCCGACGATGACCCGACCCACCCGTACGGGGAGCTGTTCGTCCGCGGCGTCGTCGAACTGGGCAAGCAAACCGACATTGGGTCCGAAGATGGCCTGGAACCGATTCGGTCGGTTCTGCTCGTTCGGCTCCTCACTTCCATCACTGGCGGCCTCAACCCTGGGCTCGATCTCCGGGATCACGCCATAGAGTTCACCTTCGGTCGGCGGGAGCAGTTGGGCGCACCGCGCGCACCGGGGATGGGCCACCAGTGGCTCGGTGCTCACGTCTGCCGAGCCGAGGTGTTGGACGATGACGGCCCCCTTGCTCTCGGGAGGCATGAGGTCGCTTACCTGGCGGAAGATCTCGTAGGCAAGCAGGTTTCCCAACATGGCGGCCACGGGTCGACTCCCCCGCCGCTCGATTCCCGGCAAGGTCGCTCCCGAGATCCCTCTCCACAGTTCGACACAGTCAGCCAGCCGCTCAGGCGAGTCGTTGGCACCGAGCCGCAGCAGAGCACAAGTCAGGCAGCCCGGCACCGACATCGACATGAGTGGCCCGACGATGACCCGCTCGCCGACGCGGGTGGCGCTGAGGAGGCTGACGCCGGCCGGAATCCCCGCCTTGAGCAAGACCGAGCTTCGCGTCGCGGACCCATCACCGCACACGACCACGGCTTGGCAAGCACCGATCGCTGACCAGTTCAGGCTCGAGGCGTCCACACTGGTGACCGACGCGGGCACTCCCCCGGAAGCGAGTTCGGAAAGCTCGTCGCGAATCGCCCCGCCGGAGGTGTCGGGGTCCAGCAACTCGGCCTCGGCCCCGATATTGGCAAAGCCATTGCGCAGCAATCCGAGAACGACCCAACGAGCCGTCTCGTCGCTGCCCAACACCACCACCCGCGCAGTGCGGACCTGGTGGAAACGACGACGGGCGCCGCCTTGGTAGTGGGCGATGTAGTTGATCTGCGCCTCGAAGTGAGCCTCCTCGGCAGCGCTGAGACACACCTCGTTGTCCCCGGGCTCCTCGGTCCGCACGAACCCGTAGCGGGTCAACGAGTCGACCAGGGTCAAGAAGGTCTGTTGGTGCTGCTGCGGCAGCGCGTCCCGGATTTCCAGGACCCGCGTGCGCCCATCTAGGTGCGGGATCACCTTGCGGGCAAAGTCGTATGCCGAGGCACCGGCAAGCTGGAAGCCCGTGGATGCGTTGTGGAAGATCACCCCGGATCCGGTCCGGGCAAAGATTACATCTTGTTTCACGGTCGGACGTGTGTCCAAAGTGGCTTCGGTCTGGGTGGTGCTCATGCTCGTCTCCTGTCAGCGGTGGGAATGAGGGACTTGGTTTCGGGTTGGCGCGCCGGGCCGCGAGCGCGGCTCACGGCGACTGCTCGGGGAAGGGCGAGGACCGCATAGATGCCGCAACTGTCGACATCGAGAAGGCAGGCCGCGACGAGTTCCTCCAGGGCGATTTCAGCCTCGAACTCGGACGTGCCGAGGACTGTTGCGGCCGTGGAGACATCGAAGGTGTCGCTCGTATGACCGGCGAGGGTGTAGAACGCTGCCGAACTGGCGGGGTGGATGGTGGCGAGATGCTCCTCGAAAGCCAGCCCCAGAGACGTTCGCGGATCGCGGCTCATCGAGAGCCGACGTACAGGGTCCTGCTCCAGCCAGCCTAGGAAGCTGTCCAGGTCACGGTCACGGGAGAGGCGAAGCCGGGCCGCCGCGAGGGCGATGGCTCCGGGAAAGCCACCACAGAGGCGAGCCAGCCGACACAGACCGTCGTCGGTTGCCAGTCCCGCCGTTCCTCCAAGAGCCGCGGCGAGGGCGCCGCCGGCTACATCGGACAGCGGGCCCAGCCGCAGTTCCCATGCGCTCGTCCCAAGGGGAGTCGCCATCTGGGAGTACCGGCTGATCAGGAGCACGGCCGCGCCCGACTCGGCGGCCGCGGCATACTGCTCCGCTGCCAGCGGGCCGGCATTCTCCACCACGAGCAACCCACCCTCGCCGGCTCCCGCGTCGTCAGGTAGGGCAGACGGGCTGTGGCAATCGCATCGGAAGGACGTTGCGCGACCGGTGTCGTGTGCCCAGGCCGAGGTAGCCGCCGCGGCGAGTGCCGACTTGCCGACACCGGGCGCCCCGGTGACCGAGACGATGCCACCTGCTGCAGAAAACTCACCGAGAACCCTCGTCAGCGCCGAGAGTTCCACGGCCCGACCGGTTAACGTCGAGTGGCCGCGCGACCGATCCCGCAGACGTCGGACGGCGGGGCAATCGGTGTCCAAGGACGACTCGCGGGTCGTGACTGTTGGCACCAAACTGAGGATGGGTGCCCTGTCGGGGAGCTCCCCGCGCAGGATGTCGACCTCAAGCTGGCGCAGCGGCTCCCCCGGAGCCAAGCCGAGGTCTTCGCGTAGCAGGGCCCGAATCCGGCGGATCTCAGCCAGGGCTTCGTGCTGGCGTTCCGCCAGACACAACGCCTCCGCCAGCTGCGCAGAGAACCCCTCGTGCGTGGGGAAACCCGATGTGGCAGCGCGTAGTTCACCGATGATGCCGCGGGCATTGCCGAGTTGCAGCTCCGCGGCGTAGCAGCGTTCCGCGGCCTGAGCCCATTCCTCGATGAGCATCGGAATGACGTCGCGTCGCAGATGCTCCGAGGGCACATTGAGCAGCGGTGCAGCACTCGTCGGCGGTGTCTGCCATTGCGCCAGCGCCCGGCGCAGCGCATCGCGTCGCTCGATCGGGCAAGTCGCCTGCTCCGCTTCGGTAACCGCAGCGCGGAATGTGACCAAGTCCAGGACCTCTGATCCGGCGGGCAACCGGTAACCGTGCGGCGTCGTGACGATCACGTCACTCGGCAACCCGTGCTCGGCAAAGAGCCGGCGGAGGCGCAGGATCGAGCTATGCAGTGCCGCACGTGAACCGTCGGGCGCGTCGAGATCCCAGACCGCGCGCTCAAGATACTGAGGCGAGGCCGTTTGCCCGACCCGCAGCAAGAGCGCAGCCAGGATCGAGTTGAGCTTCGACGACCGCAACTCGACGGGACCACCCGGCCCTTCAACGCTCAGTTGACCCAGCACGAGGAGTCTCATGACGTGCCCGATTCCGCCAGTGCGACAGCATCCTTGGGGGCTTCCGCCACGCGGTCGACGACCAATCGGACAGGTACGGCGCCCGTGCTCGGGTGCCAGGACGTGACCGCGTGCCCGCCGTACTTGTGGCGCAACAGACCGATCACGAGAGCCCGCGCGAGGTGCTCGTCTTGCGCCGTATCGACGGTGACATTGAGATCCAGGCCGCCGATGGACACCACCGCGGAACCGGCAGCACAGACATTGCGCAACCATTGGCCGGGTCGTCCGTCGCTACCTCGATGAGCCAGGACGTAGATTGCCCCATCACTCCAGGCGAAACACACGGTTGTGCACCGGGCCAAACCCGATCGCCGTCCGATGGTCTTCACTTCGGCATACTTCGATAAGCGCAGGATCGCCGGATCGAGGGGCTCGGCCACCTCCCCCCGAGGCCTTGGTGGGAACGCAAGCCCGGCCATCAGGCCACCGCCTCATCGCTTGCATCGTGCAGCATCGGCGCCACGGCCTCAGCGAAAAGTTCGACGCTGGAAGCCATGGACGTGAGGTCCTGGCCGCCGTAGTCGACATTCCACAAAAAGGTGTCGACGCTGAGGAACTCCGCAAGTGTCCCGACCTGGTCGAGCACTTGGGCGGGCGAGCCCACGACCGCAGCCGCGTCTGCAGCCAAGAGCTCCGGCGTGATCGCTTCGAACGCCTTCCTCATGTTCTCGTAGCCGGCATAGTTGCTGGAGGACACGCCACTCCACGCCGTCGCCGCGTCGGCGGTGACGTCGAGGTATTCCTTTATCGCCGGCAAAGCGACTTCACGTGCCTGCTGGGTTGTGCGCGCCACATACAGCGGAATGGCGATCGAGATCCGCGATCCCGCCAGTGATCCGTGGGTCTCGATGTAGGTGCGCTTGTAGGTCTCGATGAGTTCCCGGGTAGCCCACAGGTCGCGGCGCAGGGGTGGCGGTGACACCAGCAAGCCAAATCCCTTGCGCGCCAACCATTCAAAGCTTTCGGGACTGCGGATCGCGGCTCCCCAAACTGGCGGGTGCGGTGCCTGGACGGGAGCAGGGGTGCTGGTCACACCGGCAAAGGAGAAGAAGTCGGTATGGGCAGTGACCGCCGTCTCAGTCCAGAGCCGCACTACCGTCTCGATCGTCTCTTCGAAAACTGCCCTGCTGTCATCCATCGCGACGCCAAACGCCTCAAATTCGTAAGGAAGCCAGGCGCGGGCGAAGCCGCAATCCAGGCGCCCGCCGCTGATGACATCGACCATGGCCGTATGCGCTGCGATCTGGATCGGGTGGTGAAAGGCCGGCAACATGCACCCGGTCATCAACCGAATCTGCGATGTGACCGTCGCCACGGCGCTGAGAAAGTTGAGCGGGCTCGGGCAGTAGCCGCCGTAGGTGCCGATGTAATGCTCGGTCATCTTGACGTAGTCGTAGCCCAGTTCGTCGGCGTTGCGGCTCAGCGCGAGGACGTCACGGTAGTAGTCCGTGGCTGAACGATTCTGCGGTCCGCAGTCGGGCAGGAGGGAGATTCCGAACTTCATGACGTGCTTCCTTCCATCGGGCGCAGGGTTCGCGCGGCGAGTTGAGAACGAGCAGCGGAGGTCAAGGCCACCACTGCTGTGGCTATCGAATTGAGCTGAGGGGCAAAGAGATCCGAGTGATTGCCGGGGATAGCCGGAGCATCGGCGGCGCCGGTCCGCTCGCCTGCGGCGCGCCATACGTCATGGTCGACGGCGCCGAACATCCAGTAGCCGAGCCGGACCCGCTTCCCGGAGCGCAACTCTCGTCCCAGGGCGCTGAAGTCGTCGGCCGCGTTCGTGGCGTAGCGACTCCACACGCGGGTCGGGCCGAAAATTCGCGCATGCTCAGAGAGGAGATCGGCGGCTAGTTCTGGGTCGACAGCGACGGCCTCGGCGGCACCGGTCACCGTGAGGGTGGCCCGGGCAGAACTCAGCGAAGCCAAGCTCGCACGCGTGCTGTCAATGACATCGTCAACCACCGTCAGACTGCGCGCCCGCGCACTTCCGAGCAGCTCGGCGGTCTGTGCTTCAACGTTGGCCGCCGATCCAGCTGTGACGGCAGTCATCGTGGCCAACGCGCCATACCGGGCCGCAACTTCTTGCCAGAGCGAGCTCACCTGTCCGATGGTGGCGACCATGTTGGTTGACCACGGGGCAAGAGCCGCATGCGCACTCTCGCCCTCCAAGTCAACTCGGACTTGCGCACTGGCCAGGGTGAGCGCGCTACCGTGGGCGATGACGCCAACAGGCAGTGGCGCTACGTGCTGGGCGAGCGCGACGGCGGGCGTGGGGAAGCGGGTGAAAAGACCGTCGGCCAGCATCGCCTCTGCTCCGGTCAGCCGCTCCTCCGCCGGCTGGCCGACGACAACAAGGGTGCCGCCCCAGGTCTCCGGGCTCCACGCAAGCTCCTGGGCCGAGCCCAAAGCCGCGGCGAGATGCAAATCATGACCACAGGCGTGCATCACCCCGGGTATGCCGCTGGCGTAGCTCAGCCCCGTGCGCTCGGCCAGTGGGAGCGCATCGAGCTCGGCACGAATGAGGACTATCGGTCCAGGACCATTGGCCAGCACCCCGACGACACCGTGACCGCCTACGTGCTCAGTGACATCAAGACCGGTCTCACGCAAGGCGCGGGCGAACTCTGCCGCCGTGTTAACTTCCTGGCCGGCGATCTCGGGAGCAGAGTGCACGCCGAGATAGAAGTCGACCAGGGCGCGGAGCCGCTGCCGACCCTTCTGCGCTTCGTGGCTCTCCACCGAGATCAACACCATTTCCTCCTGGGCGATTCACGCCGGCTCTTTGCTGACAGGGATGAGGTTGCCTTCCAGTCCTCCCGATGCGTTCCCGGTTCGATCCCCCGCTGAATACCTGCCATTTGCGCAGGTCAGCGGGTCTGTGGCTGATCACTCGATGGGCCTCCGGTTGCGCCGATGCCCGTAATCCCTTAGAAACGGGATCGTCAGGGGCGATGAGGGCACGGGGGCACAGTGATCGGGCGCGAGCAACGCGGCACTCCTGTGGTCGTGCACTTGGCCGACGGCGCCGTGGCCCAGTTCAAGATCTTGGGTTCTTTTGAGGCCTGGGCCGGGGGGCGTCGGCTCCATGTTGGCGGCAAACAGTCTGTCCGGGCGCTGACTGTCCTCTTGGCCGAAGCGGATCGGGTTGTCCCGCTGAGTCGGCTGATTGCGGCGACCTGGGATGGCGAAGCACCCGCCACGGCCGGACACCAAATCCGCAAGATCGTGGCGGATTTACGTCGCCGACTCCCCGATGGCGCTCAGCTCATCGTGACCGACGGACCGGGCTACCGACTAGAGGCATCTCGGGCGGACGTTGATCTGGCCCGCTTCGATGCCCTCCTCGCAGCGGCACAACGAGCTCGCATCTCAAGTCCCCGCGATGCCTCACGGGTGTATGCGGAGGCCCTTCACCTCTGGTCCCCTCTGCTCGCGGGCGAAGGAGGTGACGTCATTGAGGCGCTATCCCAGCTCGTCCACTCCCGATGGCTAAGGGCCGCCGAGGACTGCATGGAACTCCGCTTGGCGCTGGAGCCCGCCGCCGAGGTCGTGTCCAGCTTGGTCGACCTTGCCCAACGAGAGCCGCTTGTCGAGGGGCTGCGCGGGCAGTTAATCCGGGCGCTCTATCTCGCTGGCCGGCAGGCGGAGGCGCTGCGCGAGTACGACTCCGTCCGCCGACTTCTCGCAGAAGAACTAGGCGTGGACCCAAGCCCCGGCTTGCGCGCGATCTATGCCGCTGTACTCGCCAATGACGAGGCGGCGATGCGCCCTTCCGGCGTCGCCGAAAGCCCGGAGATGCCTCTTGAGGCCACGCTTCCGGTGACGGCGTTAGCGGACCAGGCGACGCAGCGCCATCACTTGGACGATCCCTTCGGACCGACCACCTTGCCGCGACGCTCGGGCTCTGTCGTTGGTCGCGAGCACGAGCTGGCGCAGGTGCGGGCCCTCATGAACAACGAGGTTGACTCCACGGCGAGAATCGTTGTCCTCCATGGACTCGGAGGCATGGGGACCTCCGCGTTGGCCATTCATATCGCCCACGAGATGGCCGAGTTATTCCCCGACGGCCAGCTGTATGTCGACCTCCGCGCCCAGGTGACTCAGCCCGGAGAAACCGGGCTCGACTCCGCGCTTGAGCAACTTTTCCACGCGCTGGGCCAGTCCCCCGAGGAGATCCCAACCTCGTTGCGGGCCAAAATCGACCGCTGGCGCATGCTCACCGCCCGTCGATCAATGTTGCTCGTCGTCGACGATGTGCCGAATGGCGCCGCACTTGAGCCATTGATCCTTTCAGGACCGACCTCGCTGACGCTAGCCACTGCTCACAGTAGGTTGCCGGAAGTCTCGGGCAGCCACGGAATACGCGTGGGCCCCTTAACTCCCGAGGCTTGCCTAGAACTGTTGCGTCGCAGCATCAATCCTCAGCGGATCGAGCGGGAGTCAGAAGCGGCGGTGACGCTTGCCCACCTCACTGGTGGTTTCCCCCTCGCATTGCAACTGATCACCACCCACCTGCGCCGACGTGAGCACGAATCCTTGGAAACCCTGTGTGATCGGCTGGCGGAGGAGGGCAGCAGTCTTGATGACCTGTCTGTGGGCGGCCGGAGCCTCGAGAACACATTCCACCTTGCAATCGAGGAACTGGACGCGGAACACCTTCGCGCATTGAGTGAGTTCGCGCATTTCCCGTGGGTGGGAATCCCGGTCCCGCGGGGAGCCGCTGCGGCATGGCTCGACCTCCCCCCAGGTCGCGCCGCCGCGGTACTCGGTGACCTTGAGGATTCCCACCTTCTCGACGCGCGCGACGGCGCGGCATACGACATGCATGGGCATCTGCGGACTTTCGTGCGCCGCCAGACCGAGCCACTATCGGATGCCGTGGTGGCGGCACGCGGAAGCGCCCTCTTGCGCTATCTCGGCGCCGGCGCGTCCCGGGCCGCGGGGGTGCTGGCGCCCGGCAGAAGGACTCTCGGCTCGGCTCCTGACTTGTCGGGCGTCCCACTCTCCCGCGTGATAACACCGGCGCAGGCGCGACGCTGGTTCAGCGATCACCACCCCTTGCTCCGGGCTGTCATCTTGGGCGCCGAAAGCCCGGAGGACCCCATCGTCATAGCCCACTTGGCGCGCGATTATGCCGTTCACTTGCTAGAGGCCGGTCTCGTCAGCACTGGACAGGAGGTGGGCGAGATTGCGGTGCGCGTTGCGCGAGCGGCCCGCGATCGCGAATTGGAGCGCTTGAGTCTCAGCAACTTGGCATTGTTCCAGTGGCGTGGCGGCGAACTCGACGCCGCCATCGAGGCGTTGCGCGCCGCAGAGAAACTCGCCGAAGCGCTCAAGGATCGCCAGGGCCAGGCGGCCGTCTTGGCGCGGCTCGGAGCATTCCGGATCGACACTGGACTGTTGGCCGAAGGGTGTGCCGACCTAGAACGCGCCCTGGAAACACTGTTGGCCGGCCAGGACCGCGAGCGCGCCTCCGCCCTCAACAGCCTGTCCTCTGGCTATCTGCGTCGAGGTGACCTCCATAGGGCCGCGTCCGCCGCAGCAGAATCCTTGAACCTGGATGACAGTGCCTTCAACGCGGGGCTCAGCAAATTGCACCTTGCCTCGGTAGCAGAGGCGCGGGGAGACCTGAGTGAGGCGAGGGACCTATTAGACGGAGCGCGTGCGGCATACGAACTCACCGCCGGTTCCGACCGACTCGCATTGGTAGATGCCCATGTGGCATGGACCGCTGCGCGACAGCAGGACGGCCCCGGGATGGTCGCGGCGATGGCTGCCGCTGAGAGTGCGATCGAGGCCGTTCCGGCAGTTCGTCGTGCCCAACTTGAGAACCTTTTGGCCCTCGCCGACGCCGCCGGCGGGAATCTGACCGCTGCCCGTGCGCGGCATGCGCGGGCGCTACAGCATGCGACGTCGGGTAACCAACCCTTCGAGGCGGCGATGGCACTTCGCGGCCTTGCCGAAGCGACGGCGGCGTTGGGGGACGCCGATATCGGGTCGGACTTCGCGGCACGGGCCAACGAGGAATGTCAGCGGATCGGGGGGTCGCCGGTGTGGCGTTTCGGCCCTGACTAGCCTCCTTGACCTGGACGTTTTCGGCTACTTCGCAGTAGGGAACTAAACGGGACCGGACCGGCATTGCGCCAGGAGCGGCGACTAGTTCCCTTTCCTTCATCAGCAGCCCGTTGTCGTGGAAGGAAATCCGATGAACAGCTTCACCAAGACCCTCGCCGCCACCGCCCTTGCCCTCGCGGCTGCTTTCGGCGCTCCGGCGCTGTCCGGGGGCCACCACGTCGACCCCGTCACCGAGCACCCACGTGCGGCGCACTCCGTCAAGATTGACCCGGTGACCCAGGTCATCCTTGCAGGCGGATGCCGCGTTGACCCCGTCACCGAAGTCATCCCGGCGGGCTGTCACCGCGTCGACCCCGTGACGGAATGACCTGCGGCGGAACCCGTTTGCTCGGGAACGCAGTCACAACTTGGGCCTGGGATCACTGGTGATCCCAGGCCCATTCCCGTGGTGGTTAATCATCTCTGGCGGACCACGCGGGTCTCGTCCCACACCGGCTCGGCCGACTCATAGACCCGGCCGTCGGAGCCGAAGACGAAGAAGCGGTCGAAGCCGCGGGCGAACCAGCGGTCGTGGGTGACGGCGACGACGGTCCCCTCGAAGGCGTCCAGCGCATCCTCCAGCGCCTCGGCTGAGTGCAGGTCGAGGTTGTCGGTCGGCTCATCGAGCAGCAGCAGGGTCGCGCCGGAGAGTTCCAGCAGCAGAATCTGGAAGCGGGCCTGCTGTCCACCGGACAGCATCTCGAAGGTCCGCTCCCCCGCCATCGCCAGGCCATAGCGGTCCAGCGCCTTGGCCGCCTCCTCCCGCGGCTTGCCGGCGCGGTGCTCGTCGCCGCGGTGCAGGATCTCCAGCAAGCTGCGGCCGTGCAGGGTCGTATGGTCGTGTGTCTGAGCGAACCAGCCCGGGCGCACGCGCGAGCCCAGTCGGGCAATCCCGTTGTGCACCACCGGGGTCGGCGCGAACTCCCCGACCGGACGGTGCTCAAGATCGGGATCGCTGCCGCCGGCGGCGAGCAGCCGCAGGAAGTGGGATTTGCCGGAGCCATTGGAGCCGAGGACCGCGATCCGCTCGCCGAACCACAGCTCGGCGTCGAAGGGCTTCATCAGTTGCTGCGCGGCTCCGCTCGCGCCGGTGACTTGAAGTTCGAGCCCCTCGCAGACGACGGCCCGCTTGGCCGTGCGGCCGCCGGTGAGCCGCATACGCACGTTCTGCCGCAACGGGATTCGCTCGGGCGGGCCAGCGTCCTCGAACTTCGCGAGGCGTGTCTTGGCGGCCTGATAGCGGGAGGCGAGGCCGTCGTTGTAGGCGGCCTTGACCTTGTACATCTGCACAAGCTCCTTGAGCTTCTGGTGCTCCTCGTCCCAGCGGCGCAGCAGCTCTTCGAGACGGTCGTTGCGTTCCTGGCGGGCCTGGTCATAGGTCGTGAACGAGCCAGGATGGACCCAGATCGTGGCGCCAGCGGAGTTGGGTTCCAGGGTGGCGATGCGGGTGGCCGCGCGCGACAGGAGTTCGCGGTCGTGGCTGATGAAGAGGACCGTCTTGGGCGACGCGCGCAGGCTGTCTTCGAGCCAGCGCTTGCCGGGGACGTCGAGATAGTTGTCGGGCTCGTCCAGGATGAGCACGTCCTCCGGGCCGCGGAGCAGGGCTTCGAGAACGAGCCGCTTTTGCTCGCCGCCCGAGAGGGTAGTGACTTTGCGCCACTGAGCCTGCTCGAACGGCATACCCAGGGCGGCCATCGTGCACTCGTCCCACAGCGTCTCGATGTCATATCCCCCGACATCGCCCCAGTCGACGAGCGCCTGCGCGTAGGCCATCTGGTCGGCCTCTTCGTCGCGCTCCATCATGAGCAACTCGGTGCGATCAATCTCGGCGGCCGCCTTGCGGATCGGGTCGGCGGCGGCCATGAGCAGCAGGTCGCGGACCGTCGACTCATCGCGCAGTTGGCCGATGAATTGGCGCATGATGCCGAGCCCCCCCGAGCGCACCACCGCGCCGTCGTCAGCCTTGAGGTCACCGGCGATGATGCGGATCAGCGTGGTCTTGCCCGTCCCATTCGGCCCGATGAGCGCTGTCTTGCTGCCCTCGCCGATGCGCAGGTTGACATCGCGCAGCAGTGGCCGCCCGTCCGGCAGGCCGTACTCCACGCCCGAGATGTCGACATGTCCCACAACCGGGAATCATTCCCCACCCGGCGAGCCCGGCTCAACCGCGTTAGCTGGCCCCACCACCGCTTCGTGGGGAAGTTTGCTGCTGCCAGGGCGACAGCAATCTTCCCCACCAACTGAACGACGCGTGATGTCCGTGATGCACTATCCTCGACATCATGCGCACCACCTTGGCTATTGATGACGAGCTCCTGGAGCGGGCGCGCCTACTTGCCCAAGAGCAAGGCACCACGGTGGGAAAAGTTGTCGAGAACGCTCTTCGCCGTGACTTCGCCCGCGCGGCTCCGGCACGAGGACCTGAAATTCCGACTTTCCGCGGGGGATCGGGCCCGCGGCCAGGCATCAACCTCGACTCCACTCGGGAACTCATGGAGTTCCTCGACGAGGGTCGAAGCCTGGACTCCCTGCGCTGATCATGCTGCTCTTCGACGTCAACATTGTTGTAGCCGCATTCCGCGAAGACCACCCGCACCACACACCGGTCCGAGCTTGGTTCGATCACGTGATGGCCTCGCAGGAGGACTTCGGCGTTCCCCTGACCGTATGGGCCTCATTCCTGCGGCTGGTGACACACCGGCGCGTCTTCACCGAGCCAGCCACGGTCGCGGAGGCTTTCGATTTCATCGACTCAGTTCGGTCCCAGCCAGGGCACCTCAATTGCGAACCCGGACCCCGTCACCTTCGCCTTGTTCAAGAGCAGGCGGAGGCTGGCGACGGAAGCGGAGCCCTGATACCCGACGTGGTGCTCGCGGCAATAGCACTTGAGCATGGCGCGAAGCTGGTCTCCTTGGATCGTGACTTCGCGCGATTCCCAGCCCTGTCTGTTGTGCGTCCCCAGCATGTGACGGCGCCGCAATAACGCTGGGGTCGGTGGGGAAGTTCGCTGCTGCCAGGGCGACAGCAAAGTTGCCCACCACGGGCGTTGGACGTCAGCGGGTGGGTGAGAAGGGCAGGAGTTCCTGCGGGACCATGCCGGTCGCGATCTGCTGCGCGAGCAACTCGCCGGTCACCGGGCCAAGGGTGATGCCCCACATACCGTGGCCGCCGGCGACGAAGACGCGCGGGTTGTTCGAGACACCGATCAGCGGCAGACCGTCCGGGGTGCACGGGCGCGAACCGACCCACTCGTCCTTGCGGTTGTCGAGGTCGGCGCCGGCGAGCAGCGGGCGGGCGGAGTCGACGATGGCCTTGACGCGGCGGCGGTCGAGCGGCGCCTCGGGCTTGCGGAACTCCATCATCCCGGCGACGCGCAGGCGGTCGCCGATCGGCGTGCACGCGACGCGAGCGGCTGGGAAGTAGACCGGGCCATTCGGCACGTGGTCGATGGTGACGCTGAAGCTGTAGCCACGGCCGGCCTGCACGACCTTCTTGACCCCGAACTGTCGGGCCATGGACGTCAGCCAGGCGCCGGTGGCGATGACGACAGCGTCATACTGCTCGGTCTCACCACGCTCGGTGGTGACCGACATGCCCCCGGGACCGTCGTCGATCCACCGCACCGGCGTCGCGATCTCGAGCCGCGCGCCGCGAGCGACGACCGAGTCGGCGAGCGCACGGACATACACACCGGGGTTGATATAGCGCTGGCCGTGCAGCAGCAGCGCCGCCCCGATCTCGCCGGAGAGCGCCGGTTCAATCGCGCGCGCCTCGTCTCCAGTGAGCACGTCGAAAATGATGTCCTGGCCCGCCGCCTTGATGTGCTTTAGCTCGTCGAGGAGCGTGACCCGCTCCTCCTCGGTGCGGTATGCCGCGATGAACGACTTCGCCTCGTAAGTGTCGGCGTCGACGCCGCCGGCCTTCAAAAGGTCGAAGGCGCCGAGCGCACGATCGTTGATCGGCACGAGGGACGCCATGGCCTTCTTCCACGCCGGCATCGTCGAGCGCTTGGTGAAGCCGGCGACGAAGCGGAGGAAGAATTTGTCGGCGCTCGGCGGGACATAGACCGGCGAGGACGGGCTGAGGACGGCGCGCAGGCCGTACTTGAGCACGGCGGGCTCGGGCAATGGCGTCGCGATGCCCGGCGTCAGCCAGCCGGCATTGCCCCACGAGGAACCCGATGCCACGTCCTGGCGGTCGAAAACCGTCACGTCGATGCCCTGCTCCTGCAGGAACCAGGCGGTCGAGAGGCCAACCATGCCGGCGCCGATGATGGCGACCTTCTGCGGACGAGCGGGCGTTGCGGGCATGGAGACCTCCGGGGCGTTACGGCTGGGATTCCAATCGTCCCGCACACTGATCTTCCAGGTCTTGTGCCCTGCATCTAAAACTAGTGTTCCTGATTGTGCGCACAGACTAGAATTTCGCGATGATCCCGGTCAACGATCTCGTCGCTGCCCTGCGAGGCCAAGTAGACGTGGTGGTCGGTGGGGCAAGCAGCGTGGACGAGGTCGTCGTCCAGGAATCGGCTCGTGAACACATCGGCGGGCCGGGTGACCTCATTCTCGGCATCGGCCTCGACTCACTAAAGCGCGCCCTCCCGGCCATCGAACGACTCGCCGATCGCGGCGTGCCGGCCGTCGTCGTCCGGGCCCCGCTGGCGTACGCCGACCCGCTCGCCGATGCTGCTCGCTCCCGCGGACTGGCGCTGATTGCGTTGTCTCCCAACGCAAGTTGGGCTCACCTGATCCACCAACTGCGCGACCTGCTGGACCGAGCCGCCACCGGCGATCCGCGCACGAAGGGTGACGATCTCTATGCCCTGGCCGACGCTGCGGCCGGGCTGATCGACGCCTCGGTCACCATCGAGGATGCCCACCACCGGGTTCTCGCCTATTCGTCGCGGTCGATGGGCACGGACGCGGCCCGGGTCTCGACGATCGTCGGTCGGCGGGTGCCACCCGCTGTCGTGCGCGAGCTACGCGCTCGTGGCGTCTTCCGTCGGATGACGACCTCCGCCGACCCCTTCTTCCTCCCGGCCGGCGCCACTCCCGATCTCGGCGCCCGGTTCGTCCTGCCAGTGCGGGCGGGCGGTGAGTGGCTGGGCTCGATCTGGTGCGCAGTGTCCGCGCCCCCGGAAGCGCGCGTGGTCGCCGATCTCGTGACGATGGCCTCGGCGGTCGCCTTGCACCTGCTCGACCTGCGCGTGCAGAGCGATCTGACGCGGCGCGTGTGGCTGGATCGACTCCGGCAGGCTCTCCTGGATCCGGGCGCCGAGGCCGGCGCGTGGCTTGCCGCCGGTCCGTGGCGAGTCGTGGCCCTGCTTGGATCACCCACCGCGGCAACGGAACTCGGCGGCGAGCCCGATGATTCGCCGGCCGCACCTGTTGTCGGCCACGCGGCATCGGTCGATCTGTGGACGGCCGCGCTCCGCCGCCGCGGGTGGGCGCAGCCGGCGATCGTCGATATCGCAGACCGAGTTTTCGCGATCGTCAGCGACACTGACCGCCTATCCGGTGCGTGGACGTCATCCACCTCGGCGTCGCGCCCCCGCCCGAGCCGGCCGGGCACCTGGGCCTGGCTACAGTCGGCGGTCGCGGAGTTTCACGCACACGGGAGCCGCGTGGCGATCGTCGCGGGCACGCGCGCCGATCTCGCGGGCGACCTCACTCGCTCCCGCGCCGAGGCCGTGGAGACAGCGCTATTGCCGAGCGTCCACGGAACCACAATTGCTGTGGCAGAGGACTATTGGGCTCCGCTGGTCGTGTCGCGCGCGGTGCGCGCGCTGGTCGCCGACTCGCTCCCGGGTCCACTCGCGGCCCTCGCCGGCGATCCCACGACGGAGGCGAGCGATCGGCATACGCTCTCGGCCTGGCTCGACCACCCCGGCTCCCCCCGCCGCGCCGCGCAGGTGCTCGGCGTGCACGTCAACACGATCCGCTATCGGATGGATCGGATCGCTCCGCTGCTTGCTGTCGACCTCACCGACCCCGAGATCCGCCTCGCGCTGCAACTCATCCTGCGCTCGACAAATTGACAGGCGAGCCGGCCAGCGGTGATCAAGGCTGAGAGGGGAACAATCCTTCTCGGCAACGGCGAACGATCACCGTGGACATGGGCCGTCACCAGAAACTCACCGCCGAGTCGACGCGCGCGGGGAAGTCAATGCGACAGATCGTCGAGGACGCCCTCGACCTCTATTTTGAGGAACTGATCGTCCAGCAGCGTCGTGCCGAGGCGGCTCGCCGTCTCTTGGCACATCGCCCAGCGCCCGGAGAGGTCGCCGAGACCTGGGAGGAGATGCTGGCCATCCAGGAAGCCGACATGATCCGGCGGCTGGAGGGTTAGGCGTCGCGCCGGGGACCGCGTGTCTTAGCTAGTTAGGCGCCGGCGCGGAGGTCCGCGGCATACATCGCGAGGATTTGATCGGCCGCCTCAACGGCGGAGACTTCGCCCGCGCGGACCGCCGCCTCCATCTCGTCTCGCTGCGCCCGGACCGAGGGCGTATGCCGCACCGCATCCTCCAGGTGCGCGTCCACCATCGCCCACATCCAGTCTTGCTGCTGCTGGGCCCGGCGCGCCGCGAGGGAGCCTTCGGCCTCCAGGTGGGCGCGGTGATCGAGGACGGCCTGCCATACCTCGTCCAAGCCAGCGTGCGTTTGGGCAGAGCACGTGAGGACGGGCGGGCGGCGAACATCCTTGCCGGGCAACATCAGTCGCATCGCGGCGGCCAAGTCGCGGGCGGCGACGCGCGCCCTCCCCTCGCCATCACCGTCGGCTTTGTTGACCGCGATGACATCGGCGAGTTCGAGGATGCCGCGCTTGATCCCCTGCAACTGATCGCCGGCGCCGGCGAGAGTCAGCAGCAGGAAGGTGTCGACCATCTCGGAGACGGCGATCTCGTTCTGCCCCACGCCGACGGTCTCGACGATGATGACGTCGAAGCCCGCCGCCTCCAGGATCAGCATCGACTCGCGCGTTGCGCGCGCGACGCCGCCGAGGTGACGACCGCTCGGCGACGGCCGGACGAACGCGGCCTCGCTCGCGGTCAGATCGGCCATCCGGGTCCGGTCGCCGAGGATCGACCCGCCGGTGCGCCGCGAGGACGGGTCGACGGCCACGACTCCGACCCGATGCCCGCGCTCGATCAGGCGCGTTCCCATCGCGTTGATAAAAGTGGACTTTCCCGCGCCGGGCACGCCCGTAATCCCCACCCGCACCGAGCCGCCCGTATGCGGAGTGAGCGCCGTGATCAGCTCGCTCGCCTGTGCCCGATGATCTGCTCGCGAGGATTCGACGAGCGTGATCGCGCGCGCGATGTCGGCGCGCGAGTGAGCCACGACACATGCGGCCAGGTCGGCCGGATCGACCTGCCGCATAGTCGAACTCAGGCTTCCAGTCGGCGGCGCAGGTCGGCGATCAGGTCTTGCGCCGCGCGCGCGATGACGGTGCCGGGCGGATAGATCGCATCGGCCCCGGCAGCACGCAACTCGGCAAAGTCCTGGCTCGGGATGACCCCGCCGACGACGATCATCAGGTCCTCGCGCCCGAGCTTGTCCAGCTCCTGCCGCAGGGCCGGGACGAGCGTCAGGTGACCGGCGGCGAGCGACGAGACGCCGACGATGTGCACATCCGCTTCGACGGCCTGTCGGGCGACTTCCTCGGGCGTCTGGAAGAGCGGACCCACGTCGACATCGAAGCCGAGATCGGCAAAGGCGGTCGCGATGACCTTCTGGCCGCGGTCATGGCCGTCCTGGCCCATTTTGGCGACGAGAATGCGCGGGCGCCGGCCCTCGGCTTCCTCGAAGTCTTCGACGAGTCGTTGAGCTTCCTTGACGCCCTGGTCGTCGCCGGCTTCCGCGGAATACACGCCACCGATCGTACGGATCTGCGCGGTGTAGCGACCGAAGACCTCTTCCATCGCCGACGACATCTCGCCGACGGTGGCCTTGGCACGGGCAGCATCGATCGCGAGCGCAAGCAGGTTCGTCGCGAGCGTGCCATCGGAATTGCGCGCTGCCGCAGTGAGTTTCGCGAGCGCCTCCTGGGTTGCTGCTTCGTCCCGCTCGCCGCGCAGTCGCTCCAGTTTGGCTAACTGCTGCGCTCGGACGGCCGCGTTGTCCACCTTGAGCACGTCGATCGCTTCGTCGTCCTCCACGACATAGGTGTTCACGCCGATGACCGGCTGATGGCCGGAGTCGATGCGCGCTTGGGTGCGCGCGGCGGCTTCCTCGATGCGCATCTTCGGGATGCCGGCCTCAATGGCCTTGGCCATCCCGCCGGCTGCCTCGACCTCCTCGATGTGCTCCCACGCGCGCCGGGCGAGATCGTGGGTGAGCTTCTCGACATACGCCGAACCCGCCCACGGGTCGATGGTGCGCGTGGTGCCCGACTCCTGCTGGATGACGAGTTGGGTGTTGCGCGCGATACGCGCGCTGAAATCCGTTGGGAGAGCGATGGCTTCGTCGAGGGCATTGGTATGCAGTGACTGCGTGTGCCCCTGCGTGCTCGCCATGGCTTCGATGCCCGTGCGCACGACGTTGTTGAAGACGTCTTGGGCGGTGAGCGACCAGCCGGAGGTTTGGGAGTGGGTGCGCAGCGAGAGCGACTTCGGGTTCGTGGCGCCTTGCTCCTGCACGAGCCGCGACCAGAGCAGGCGGGCCGCGCGCATCTTGGCGACCTCCATGAAGAAGTTCATGCCGATCGCCCAGAAGAAGGACAGCCGTGGCGCGAACTTGTCGACATCCAGCCCGACCGCCTTGCCAGCCCGGATGTACTCGACGCCATCGGCGAGCGTGTAGGCCAACTCCAAGTCCTGGGTCGCCCCCGCCTCCTGCATGTGATAGCCGGAGATGGAGATCGAGTTGAAGCGCGGCATCTTCTCGGAGGTGAACGCGAAGATGTCGCTGATGATCCGCATCGACGGCTCGGGCGGATAGATGTAGGTGTTGCGAACCATGAACTCTTTGAGGATGTCGTTCTGGATGGTCCCGGTGAGCTGCTCGGGCGCGACGCCTTGTTCTTCTGCCGCAACGACATACAGCGCGAGGATCGGGATGACCGCGCCATTCATCGTCATCGAGACCGACATCTGGTCCAGCGGGATGCCGCTGAAAAGAGTGCGCATGTCATAAATCGAGTCGATGGCCACGCCGGCCATACCGACATCGCCGGCGACGCGAGGGTGATCGGAGTCGTAGCCGCGGTGCGTGGCCAAGTCGAAGGCGACGGACAAGCCCTTCTGCCCCGCCGCGAGGTTGCGGCGATAGAAGGCATTGGACTCCTCGGCGGTGGAGAAGCCGGCATACTGCCGTATCGTCCAGGGCTGGTTGACGTACATCGTCGGATATGGCCCGCGCAGGAAGGGCGGCGCCCCCGGGATGGTGTCGAGGAAGTCGAGCCCGGCAAGGTCGGCCTCGGTGTAAAGCGGCGGGACCTCGATACCCTCAGGAGTCATCCACCCTCGGGGGGCTCCGCCCCCCGAGTCCCCCCCAACGGCTATGCCTTCGCTGCGCTCAGTCGGCTCCATAGACCCGAGTGCAACTCGGGCGAAGTCGGGGATTGTCGTCATCAGAGGGCTCCTTCCGCCGGGGCGCCGAGTCTGTCGAGCAGGCCGGAGAGGAAGGCGACCACATCCATGCCGTCGTAAATCTCGCCGTCCACACTCGTCGCCCCGAGTTCCTTGGCGCGACCGGCGATGAAGATCGTCGGGACGCCGGCCTCGCGCAGGGTCGCCACCGCGTCGGCGGCATGCGCGGCATACCCCTTGGGAGAGCTCGCGATCACGGCCACGCTCGGGTTTGTCGCCGTTGCATCGGCGGCCGCCGACGCGCCCTCGAACAGGCTCGCCTCGATCCCACCAGCCGCCAGCAGATTGGTTACGAATGTCTCGCGGGCTCCGAAGTCGCGGCGCCCGCCGAGCGCCACCAACGCGACACTGGGGGCGACGCCACCCTGGGCGGCGAAGGCGAGCGAGCGATCCCGGAGCCCCTCGTATGCCGCGGCATCCCGCCGCGGCAGCAGCGCACCGTCCCGCGTGGGCAGGTCAGCCCGGGACCGGCGGGCCAGGCGTTGCTCCCCCGCCAAGGGGAACATGGAGACGCCGGTGATCGGCTGGCGACGGGTGGCGATGCGCGCTCCGTCCTCAGCGGTGGATTCCTGAATCCGTTGCGCAACAAGGCCGTTGGCGAGAGCAGCGGGCATACCCCCGGCAGCCTCGACGTCCTGGACGACGGTCCACGCTTTCGTCGCGACATCTCGGGTGAGGTCTTCGACGTAGTAGGAGCCACCCGCGGGGTCGGTGACCCGGCCGATATTGGCTTCGTCCGCGAGCACGATCTGGGTGTTGCGAGCCAGGCGCCTTGAGAACTTCTCCGGCAGGCCAGCGATGGTGTCGTAGGGAAGGACGGTGATCGAGTCGGCGCCACCGGCGCAGGCAGCAAAGGCCGCGATCGTGCTGCGCAAGACATTGACCCAGGGGTCCTCGCGAGTGAACATCCGGGTCGCGGTGACCGCGTGCACTCGGGCGCCGCGCTGGGACTCGGGCACTCCGCATTCCTCGCCGACGCGGGCCCACAGGGCACGCAGGGCGCGGAGCGCGGCGATCGTCAGGAACTGGTCGGCGGTCGCGGAGACGCGGAACTCGATGTGCGGGAACGCTTTTGGTGCTTCAACGCCGGCCTCGGCGAGGGCGCGCAGATAGGCGATGCCGGTGGCGACGGCATACGCAATCTCGTCGACGGCACTGGCGCCGGCGTCTCGATAGACCCGCGCATCAATGGTGATGGCGCGCACGCCGGGCAGGTCAGCGAGCAGACCCACGGCGGCGGTGAGCTCTCTCAGGTCCGGTGTCGAACCGGTGCGCGCGCTCGCGCCGAGCGGGTCGTGGCCGAGGTTTCCGCTGGCCCCGGCGGCGCCGCGCAGGACCGCGAGCAGGGCGTCGGCAGCCGCGGGCTGGGCATCCCACGACGAGACGACGACGGGGGCAAGATCGAGACGCACATCGGCGAGCGCCTCGGCCACGGCGCCAGGGGCGATGCCATTAGCGCCGATGTGCAGCCATACGGACGTGGCGCCGTGCTCGAGATCGTCGAGGACCGCCGCGCGAGTGATGGTGGCGTCGGGGTCGTCGTGGAGTTGGCGGACGTCCCACGGCTGGTTGGGATCGCGCAGCGCCCGGCCGCGCGTGAAGGGCATCGCGCCGGGGACACCCAGTGGGCGGGCGTCGGCCGGGCGCGAATAGAGCGGGTCGATGACCAGGTCACCGGCGAGCGTGGTGCGCAGGGATGCCTCGGCGTCGGCGGGGTCGAGCTTGGCGTCCTCGGCGCGGCTCTTGTTGACGACGCCGGCGACCAGGCGCTGCCAGTCCTCGTGCGTCTGCGCGGGGAAGCCCCCGGCGAGGGTCATCGACTCGGACATGCGCGCTCCTTCGGGCAACCGGACAACCGCGGCGGGCGAGGTCGAGACGGCACGCGTCCGGCGGCCTCGCCGGTCGGATTCCAGCCTATCGACGAGTGAGGAAGCGGCTGACCAGTTGGGGGGAGAGGTTCGGCACAGCGGCCGGGGCGGGCGCCGAGCGGTCGATCGAGCGGTTAGCCGGGCAGGCACCGGAGGGCACGCGCCGCCTCGGCCCGGCTGGCGAGTTCGTCATCGGGCGGGTAGCCGACCTCCTCCAGCGACAGGCCGTGCGCGGGCATCACCTTGACCCGAGGGTCGCGTATGCCGGCGCGCAGCACCTCCGCAGGGAAGCTCACGTCCGCGCGGCCGAGCCCGACGGGAACGACGGCCCCGACGAGGGCGCGGACCATCGAGTGGCAGAAGGCGTCGGCGATGACGGTGGCCTCGGCGATGCCCTCGGGGGTGCGGCGCCAGGAGTAATCGAGCAGGGTTCGGATCGTTGTGGCGCCCTCGCGCTTCTTGCAGAAAGCGGCAAAGTCATTGAGCCCCAACAGCTTTTGCGCTGCCTCGTGCATGGCGTCGACGTCGAGCGGGTCGCCCAGCGTCACGGTGTCGCGCCGGCGCAGCGGATCGCTGGCAGCGATGTTGTCGCTGATCCGGTAGCGATAGCGCCGGTGCGTCGCCGAGAAGCGGGCATCGAAGCCTGGGGGTGCTTTGGTGACTCGGTGCACGACGACATCGGGCGGGAGTATGCCGCGCAGCCGGGTGGCAGCCGCCAGCTCCGGTGAGCGGGACGAGCGGCCCGGGAGGGCGGCATACGCATCGTCGTTGATGTCGGCATGCGCGACCTGGCCGCGTGCGTGGACGCCGGCGTCGGTCCGGCCGGCGACGACCAGGCGCACGGGCTCGGGCGCGCGCAGCAGGGTGGTGAGGGCCGCCGACAACTCCCCCTCGACCGTCCGCAGCCCCGGCTGGGCGGCCCACCCGGCGAAGTCGGTGCCGTCATATCCAAGCTCGAGGCGGATCCGCACCCGCCCATCATCCCCCGGTCAACTCAGCACAAGGTAGTCAACTGCGGACAGCTTGCAAGGTGTCCACAGTTGAGTAACTGCTGCTAGCAGAACTTCCTTGGCCCCGTGCCGGCCGACGGAATAGGTTCTGCACCATGCGGATACGGGAGGCCGAGGCGGAGGATTGGGCGGCGATCTGGCCGATCTGGAAGGGGATTGTCGACGACGGGGAGACCTATGCGTATCCCGACACCGCCACCAGCGAGCAGGCGCGCGGGTGGTGGATGGAGGGGCCGCCGAGCCGAGTCGCTGTCGCCGTGGGCGACACCGGTAATGTCCTCGGCACCGCGAAGATGGGGCCGAACCGGCCCGGCCGCGGTGACCACGTCGGCACGGCGTCTTTCATGGTCGGCCTGGCCGCCCGCGGGCTCGGCGTCGGGCGCGCGCTGGCCGAAGACATGATCGCCTGGCACCGGCAGCAGGGCTTCCGCGCCATCCAGTTCAATGCGGTTGTCGAGACGAACACGGCAGGCGTCCGCCTCTGGCAAGACCTCGGTTTCACGATCATCGGCACCGTCCCCGGCGCCTTCCGCTCGCGCCACCACGGCGATGTCGGGCTGCACGTGATGTATCTGCCGCTCTGACCTCGACTGCGCCCTCGCGGCAGCAAGTTACTCGGCAGTCACAAAGGTCTACAGTGACCCCCGTGAGCACGAGCGCGCCCACGTCGCAGGTCCACAGCCTGCCGCCCGCGCAATGGCTGCCCGTCGCCGGCGCCTTCGCCGTCCAGGGCCTCCTCTTCATCGGTATGACGACCCACCTCCCCGCCCTGCAACACCGCTTCGACCTCGGCGAACTCGGACTCACCCTGATCCTGCTGGCGATGGTGCTGCTGGGTCCGGGGCCGGATCGGTCCTGGCCGAGCAGATCGCCGCCCGGCGCGACAGTGCCACCGCCCTGCGAATCGGGCTGTCCGGCTTGGCGATTGGCGTCGCGGGCATCGGTCTGGCACCGAGCCTTGTCGCGCTGGGGGCGGGGTCACGGCATACGGCCTGGCAGTCGGCATGGTCGACGCGGCGAGCAATATGCAGGGCATCGCCCTGGAGCACCGCGCGGGCAGGACCCTGCTTCCCCGACTGCACGCCGGGTGGACGACCGGCGGAATCCTCGCCACGGTGCTGGCGCTGCTCACCGGGGACGCGCCCCTGGCGTGGGCCGTGGCGCCGCTGGCCATCGTCCCAGTGCTGCTGCTGACCGCCACCTTCCAACGCCACGACACCCCGGCCGATGCCGGCCAGATCATCACCGTTCCCTGGCGCCAGATCAGCCTCGTCGGCGCGGCGCTCGTGCTGTTCTACATGTTCGACACCGCCGCCGCGACGTGGGGGCCGGTCTTCCTGCATACGGTCCACGGTCTGGCGGTCGGCTCCGTGGCCTGGGCGACCCTTCCATATCTCGTCGCCACGCTCGCGGCGCGGATCGGGGCCGCTGCGACGCTGAGCTTTACGGCCGCCGCACGGCTCGCGGGGGGCCCGGCGCCGACCGCGCCCGGCTCGATGCGGTGGTCGCACGCTTCAACCAGTTCAACTACGCAGGCGCGCTCATCGGGGCGGTGATGACCGGGCTCGTCGGCTCGGGCAACCTGCGCATCGGCTTCGCCGTCCCGATGGTGCTGATTCTCGGCATACTCCCGCTTGCCCGCCAGTTCGCGACGACCTGAGTCTGGGAGAGAACCTAGACATACGCAACGAAGATGATCCGTTGCGTATGTCCACGTTCCGGCAATGGGCGCAAATGTGTCCCAGGGGAAGGCAAAGGCCCCGCTCCCGAAGTGGGAGCGGGGCCTTCAACAGGCGTATGACGAGGCTCAGGCCTCGTCGTCGACCTTCTGCTTCGCGGCGCCACCGGCGGGCTTGAAGCCGGCAGCCTCAGCGTCGGCGGCGGACTTGAACCAGAACTCGGCCTCGGTGGCGTCATACCACTGCGAGCCGGGGACGTGGTAGAGCCCGGAGTCGGCGTTGCCCTTGACGGTGTAGCCCTCAGGGGCGGACCCGTCGGCGTTCGCAGCAACAGCACCCGCGGGCAGTTCGACAGCAGCGGCGGCCTCGGTGGCGTCGGCCGCCGGGGACTCCTCCACCGCAGCGTCGGACGCAGCGTCAGCCGAGCCCGCGTCGCTCACCAGACCAGCTGCCGCGGTGGCGGCAACCGGCTCGGCGTCGGTCAGGTCGGCAACCGGAGCGGCGGCAGCCTCGTCGGCAGCGGCCTCAACCGCAGCACCTTCCGCGGCGGCGTCGGTCTCGGCGGCCTCGACCGCAGCGACCTCGTCGGCGACCGGAGCGTCCTGGACCTCAGCGGCGACGGCCGCGTCGTCCGCTGCGGCACCGGCGGCGTCCTCGATCTCGACCGGGGCGTCCTGAACGTCCGCACCCGGCGCGTCCTGAACGTCAGCGGCAGCCCTGGCCTTCTTGTCCTTGGCGGCGCGCTTGGTCGCACCCTCGGCCTCAGCGACGACGGCGCGCTTCGGCTTGGCCGAGACCGGCTCGCGGACGAGCTCGATCACGGCCATGGGGGCGTTGTCGCCCTTGCGGGGGCTGATCTTGACGATGCGGGTGTAGCCGCCGGGACGCTCGGCCATGTCCGGCGCGATCTCGACGAAGAGGCGGTGGACGACACCCTTGTCGCGGATGATCGTCATCACGCGACGGCGGGCGTGCAGGTCACCGCGCTTGGCAAAGGTCACCATGCGCTCGGCGAGCGGGCGCATGCGCTTGGCCTTGGCCTCGGTCGTGGTGATGGCGTCGTGCTGGAAGAGCGCGGTCACGAGGTTTGCGAGGATGAGCCGCTCGTGTGCGGGACCGCCTCCGAGGCGGGGACCCTTCTTGGGGGCAGGCATGTGAATCTCCTAGTTGGGGTGGTCGCTCAGAGCTGCTCGTCCTCGGCGAAGGACAGGTCGTCCTCGTCGAAGTCGTCATAACCGTCGGACATCGCGGTGGGGTCGAATCCGGGCGGGCTGTCCTTGAGGTTCAGGCCCATGTCGTGAAGCTTGGCCTTGACCTCGTCGATGGACTTGGTGCCGAAGTTGCGGATGTCCAGCAGGTCCGCCTCGCTGCGACCGACGAGTTCACCCACGGTGTGGATGCCCTCGCGCTTGAGGCAGTTGTAGGAGCGGACCGTCAGGACGAGGTCCTCGATCGGCAGGGCGAGGTCGGCGGCCAGCGCCGCGTCGGTGGGCGACGGGCCCATGTCGATGCCTTCGGCCTCGACGTTGAGCTCGCGGGCCAGGCCGAACAACTCGACGAGGGTCTTGCCGGCAGACGCCATGGCATCGCGGGGAGCCATCGAGTTCTTGGTCTCGACGTCGACGATCAGCTTGTCGAAGTCGGTGCGCTGCTCGACACGGGTTGCCTCGACCTTGTAGGTGACGGCCAGGACCGGCGAGTAGATCGAGTCGACCGGGATGCGGCCGATCTCCTGGTCACCGGACTTGTTCTGCTGCGCCGAGACGTAGCCGCGGCCGCGTTCGACGATCAGCTCCATCTCGAGCTTGCCCTTGTCGTTCAGGGTCGCGATGTGCAGGTCGGGGTTGTGGATCTCCACGCCGGCCGGCGGGGCGATGTCAGCGGCCGTGACGGCGCCGGCGCCCTGCTTGCGGAGGTACATCACCACGGGCTCGTCCTCCTCGGAGGAGACGACCAGGCCCTTGATGTTGAGGATGATCTCGGTGACATCCTCCTTGACCCCGGGGACGGTGGAGAACTCGTGCAGCACGCCGTCGACGCGGATGCTGGTCACGGACGCGCCGGGGATGCTCGACAGGAGCGTGCGGCGCAGGGAGTTGCCGAGCGTGTAGCCGAAGCCCGGCTCCAGCGGCTCGATGACGAACCGCGAGCGGTTCTCGGCGACGACCTCTTCGGTGAGGACGGGACGCTGTGCGATCAGCACGATCTTCTTCTTCCTCGAGGGACACCCACTATTTGATGCCCGTCGCGTGCGCGACTCTCACGCGCGCACCCCGCCCGTCTGTCTGAGCGCGGCACTACGTTCCCGTGGCCCCGCGAGAGGAACCACAGACCACAGCGGGTGAGTTTGCCGCCCCTAAGGCGACATCTCCCGCTTGCTTGCTTTGTGGCCCATGACCCCGAACGGAACCACAGACCACAGCGGACGGGTATGCCGCCCCCAGGGCGGCATACCCGACCGCTGTCCGAGAATCCGGGTGAGCTTGCGAGCCCTTGGATTCTCGGAACAGAAAACACCGACTCGCGAAGCGAGACAGCGCCTTCCGGGCTAGTTCTTGGAGTACAACTCGACGATCAGCTGCTCGGTGAGCTGGGTGTCGATCTGCTCGCGGACGGGCAGTTGGTGGATCAGGATCTGCAGGCTGCCCGCGACGACCTGCATCCAGGCCGGGGCGGTGCGCTCGCCGAAGGTCTCCCGCGCCAGCTGGAACGGGAAGGTCTCGACGGACTGCTTGCGGATCGTGATGATGTCGAACTGCTCGACGCGGTACGACGGAACATCGACGCGGACGCCGTTGACCTCGAAGTGGCCGTGCGTGACCAGCTGGCGGGCGTGGCGACGCGTGCGGGCCAGGCCGGCGCGGTAGATGACGTTGTCCAGGCGGGACTCGAGGATGGTCAGCAGGTTGCTACCGGTCTTGCCGGGGCGGGTGGCTGCCTCCTCGTAGTAGCGACGGAACTGCTTCTCCATGACGCCATAGGTGAAGCGGGCGCGCTGCTTCTCCTGGAGCTGAGTGAGGTACTCCTTCTCCTGGATGCGGCGGCGGCCGTGCTGGCCGGGCGGGAAGGGACGCAGGTCGAAGTTCTTGTCGCCGCCGACGAGGTCGAGCTTGTAGCGACGGGACTTCTTGGTGATGGGGCCGGTGTAACGAGCCATGACTTAGCTATTTCTCCGTTTCAGTGCAGGCTCAGACGCGGCGGCGCTTGGGCGGGCGGACACCGTTGTGCGGGCTGGGGGTGACATCGGAGATGGCACCGACCTCCAGGCCGGCAGCGGTCAGGGAACGGATGGCGGTCTCACGACCCGAGCCGGGACCCTTGACGAAGACGTCGACCTTGCGCATGCCGTGCTCCATGGCGCGGCGGGCGCAGGCCTCGGCGGCCATCTGGGCGGCATACGGGGTGGACTTGCGGGAGCCCTTGAAGCCGACCTGGCCGGCGGACGCCCACGAGATCACCGCACCGGTCGGGTCGGTGATGGAGATGATGGTGTTGTTGAACGTGCTCTTGATGTGGGCCTGACCCACGGCGACGTTCTTCTTGACCTTGCGACGGACCTTGGTCGCACGAGCCTTGGGGGGCATTACTTACCAGCCTTCTTCTTACCGGCGACGGTGCGCTTGGGGCCCTTGCGGGTGCGCGCGTTGGTCTTGGTCCGCTGTCCGCGAACCGGCAGACCCTTGCGGTGACGCAGGCCCTCGTAGGACCCGATCTCGACCTTGCGACGGATGTCGGCGGCCACCTCGCGGCGGAGGTCACCTTCGATCTTGACGTTGGCTTCGAGGTAGTCACGCAGCGCAACCAGCTGGTCGTCGACGAGGTCCTTCACGCGGACCGACGGGTCAACACCCGTCGCTGCCAGCGCCTGCTTGGACGTCGTCCGACCCACACCAAAGATGTAGGTCAGGGCGACCTCGACGCGCTTGTCGCGCGGGAGGTCAACTCCAACAAGACGTGCCATGGAGTGGCATTCCTTTTCTGTCGTCCGGAGGTATGGAAGCAGCGCCAGTCGGGTGGTCGCTCACGGACTCGTATGCCGTGCCAGCCCGTCCCCGGCCTCCGGGCCGGGGGTGACGTCCCGCCACGTGCGGGGGTCGGGTGCTGCGGTAGTGCGATGTTGAATTGTGTGCGGGAAGGTCGTGCGACCGGTGCCCGGTGCTCAGCCCTGACGCTGCTTGTGGCGCAGGTTGTCGCAGATCACCATGACCCGCCCGTGACGGCGGATCACCTTGCACTTGTCGCAGATCTTCTTGACACTCGGCTGAACCTTCATTGCCTCGGTCTTTTCTCGATCGGCGTCCCGCGTCCCAGGCTGGGCGCGCGGGTCTTGCGGTTAGCGGTAACGGAAAACGATGCGCCCGCGGGTCAGGTCATAGGGGCTGAGTTCCACCACGACCCGGTCCTCGGGGAGGATCCGGATGTAGTGCTGGCGCATCTTGCCCGAGATGTGGGCGAGAACCTTGTGACCGTTGGTGAGCTCCACGCGGAACATCGCGTTGGGGAGCGCTTCAACAATCGTGCCCTCGACCTCGATGACACCGTCCTTCTTGGCCATATCCTCCGTCAATCCATGTTGGCGACCGACCCCGCTGAGGTTGGGAACGGCCATACGAAATCGGCCCCATGGAGCACACGCAAGGCGCGAGCGCACACGTGACCGACGCTCCATCATACGGGAGGTATGCCGCGCCCCGAAATCGCGGCGGGCGACCATCCTCCCCACGGACTTCCCCGCAGGTGGCTACGACCTGCACATCCAGGGCGCCGGTTTCATCAATGTCACCTCGGTGCTCCTGGGCGACACTCCCGCCACCAACATCCGGGTGCTGTCGTCGAACGAACTTGTCGTCACTGTCCCGGCTCACGCCGCCGGCGTGGTGAACGTGAAGGCGTTCACGACTCTCGGCCACTCGGTCGGGACGGAGTACGACGATTTCACCTACACCTCCGGCTAGGGACGACCACAAGTTGGCAGTCGGCTCAGGCTTCCGGTCGGGTGACGAGTTGGCTGCGGACCTCGTCCATGTCGAGGGCGCGGACGCCGTCGATGACCTGCTTCAGGCCGGCGGCCGGTAGCGCGCCGGGCTGGTTGAAGACGAGGATCCCCTCGCGGAAGGCCATCAGGGTCGGGATCGAGGTGATCTGCAGGTGGGCAGCGAGGGCCTGCTCGGCCTCGGTGTCGATCTTGCCGAAGACGATGTCGGTGTTGTCCTCCGACGCCTTCTCGAAGACGGGACCGAACTGGCGGCACGGTCCGCACCACGAGGCCCAAAAGTCGAGGAGCACGATGTCGTTGTCGGCAACAGTCGACTCGATGTCGGTCAGGGTGACGTCGCGGGTGGCCATGGTTGTCCTTCGTATGGGGAGTGGCTGGGTTCCCTGGGTGAACGCCTCACGCGGGCGGGTTGATTCCCGGGTCGGCGCGGTGCACCGCGAGCCAGAACGGCCAGGCCCCGCTGAGCGGCTCATAGCGCCAGGCGAATGTCGCCTCCGAGCCGACGGTGCGCAGCCGGACGGTGTGCGGGGTCTCGATGAGCCGAATGTCGGCGCGGAATTCGCTTCCGCTGAAGCTGCCGCAGCACATGACCGGCAGGCGAACGCCGTCAGCCGTTAGATCCCCGGCGAGCCACTGGCCGTCCCCGATCGGCAGCCGGATCACCTCATGCGCACCGGAGGTGCGCCCGAACTCCACGGTCAGTTCCCAGTGCCCGCGGCTGCGCGCAACGGCCACCGAGCCGCTGCGTCCGCCCAGCCCGAAGGCGTCAGTCAGCGACCACACCCAGTCGCGGCCGAGCGAGATCGACGCGAGCGGACGACACTCCAGCCGAGCCAACCGTTGGGTGAGGGCGCTGTCCGAGCCGAAGCCACGGTCGCTCACTCGATCGACCGCGGGCAGGATGTGCGCCCACACGAGGTCGAGCACCTCCTGCATGTTGTCGACTTCCGAGGTAATCGCGATCGTCATCTGCTGCTCCGGTAGCACGATGGCGAACTGGCCGAACGCCCCGTCGCCGCGATAGCCGTGGCGCGCCTGCCAGAAGGAGAAGCCGTAGCCGAGATTCCAGTCCGGACCCGCCTCGGGGTCGGGGACCCCGCGAGGGGCACCGGTGCCGCGGACGGCCTCCGCGACATACGACTCGGAAAGGATGCGACGTCCACCCGCGACGCCACCGTCCAGATAGAGCTGAGCCAGCGACAGGATCGCCTCGGTCGTGACGTGGATGCCGGAGAAGCCGAGTTGGCGACCGTCTGGGGTGACGTGCCAGTAGGCCTCACCCCAGCCGAGCGGCTCGAACACCCGGGCGCGCAGGAGGTCGAGGATGTCGCCATCGGTGATCGCCCGCACGATGGCGCCGAGCAGGTACGTCGCTATCTGGTTGTAGGTGAACACCGTCCCCGGTTCGGCCGGGAGCGGCAACGCGAAGATCCGCCGCACCACCGCATCGCCGGGGAGACCGTCCGCCACCATCAGCTCCGGTGACCACATCTCCGCCAGGTGCCCCGTCGTCATCGACAGACAATGCCGGACCCGGAGCCGCTCATAGCCGGGCGTGACCGCCGCCCGATCGACGTCCGGAAGGTGGTCGAGGACGATGTCGTCGAGGCCGATCACGCCGTCGTCCACCAACAACCCGATGGCCGTGGCCGTGAACGACTTGCTGAGGGAGTAGCCCAGGTGCACCCGATCGGCGGAATACGGCTCCCACCAGCCCTCGGCGAGCACTTCGCCGTGGCGGGCGATCATCAGGGAGTGCAGGTCGATGCCGGCCCGTGATGCGGCGTCGAGGAAGGCAATGATGCCCGCGGGATCAACTCCCGCGGCGGTGGGCGAGACACGCAGTAACGGCATGACGCGGAACTTAATGCACGCGTCCCGCGGATTCATCTCGCGTCCGTGCCGACATCATCCGATCAGCGGTGCGTATGCCGCGCCCAACCCCTCCAGGCCGCCGTCCTCGGCGGTGAGCACCCACAGGCCACCCGAATGCGCCGCGACTGTGTGCTCCCAGTGGCAGGCGCGGGCCCCGTCCAGTGTGACCACGGTCCAGTCGTCGGCAAGCACGCGATTGTCCTGCGCCCCGAGGGTGACCATCGGCTCGATTGCCACCGTCGTGGCGTTCTTGACGGTCGGACCCTTGCCCCGAACCCGGTAGTTGGGGACGTTCGGGGACATGTGCATTTCTCGGCCGATGCCGTGGCCGACATAGTCCTCGACGATGCCGTACTCGCGCCCGCGGCGCTCCCCCGTCTCGACCAAGCTGTCCTCGACCGCGGCACCGACCTCGAACAGGCCGCGTCCGACTTCCAACGCCTTGATGCCCGCCCAGAGCGCGTCCCGCGTGGCGTCCATGAGTTCGACATCCTCGGACCGGCCGAGATCGCGGCCCCCGACAATGAGGGAGATCGCGGCATCGCCATGCCACCCGTCGACGATGGCGCCGCAGTCGATGGAGAGCAGATCTCCTTCCGCCAGCACCCGCTCCCCCGGGATCCCGTGAACGATTTCCTCGTTCACCGACGTGCAGAGCGTATGCCGATATCCCGGCACCTCCACGAAGGACGGCCGCCCGCCGTTGTCCCGTATGAAGGCCTCGGCGAGGGCGTCCAACTCCGCGGTGGTCCGTCCCGGGACGGTCGCCGCGTGGAGCATGGTCAGGCACTGCGCGACCAAGAGCCCGGCCGGGCGCATCGCGCGGACCTCGTCCAGGCTCTTGGTCTCGATCCGTTCGCGTCCGAACATGCTCATGTCCTTCAGTCCTACGTCAGGAGGTCCGCGCGTCCAGGGCTTCGCCGATGCGGGCCGAGACCTCGTCCACGTCGCCGAGGCCATCGACCTGCACGAGGAGGTCGCGCGCGGCATACATCTCGGCCAGGGGGGCGGTCTGGGCGTGATAGATGGCCATCCGTTCGCGGACGACGTCCTCGGTGTCGTCGGCGCGGCCTTCGATCTCGGCTCGACGCAGCAGCCGGCCGACAACCTCGTCGTCGTCAACGGTGAGTTCGAGGACGGCGTCAAGGCGGCGCCCCGACTCAGCGAGAACTGCGTCCAACGCCTCGACCTGCTCGGCCGTGCGGGGGTAGCCGTCGAGTAAGAAGCCCGGCTCGCAATCGGCCTGGGCAAGACGGTCGGCGACGATCGCATTGGTGATCTCGTCACTGACATAACCGCCGCTCGCCAGGATCTCCTTCACCTGGACGCCGAGGGGCGTTTCCGCCTTGATATTGGCGCGGAAGATGTCGCCGGTGGAGATAGCCGGGATGCCGTAGCGCTCGGCGATCCGCGACGCCTGCGTGCCCTTGCCCGCACCGGGTGGGCCGAAAATGATCAACCGCATCATGTGACTACCTGAGGAACCCTTCGTAATGGCGCTGCTGCAGCTGCGCCTCGATTTGCTTGACCGTCTCCAGCCCGACACCGACGATGATGATGATCGACGTGCCGCCGAACGGGAAGTAGTTCTGATTGGCGTTGATCAGCCGGAAGGCGATCAACGGAATCAGCGAGATGGCGGCCAGGTAGATGGCGCCGGGAACGGTGATCCGGGTCAGGACGTATTGCAGGTACTCGGCCGTGGGTCGCCCGGCGCGGATACCTGGGATGAAGCCGCCGTAGCGCTTCATGTTGTCGGCGACCTCCTCCGGGTTGAAGGTGATCGAGACGTAGAAGAACGTGAAGAACACGATCAGCACGGTGTAGATGATCATGTAGATATTGCTGTCACCCTGGCTCAGGTGGTTGTTGATCCAGGTGACCCACCCGGCCGGGTTGGTCGGGTCGGTGTTGAACTGGGCAATCATCATGGGCAGCGTGAGCAACGAGCTAGCGAAGATGATCGGGATCACATTCGCCATGTTGACCTTGATCGGGATGTAGGTCGAGGTGCCGCCATACATCTGCCGGCCGACCATGCGCTTGGCGTACTGCACCGGGATGCGCCGCGTGCTCTGCTCCACATAGACCACGAGCGCGATGATCAAGAACCCGATCGCGATCACCACGAAGAACGTGAACCAGTTCTGCTGGTTCTTGATCTGCCAGAGGGCGCCGGGGAAGCCGGCCGCGATCGAGGTGAAGATCAACAGCGACATGCCATTGCCGACGCCCTTGTCGGTCATGAGCTCACCGAGCCACATGATCAAGCCGGTGCCGGCCGTCATGGTCAGCACCATGATCAAGATTGTCGGGATGCTGTCGCTGACGAGGATGTTGGTGCAGCCGGGGCCGAAGAGCGCGCCCGGGTTCTGGGCGAAGGTAATCAGCGTCGAACTCTGCAGGATCGCCAACCCGATGGTCAGATAGCGGGTGTACTGCGTCATCTTGGCCTGGCCCGACGAGCCCTCCTTCTTGAGGGTCTCGAAGCGCGGGATGACGACCGTCAACAACTGCACGATGATCGCAGCGGTGATGTACGGCATGATGCCCAGCGCGAAGATCGAGAGCTGGAGCAAGGCGCCGCCGCTGAAGAGGTTGGCGAGGCCGAGGAAGCCGGACTTCGGGGCGTCCTTCATACATTGCTGGACGGCGGGGTAGCTCACCCCGGGCGTGGGAATGTGCGTGCCCAGGCGATAGAGCGCGATGATCGCGAACGTGAACAGCAGCTTCTTGCGCAGGTCCGGTGTCCGGAACGCGCGGCCGAAGGCGGTGAGCAAACTGGTCCCCTCCATGGGCGGGCCGGGGGGCGGGCCCGCTGGTCTTGCTGACGAATAGGGCGGAATCGTCCGCCGATGCACGATACCCGACGAGGGTGTCGCGTCCGGCATCGAGTCGATCCCCCTGGATAACGCCGTATGCCGTGAGGCGAGTTCCGAGATCGGCTCGCCTCACGGCATACGGGAGGAAATCGCGGGTGCGACGCGATCAGGCGGTGGCGGTGCTCCCGCCCGCGGCCTCGATCTTGTCCTTCGCGCTGGCGGAGAACGCGTCGGCGGTGACCTGCACCGCGACGGTGATCTCGCCGGTGCCCAGCACCTTGACGGGCTGACCGCCGCGGACGGCGCCCTTGGCGACCAGGTCCTCGACCGTCACGACGCCACCCGAGGGGTAGAGCGCCGAGATCTTGTCGAGATTGACGACCTGGAAGGTCGTGCGGAACGGGTTCTTGAAGCCCCGCAGCTTAGGCAGACGCATGTGGATGGCGGTGGAACCACCCTCGAAGTGCGCCGGCACCTGGTAGCGGGCCTTGGTGCCCTTGGTGCCACGACCGGCGGTCTTACCCTTGGAGCCTTCACCACGACCAACGCGGGTCTTGGCAGTCTTGGCACCGGGGGCGGGACGCAGGTGGTGGACCTTCAGCGCGTGGGTGTTCGCGCCCTTTTCGGCCTGCTCAGCCATGATCACTCAACCTCCTCGACGACCACCAAGTGGCGGACCGTCCGGACCATACCCCGGATCTCGGGGCGGTCCTCCTTGACGACGACATCGCCGATGCGCTTGAGGCCCAGCGTGCGCAGAGTCTCCCGCGCGCTGTGCTTCTCGCCGACGATGCCCTTCTTCTGGGTGACCTTCAACCGTGCCATCACGCACCAGCCCCAGCGGCCTGGGCGCGCAGCATGGCGGCCGGAGCAACCTCGTCCAACGGCAGGCCACGACGAGCCGCGACCGCCTCGGGACGCTCGAGACCCTTCAGGGCCGCGACCGTCGCGTGCACGATGTTGATGGAATTGTCGGAGCCGAGGCTCTTGGAGAGCACGTCGTGGACGCCCGCACACTCGAGAACGGCGCGCACGGGGCCACCGGCGATGACACCGGTACCAGGAGCGGCCGGACGCAGCATGACGACGCCGGCCGCGGCCTCACCCTGGATGGGGTGCGGGATGGTGCCCTGGATCCGGGGAACCTTGAAGAACGCCTTCTTGGCTTCCTCGACACCCTTGGCGATGGCGGCGGGGACCTCGCGGGCCTTGCCATAGCCGACGCCCACGGTGCCGTCACCGTCACCGACGACGACCAGAGCGGTGAAGCTGAAGCGACGACCACCCTTGACGACCTTGGCAACGCGGTTGATGGTCACCACGCGCTCGAGGTACTGGCTCTTCTCGGGAGCATCGCCACGACGGTTGTCGCGGCGGTCTCCGTCGCGGCCGCGACGCTCTCCGCGCTCGTTGGTCCGGTCGCCGCCGCGGTCGGCGGCGCCGGTGCCTCGACGCTGGGGTCCGGGCATCAGATGTTCCTCATCTCGATGGTTGCGTTGTTCACAGGGAAAGGCCTCCCGCGCGGGCACCGTCGGCGACGGCAGCGACCCGACCGTGGTACTTGTTGCCACCGCGGTCGAACACGACGGCGTCGACGCCGGCGTCCTTGGCGCGGGTGGCGATCAGCTCGCCGACCTTCTTGGCCTTGGCGCTCTTGTCACCGTCGGCGCTGCGCAGGTCGACCTCCATGGTGGAGGCGCTGACCAGCGTCTTGCCCACGGTGTCGTCGACGATCTGGGCGACGATGTGGCGGGCGCTGCGGGTGACGACGAGACGGGGACGCTCGGTTGTGCCGCTGACGTGCTTGCGGATGCGCTCGTGACGACGAATGCGGGCAGCAGACTTGCTCTTGCCGCGCTTGATGATCATTCCCATGACTACTTCTTCCCGGTCTTGCCGGCCTTGCGGCGAATCTGCTCGCCGGCGTAACGGACACCCTTGCCCTTGTAGGGGTCGGGCTTGCGCAGCTTGCGGATGTTGGCGGCGACCTCGCCGACCAACTGCTTGTCGATGCCCTGGACCGAGAACTTGGTCTGGCTCTCGACCGCGAAGGTGATGCCAGCCGGCGGCTCAACGGTGATCGGGTGGCTGTAGCCGAGGGCGAACTCGAGGTTGCTGCCGCGTGCCATGACGCGGTAACCGGTCCCGACGATCTCCAACTTCTTCTCATAGCCATCGGTGACACCGAGGACCATGTTGTTGAGGAGGGTGCGGGTCAGGCCGTGCAGCGAGCGTGACAGACGCTCGTCGTCAGGACGGGTGACCTCCAGGCCACTCTCGCCCTGGGCGACGGCGATGGGCTCGGCGACGACGTGCTGAAGCTCGCCCTTGGGGCCGGTGACCTTGACGGTCTGGCCGTCGATCGCGACCGAGACACCCGAGGGAACGGTGACCGGCATACGTCCGATTCGAGACATGTCGGTACTCCCTTACCAGATGTAGGCGAGGACTTCCCCACCCACACCCTTATTAGCCGCCTGCTTGTCGGTCAGCAGGCCGGACGACGTGGAAATGATCGCGATGCCGAGGCCGCCGAGCACCTTCGGAAGGTTGGTGCTCTTGGCGTAGACGCGCAGACCGGGCTTGCTCACCCGGCGCAGGCCGGCGATGGAGCGCTCCCGGTTGGGGCCGTACTTCAGCTGGATCGTCAAGGTCTTGCCGACCTCGGCGTCCTCGACCGCCCAGGAGGCGATGTAGCCCTCGGCCTGGAGGATCTCGGCGATGTGCGACTTGAGGTTCGAGAACGGCATGGAGACGTCGTCCTTGTGCGCCGAGTTGGCGTTCCGGACGCGGGTCAACATGTCCGCAATCGGGTCAGTCATGGTCATGGGCTTAGTCGGCCCCTTCTCACCGCGGTTTCCTTACGGACCTTCGATGTTGGTGGTGGTGTGGTGCTGTGAAATTCTTGGTGACACCGTGAGCCTTCCGCGTTAGCGACAGACCCACGGCGAGCACTGAAATCCGCGGAGCGGACCGGGCAACCGTCGAGCGTAGCGAGCTTGGTTGCCCGGAACGAAAGAGACGGTCTTCGCGGAGCGAAGGCGGTGCCTTTCGGTCTCTACCAAGAGGACTTGGTCACGCCGGGGAGCTCGCCGCGGTGCGCCATCTCCCGCAGGCAGATCCGGCACAGGCCGAACTTGCGGTAAACCGAGTGGGGGCGGCCGCAGCGCTGGCAGCGGGTGTAGCCGCGAACCTTGAACTTCGGCTTCTTCTCGGCCTTGTTCTTCAGAGCGGTCTTCGCCATGGCGTCAGTTCTCCTTGAAGGGGAAGCCGAGCGCCTTGAGCAGCGCGCGTCCCTCGTCGTCGTTGGTGGCGGTCGTGACCACGGTGATGTCCATGCCGCGAACGCGGTCGATGCGGTCCTGGTCGATCTCGTGGAACATCGACTGCTCGGTCAGACCGAACGTGTAGTTGCCACGACCGTCGAACTGCTTCGGCGAGAGGCCGCGGAAGTCACGGATACGCGGCAGCGCAATGCTGACGAGACGGTCGAGGAACTCCCACATGCGATCGCCGCGCAGCGTGACGTGGGCGCCGATCGGCATACCCTCACGCAGTTTGAACTGGGCGATGGACTTGCGAGCCTTGGTGACCTGCGGCTTCTGGCCGGTGATGGCGGCCAGGTCGCGGATGGCACCCTCGATCAGCTTGCTGTCCTTGGCGGCGTCGCCGACACCCATGTTGACGACGACCTTGACGACGCCCGGTACCTGCATGGCGTTGCCATAGGAGAACTGCTCGGAGAGCGTGCTGCGGATCTCGTCCGCGTAGCGCGTCTTGAGGCGCGGCTTGGTTGCGGTTTCGGTCATCAGATGTCCTTGCCGGAGCGCACGGAAACCCGCACGCGGGTGGTCTTGGTGCGGCCGTCGCGCTCGACCTGCTCGACGCGGGTCTTGACGCGGGTGGGCTTCTTGTCACTGGGGTCGACGATCGCGACGTTGCTCACGTGGATCGGGGCCTCCTGCACCACGAGGCCACCGGTGCCCTGGGGGCCCGGCTTGACGTGGCGGGTGATCCGGTTGACGCCCTCGACCGTGACGCGCTGCGTCTCGGTGTCGACGGCGATGACCTTGCCCTGCTTGGCCTTGTCCTTGCCGGTGAGCACCTGGACGGTGTCACCCTTCTTGATCTTCATCTTGGCCATGGCCTCAGAGCACCTCCGGTGCCAACGAGATGATCTTCATGAAGCGCTTCTCGCGCAGCTCGCGCCCAACCGGGCCGAAGATGCGGGTTCCACGCGGGTCGCCGTCGTTCTTGAGGATGACGGCGGCGTTCTCATCGAAGCGGATGTAGCTGCCGTCGGCGCGACGGCGCTCCTTGGTCGTCCGGACGATGACAGCCTTGACGACATCACCCTTCTTGACGTTGCCGCCGGGGATGGCGTCCTTGACGGCCGCCACGATGATGTCGCCGATGCCGGCGTAGCGGCGGCCCGAGCCACCGAGAACGCGGATGCAGAGGATCTCCTTGGCACCCGTGTTGTCGGCAACCTTGAGGCGCGATTCCTGCTGAATCACCACACACCTCCGGTGACGGTCGGCTCCGCCGACCCAACTGCGCGGACGGGCTGCGCCCGGCGACTGCTGTTTCGCCCAATCAGGCTCGCTGCGCTCGCGAGTGCGCGAGCTCCTCGCTTCGCTCGGTGCATCACTTGGCCTTCTCCAAAATCTCCACGACGCGCCAGCGCTTGGAGGCGCTCAGCGGACGGGTCTCCATGATCAGGACGCGGTCACCGACGCCGGCGGCGTTCTGCTCGTCGTGCGCCTTGACCTTGTGGCTCTTGCGCATGACCTTGCCGTACAGGGCGTGCTTGACGCGGTCCTCGACCTCGACGACAACGGTCTTGTCCATCTTGTCGCTGACCACATAGCCCTGGCGGGTCTTGCGGTAGTTGCGCTCCACGCTCGACTTCTCTTCCATAGTGTTCTCGCTCATGCCGCTCACGCCCCGGTCCCGCCGATGCCGAGCTCGCGCTCACGCATTTCGGTGTAGATGCGGGCGATGTCCTTGCGGACCGCGCGGAGGCGGCCGTGGCTTTCCAGCTGGCCGGTGGCGGACTGGAAGCGGAGGTTGAACAGCTCCGCCTTGGCCTTGCGCAGTTCCTCGACGAGACGGTCCTCGTCGAGGCCACGCAGTTCAGCGGACGTCAGGTCCTTCGAACCGATAGCCATCAGATGTCACCACCTTCACGCCGGACGAAGCGGGCCTTCATCGGCAACTTGTGCATCGCCAGGCGCATGGCCTCGCGAGCGGTCTCCTCGGGAACACCGGACAGCTCGAACAGGATGCGACCGGGCTTGACATTGGCGATCCACCACTCCGGCGAACCCTTACCGGAACCCATGCGGGTTTCGGCCGGCTTCTTGGTGAGCGGACGGTCGGGGTAGACGTTGATCCAGACCTTGCCGCCACGCTTGATGTAGCGGGTCATGGCGATACGAGCGGACTCGATCTGCCGGTTGGTGACATAGGCGGGCTCAAGAGCCTGGATGCCGTAGTCACCGAAGGCCAGGACGTTGCCGCCCTTGGACATCCCCGAACGACCGGGGTGGTGCTGCTTGCGGTGCTTGACGCGACGCGGGATCAGCATCGAATCCTCACACTCCCTCGGAGACGGCCTCGGCGGCGGGGGCGCTCGCGTCGGTGGTGTCGGTGGCGACGGAGTCACGACGGGCACGCGCGGGGCGCTCGTCCCGGTCGCGACGCGGACCGCGAGCCTGGCGCGGCGCGTTGACCTGCTGCGCGGCGAACTCCTTCTCGGTCATGTCGCCCTTGTAGATCCACACCTTCACGCCGATCCGGCCGAAGGTGGTCTTGGCCTCGAAGAAGCCGTAGTCGATGTTCGCGCGCAGGGTGTGCAGCGGCACACGGCCTTCGCGGTAGAACTCGGAGCGGGACATCTCGGCGCCGCCGAGACGACCGGAGCACTGAATCCGGATCCCCTTTGCGCCGGCGCGCTGGGCGGACTGCATACCCTTGCGCATCGCCCGACGGAAGGTGACACGGGCGCTGAGCTGCTCGGCGATGCCCTGGGCGACCAACTGAGCGTCAATCTCGGGGTTCTTGACCTCGAGGATGTTCAACTGGACCTGCTTGCCCGTGAGCTTCTCGAGCTCACCGCGGATGCGGTCGGCCTCGGCGCCGCGGCGACCGATGACGATGCCCGGACGCGCCGTGTGCAGGTCGACGCGGACCCGGTCGCGGGTGCGCTCGATCTCCACGCGGGAAATGCCGGCGCGTTCCATACCCTTGGCCATGAGGCGCCGGATGGCGACGTCCTCCTTGACGTAGTCGCGGTAACGCTGCCCCTCCTTGGTGGAGTCGGCGAACCAGCGGCTCTTGTGATCGGTGGTGATGCCCAGGCGGAAGCCGTGCGGGTTGACCTTCTGACCCATCAGCGGGTACCTGCCTTTCCGGAGTCCTTCGGCGCGACGTGCACGGTGATGTGGCTCGTCCGCTTGTTGATGCGGCCGGCGCGGCCCTGAGCGCGCGGACGGAACCGCTTCATCGTCGGGCCCTCGTCCACGAAGGCTGCCGTGATGACCAAGTCACGCTCGTCAAAGGCCTCCGACGCAGCGTCGGCCTTGACCTTGGCGTTGGCGATGGCACTCTGCAGCACCTTCAGCACCGGCTCGCTCGCGCTCTGCGGGGCGAAGCGGAGGACGGCGACAGCGTCCGCGGCCTTCTTGCCGCGAATGAGGTCGACGACCCGGCGTGCCTTCTGAGGCGTGACCCGCACGTGGCGGGCACTCGCCGTGGCTTCCATGACGCTCTCCTGCGTGCTCATCGACGACGGCCCTTCTTGTCGTCCTTGATGTGACCCTTGAAGGTCCGGGTCGGCGCGAACTCACCGAGCTTGTGACCGACCATCGACTCGGTCACGAAGACCGGGATGTGGCTCTTGCCGTTGTGAACGGCAAAGGTGTGGCCCAGGAAGTCCGGCGCGATGACCGAGCGACGCGACCAGGTCTTGATGATCTGCTTGGAACCCGAAGCGTTCTGCGCGTCCACCTTCTTCTGCAGGTGGCCGTCGATGAAAGGGCCCTTTTTCAAACTGCGTGGCATCTCGAAAGGCTCCTATCAGCGCTTCTTGCCGGAACGGCGACGGCGGACGATCATCTTGTCGCTCGCCTTGCCAGGACGACGGGTGCGGCCCTCGGGCTGACCCCACGGGCTGACCGGGTTCCGGCCACCAGAGGTCTTGCCCTCGCCACCACCGTGCGGGTGGTCGACCGGGTTCATCGCGACACCGCGAACGGTGGGGCGCTTGCCCTTCCACCGCATGCGGCCGGCCTTGCCCCAGTTGATATTGGACTGCTCGGCGTTGCCGACCTCACCGACAGTGGCGCGGCAGCGCAGATCCACGTTGCGAATCTCACCGGACGGCATACGCAACTGGGCGTAGGGGCCGTCCTTGGCGACGAGCTGCACTCGGACGCCGGCGGAGCGAGCGATCTTGGCGCCACCGCCCGGCTTGATCTCCACGGCGTGGATGACCGTACCGGTGGGGATGTTGCGCAGCGGGAGGCTGTTGCCCGGCTTGATGTCGGCCGCGGGGCCGTTCTCAATCTGGTCGCCCTGGCGCAGCTTGTTCGGCGCGAGGATGTAGCGCTTCTCGCCGTCCGCGTAGTGCAGCAGCGCGATGCGCGCGGTGCGGTTCGGGTCGTACTCGATGTGCGCGACCTTCGCGGGCACGCCGTCCTTGTCGTGGCGACGGAAGTCGATGACGCGGTAGGCACGCTTGTGGCCACCACCGATGTGACGGGTGGTGATGCGACCGGAGGCGTTGCGGCCACCGGACTTCGAGAGCGGCTTGACGAGCGACTTCTCGGGCGTGGTGCGCGTGATCTCGACGAAGTCGGCCACGCTGCTGCCACGACGCCCCGGCGTCGTCGGCTTGAACTTACGGATTCCCATGTCTACCTAGCTCCTCAGGCGCCAGCACCGAAGATGTCGATCGCGCCCTCGCGGAGGGTGACGATCGCACGCTTGGTGTCCTTGCGCTTGCCCGTGCCGAAGCGCGTGCGGCGGGACTTGCCCTGGCGGTTCATCGTGTGGACCGAGTCGACCTTGACATCGAAGATGCGCTCGACAGCGATCTTGATCTCGGTCTTGTTGGCCCGCGGGTCGACGATGAAGGTGTACTTGCCCTCTTCGAGGAGGGTGTAGGACTTCTCCGAGACGACCGGCGCGATCAGGATGTCGCGGGGGTCCTTCTGGACGTTGCTCACTTGGACTCCTCCTTCGCGGGCGCTCCGACGAAGGTGTCGAAGGCGGCCTGCGTGAAGACCACGTCGTCAGCGCACAACACGTCGTAGGTGTTGAGCTGGTCGACGGCCAGGACGTGGACGTTGTCGAGGTTGCGGACCGACTTCAGCGAGACGATGTCGCTGCGGTCGAGAACGACCAGCAGGTTCTTGCGCTCGGTGAGACCGGCCAGCAGCGCCACCGCATCCTTGGTCGACGGGGTGGACCCGGTGACCAGAGACTCGACGACGTGGATGCGGCCGTGACGCGCCCGGTCGGAGAGGGCACCGCGCAGGGCGGCGGCCTTCATCTTCTTGGGGGTGCGCTGGCTGTAGTCGCGCGGCTGTGGGCCGTGAACCGTGCCACCGCCGGCGAACTGCGGTGCACGCGTCGAACCCTGACGGGCGCGGCCGGTGCCCTTCTGCTTGTAGGGCTTGCGACCACCACCGCGGACCTCGCCGCGGGTCTTGGTGGCGTGCGTTCCCTGGCGCGCAGCAGCAAGCTGCGCGACGACGACCTGGTGGATCAGCGGGACGTTGGTCTGAACGTCGAAGATCTCAGCCGGCAGGTCGACGGCAACGGTTTTGGCGGTCATGCTCAGGCTCCCTTCGCGGCGGTGCGAACGAAGACCAGGCCGCCGCGGGGACCGGGGACGGCGCCCTTGATCAGCAGCAGGCCGCGCTCGACGTCGACGGCGTGGATGGTGAGGTTCTGCGTGGTCTGGCGCTCGCCGCCCATACGACCCGCCATGCGCATGCCCTTGAAAACGCGACCGGGGGTGGAGCACCCGCCGATGGAACCGGGCTTGCGGTGATTGCGGTGGGAACCGTGCGAGGCCGAGACACCCTTGAAGCCGTGACGCTTCATGACACCGGCAAAGCCCTTGCCCTTGGTGGTGCCCGAGACGTCGACCTTCTGGCCGGCCTCGAAGGTGTCGGCGCCGATCTCCTGGCCGAGCGCGTAGTCCGCGGCGTCGGAGGTGCGTAGCTCGACGAGGTGACGGCGCGGGGTGACCCCGGCCTTCTCGAAGTGGCCGCCCATGGGCTTGTTGACCTTGCGGGGGTCGATGGCGCCGAAGGCGAGCTGGACCGCGGCGTAGCCATCCGTCGCGGCGTCGCGAACCTGCGTCACTACATTGGGACCGGCCTGGACGACGGTCACCGGAACGAGGCGGCTGTCAGCATCCCAAACCTGGGTCATGCCGAGCTTCTCGCCGAGCACGCCCTTGACGGCGCGCGCATTTGCGTGAGTCATCGCGGTGTCCTTCAGAGCTTGATCTCGATGTTGACGTCCGCCGGCAGGTCGAGACGCATCAGCGAGTCGACAGCCTTGGGCGTCGGGTCGATGATGTCGATGAGGCGCTTGTGAGTGCGCATCTCGAAGTGCTCGCGGGAGTCCTTGTACTTGTGGGGGCTCCGGATGACCACGAAGACGTTCTTCTCCGTGGGCAGGGGAACCGGGCCGACAACGGTCGCACCCGCGCGGGTCACCGTGTCGACGATCTTTCGCGCCGAGCTGTCGATGACCTCGTGGTCATACGACTTCAGCCGAATGCGGATCTTCTGTCCCGCCATCGTGTGGTCGTCTCTCTCTCGCCGTCCAACTGACAAAATCCTGTGGCCTGCTCCGGCCTCCGACCCCCGAGGTCGGGCGTGTCGCCCTAGCTCCGCTACCCGACGGCCGCGCTCAGCGCGATCGTTCGGATGATCGGTGGTCCGGCCTGAGCCGGCGGCTTGCACTCGACGGTGTGTCGCCCCTGCCTTGCGGCGGGTTCGATTCGTTCGCACCGTCGGGCGGCCGCAGACCCGTAGAGGGCGCAGCCGCGTCAAGCAACCTAACTATCTTGCCACGTCCTGGTCGGCGATCCAAATCGGGCCGGTACGGACCCTGCGCCGGAGCCAGGGCGTGGGGAAGCCGAGGTGGGAGGAGCCGAGGCACGCGGCATACGGCAACTCAGCACACGTTAGTGAACTGTGGACAGGTTGCAACCTGTCCACAGTTGACTAACTGCTGCTAGCAGAAGTTCCAACCTCCGCAGATCCGCCCGCATGACGGCGTGACTGGGCTCGTCGAGCGGAACAGGAAGGCGCGGCACCCGCAATGCGGGTACCGCGCCTTTCTGGGGGTACACGGGGGCGAGCCCCCATGGACTACTTGGTGATCTTGGTGACGCGACCCGCGCCGACCGTCCGGCCACCCTCACGGATGGCGAACTTGAGGCCTTCCTCCATGGCGATCGGCTGGATCAGCTCGACCGACATCTCGGTGTTGTCGCCGGGCATGACCATCTCGGTGCCCTCGGGGAGGTGCACGACACCCGTCACGTCCGTGGTGCGGAAGTAGAACTGCGGACGGTAGTTGTCGTAGAACGGCGTGTGACGGCCGCCCTCGTCCTTGGACAGGATGTAGACGTTGGCGTCGAAGCCCGTGTGCGGGGTGATCGAGCCGGGCTTGACGACAACCTGGCCGCGCTCGACGTCCTCACGCTTGACACCACGAAGGAGCAGACCGACGTTCTCGCCGGCGCGGCCCTCGTCGAGCAGCTTGCGGAACATCTCGACACCGGTGACGGTGGTCTTCTTGGCCGGACCCTCGTGGATGCCGACGATCTCGACCTCCTCGTTGACCTTGAGGATGCCGCGCTCGATACGGCCGGTGACGACAGTGCCACGACCGGTGATCGTGAAGACGTCCTCAACGGGCATCAGGAACGGCTTGTCGATGTCACGCTCGGGCTCGGGGATGTAGTTGTCCACCGCGTCCATGAGCTCGAGAACGGACTCGCCCCACTTCGCGTCGCCCTCAAGCGCCTTCAGCGCCGAGACGCGAACGACGGGCAGGTCGTCGCCGGGGAACTCGTAGGTCGACAGGAGCTCACGGACCTCCATCTCGACGAGCTCGAGGATCTCCTCGTCGTCGACCATGTCGGTCTTGTTGAGCGCCACGACGATGAAGGGGACGCCGACCTGGCGGGCCAGGAGGACGTGCTCCTTCGTCTGCGGCATGGGGCCGTCGGTGGCGGCGACCACAAGGATCGCGCCGTCCATCTGGGCCGCACCGGTGATCATGTTCTTGACGTAGTCGGCGTGCCCGGGGCAGTCGACGTGGGCGTAGTGACGGCCCTCGGTCTGGTACTCGATGTGCGCGATCGAGATGGTGATACCGCGCTGCTTCTCTTCCGGCGCCTTGTCAATGTCGTCGAACGCGAACTTGGGGTTGACGTCCGGGTACTTGTCGTGCAGGACCTTCGAGATCGCAGCCGTCAGCGTCGTCTTGCCATGGTCGATGTGACCGATGGTGCCGATGTTGACGTGCGGCTTGGTCCGCTCGAACTTTGCCTTCGCCACTTGCTTGTCCTCCTCAGGACTTCTCTGGGATACCGCTTGCGACCAGGAAGGACGGGCGGTGCTTAGGGGTATGACTAGAGGGTCAGCCGGTAAGTCTACCGGTCACTCGCCCCTGGTCTTCTTGATGATTTCTTCCGCGACGCTCTTGGGCACCTCGGCGTAGGAATCGAACTCCATCGAGTAGTTGGCCCGACCCTGGGTCTTGGACCGCAGGTCGCCCACATAGCCGAACATCTCCGACAACGGGACGAGACCGCGAACGACCTTCGCACCGCTGATGTCCTCCATGGCCTGAATCTGGCCACGGCGGGAGTTGATGTCGCCGATAACGTCGCCCATGTACTCCTCGGGCGTGCGGACCTCAACGGCCATCATCGGCTCAAGAAGGACCGGGTCACACTTCTTGACGGCCTCCTTGAAGGCCATCGACCCGGCGATCTTGAACGCCATTTCCGAGGAGTCGACGTCGTGGTAGCCACCGTCGAGCAGGGTCGCCTTGACCCCGACGAGGGGGTAACCGGCCAGGGTGCCGTACTGCATGGCGTCCTGGATGCCGGCGTCCACCGACGGGATGTACTCGCGGGGAACGCGGCCACCGGTGACCTTGTTCTCGAACTCGTACATCTCGCCCTCGGAGGTGTCCAGCGGAGCCAGCGCGATCTGCACCTTTGCGAACTGACCGGAACCACCGGTCTGCTTCTTGTGGGTGTAGTCGTACTTCTCCACGGCGCGACGAATCGTCTCGCGGTAGGCCACCTGCGGCTTGCCGACGTTGGCCTCGACTTTGAACTCGCGACGCATGCGGTCGACGAGGATGTCGAGGTGGAGCTCGCCCATACCGGCGATGATCGTCTGACCAGTCTCCTCGTCGAGGTTGACCTTGAAGGTCGGGTCCTCTTCGGCGAGCTTCTGGATCGCGACGCCGAGCTTCTCCTGGTCGCCCTTCGTCTTGGGCTCGATGGCGACCTGGATGACCGGCTCGGGGAAGGTCATCGACTCCAGCACGACCGGCTTCTCGATATCGGAAAGCGTGTCACCGGTGGTGGTCGTCTTTAGGCCGATCGCGGCGTAGATGTGCCCGGCCAGCGCCTCGTCAACAGGGTTCTCCTTGTTGGCGTGCATCTGGAAGAGCTTGCCGACGCGCTCCTTCTTGACCTTGGTCGAGTTGAGCACCTGGGTGCCCGCCGCGATCCGGCCCGAGTAGACACGAATGAAGGTCAAGGTCCCGAAGAACGGGTGCGCAGCAACCTTGAACGCCAACGCCGAGAACGGCTCGTCGATCGAGGGGTTGCGGACGATGACCTCGTCCTCGTTACCGACGGCGTGGCCGTTCATGGCCGGGACGTCGAGCGGGCTCGGCAGGAAGTCGATGACCGCATCGAGCATGGGCTGCACGCCGCGATTCTTGAACGCCGAGCCACACAGGATCGGGTAGAGCGTCGAGGAGACGGTCAGCGCGCGGATGCCGGCCTTGAGCTCGGCGACCGTGAGGTCACCCTCCTCGAGGTACTTCTCCATCAGCTCGTCGCTGGACTCGGCAACCCGCTCGACCAGGGCCATGCGGTACTCGTCCGCCTGGTCCTTCAGCTCGGCGGGGATCTCCTGGACCTCGTACTTCGCGCCCATGGTGACATCGCCCTTGGCATCGCCCGGCCACACCAGGGCGCGCATCTCGATCAGATCGACGACGCCGACGAAGTCGTTCTCGGAACCGATGGGCAGCTGGATGACCAGCGGCTCGGCGCCGAGGCGGTCCTTGATGGTCTGGACCGTGAAGTAGAAGTCCGCGCCGAGCTTGTCCATCTTGTTGACGAAGGCGATGCGGGGGACGTCGTACTTGTCCGCCTGACGCCATACGGTCTCGGACTGGGGCTCCACGCCCTCCTTGCCGTCGAACACGGCAACGGCGCCGTCGAGGACACGCAGCGAGCGCTCCACCTCGACGGTGAAGTCGACGTGGCCGGGGGTGTCAATGATGTTGACCTGGTTGCCATTCCAGAAGGAGGTCACCGCGGCGGAGGTGATGGTGATGCCGCGTTCCTTCTCCTGCTCCATCCAGTCGGTGGTGGAGGCGCCGTCGTGGGTCTCACCGATCTTGTGGTTGCGACCGGTGTAGAAGAGGATGCGCTCGGTCGTCGTGGTCTTGCCAGCGTCGATGTGCGCCATGATGCCGATATTCCGGACCTTGGTCAGGTCGGTCAGGACGTCCTGTGCCACTTTGGGTTATCTCATCTCGTTCGTTGCGAACTGCGTTACGTGTCGTGGTCCGGCGCGGCTGCGCCGGGGGCCGTATGCCGCGCGCTCGGGTGAGCGCGCGGCATACGACCTGCTGGGGTCACCAGCGGTAGTGCGCGAAGGCCTTGTTGGACTCGGCCATCTTGTGGGTGTCCTCGCGACGCTTCACGGCGGCACCGAGGCCGTTGGAGGCGTCGAGGATCTCGTTCATGAGGCGCTCGGTCATGGTCTTCTCGCGGCGCTGCCGGGAGTAGCCGACGAGCCAGCGCAGCGACAGGGTCGTGGCGCGGCCCGGCTTGACCTCGACGGGGACCTGGTAGGTCGCGCCACCGACGCGGCGGGACTTGACCTCCAGGGTCGGGCGGACATTGTCCAGCGCGCGCTTCAGGGTGGGCACCGGGTCGGTGCCGGTCTTGGTGCGGACTCCTTCGAGGGCGCCGTAGACGATGTTTTCGGCGATCGACTTCTTGCCATCGAGCAGAATCTTGTTGACCAACTGGGTCACCAGGACGCTGTTGTAGACCGGGTCGACGACGAGCGGGCGCTTGGGGGCGGGACCCTTGCGAGGCATTACTTCTTCCCCTTCTTGGCGCCGTAGCGGCTGCGGGCCTGCTGGCGGTTCTTGACACCCTGGGTGTCGAGCGCGCCGCGAATGATCTTGTAGCGAACGCCGGGGAGGTCCTTCACACGACCGCCACGCACGAGCACCATCGAGTGCTCCTGCAGGTTGTGGCCGACGCCGGGGATGTAGGCGGTGACCTCGATGCCGCTGGTCAGGCGCACACGGGCGACCTTGCGCAGCGCCGAGTTCGGCTTCTTGGGGGTGGTGGTGTACACACGCGTGCACACGCCGCGGCGCTGGGGAGAGCCCTTGAGGGCAGGAGTCTTGACCTTGGTGGCCTTGTCCTGCCGGCCCTTGCGCACCAGCTGGTTGATGGTAGGCAAACTGCGTCCTTCGAAATCGTCGTTGCCTTCGCGTCCTCGCGAAGACTCCTAGCTATGCTCGACCTGCGACCCCCGTGGTCGGGTGTGTCGCCGATGAGCGCTCTCCCCTGCACTCCCCAGGCCCGAGGCCAGCACCCGCGTTGAGGCGGGAGCCGACACGGACGTGGATTGCCCGGCGAGAGGTCTGGGCCGAACTCAGTCACCCAGGACTGCGGCCGATGTGACCGGGGGTCGACGCGGAGGCGTCGAAAGACCAGACACGGCTTTTCAGTCTACTTTGCCCGTGGGCAGGGGCCAAATCGCGGGCGGTCGCCCCTCGGACGCTCCGCCTGGACACCGCTCGTGGGCCCCGAGTTGGTGGGCCCCGAGTTGGAACTTCTGCTAGCAGCAGTTAGTCAACTGTGGACACCTTGCAACCTGTCCGCAGTTCACTAACCTGTGCTGAGTTGAGCCGAGCGGTGCTGAGTTGAGCCGGCGGTGCGGAGTTGGCCGAGCGGTGCCGAGTCAGGCCGAGCGCGGTCGGATGAGCAGGGCCTGGGCGGAGATGCCGAGGAGGCCGGACGCGTCATACAACGTCGAGCGAGCCACGCCCGAGCCGGCCCCGGAGATGAGCGTCTCCGCCTCGACCGCCACCCACTCACCCACCACCGGCCGGGTGAGGTGGACGGTGAGTTCGAGATTGCGGAAGTCCCACTCCCGGATGTCGAGCACAGCGCTGATCCCTGACGCCGAGTCGACGCACGCCAGCACCCGCTGCAGCGGCGTCAACTCCTCCCCCGCCACCAGCGGCACCCGCGGCCGCATCCACGCCGTCCCCGGGCCGGGCTCCGCGATATGACCGGCCACCCAGCGCCAGTCGATGGCATCGGCATACCCAGGAACCCACCCCGGCGGCAGGTCGAGCGCCCGACCGGTTTCCGGGCCGGGCCGCACCGGGCGCGCGCCCGCGACGGGCCCATGCGCCAATTCCGGCACGCACCAGGCGGAGGCCTGGGCAACGACCCGGCCGGTCGCCTCGTCGACCAACTCGGCCCGGAACTGACTCACCACCCGTCCCGACCGGGCGACAGCGGCGCTCACCCGCAGGTCCCCGACCGGCACCGCGCCGAGGAGATCCATCGCGAAGCGGCTCACGGTCATCCCGTCTGGGAGGAGTCCCTCGATGGCGCGCCCCATCAGCGCGGCCGGCGGTGACGCGTGCTGGGCCTGGTCCGTCCACGGCCCGGCCGTATGCCGCGTGGCCCGAAACCGCTCTCCCGCACCATCATCCGACGGCAGGGCAAGGAAGAAGGCGTCCTCAGTGGCCATCCTCGCCCTCCCCGGCCGGGCCGTTGAGTCGGTCGAAGGCCGCGGCATACCGGAAGGAGCCGCCGTCCGTGGCCGGGTCGAAATCCGCGAGCGGCTTGACCTGGAAGTAGGCGTCCGGCCACGGAGCCGGACTCACTACCCCGACCGTGGTGGCGGGCACGAAGCCGAACCGCCCATAGAACCCGGGGTCGCCGAGAAGTACGATCTCGCGCTCCCCCGACTCCTGCGCGGCCCCGATCACGGCCTCCATCAGGCGCGTCCCGATCCCCTTGCCTTGGTATGCCGCGCACACCCCGATCGGGCCCAACCCCACCGAGTCCCGCTCGTCGATCGTCCCGCGACTGCAGACGACGCTGCCGACGATCTGGCCGTCGCGCTCGGCCACGAGGGTCAGCGGCCACAGGACGTCGCCGTCCTCGCGCAGCCAATCCACCAGCACCGACTCGACACTTTGCACCTCGCCGTCCGGCACCGGGAAGGCATCAATGTGGACGGCCCGGGCCGCGGCGGCGTCCTCGGGCCGCTCCGGGCGAATCACGACGTCAGTCACAAGCCAGGATCGTATGCCGTGAAGCTCGCGCTCAGGGCGGCGTGGTCGGTCAGGCGGCTGGTACGCGGAGTCTGGTCGATAACGACTCCGGACCCGGTCACCCCGCCACCGGTGAGCAGGTAGTCGTAGCGACACCCAACCCCCGAATGATCCACCCATGTGGGGTCGCCGGCGAGGTCCGTGCCGTGGTGGGCCGCGGCATACACGTCGGTCAGGCCGAGATCCGTCGTGAGGGTGTCGTATGCCGCGCGCTCTTCACTCAGCACATATGGCAGCCGGTCGCGGTGTCCCGGGGCGACGATGTTGAGGTCGCCCGCGATGAGGGTGGGCGTCGGTGGCAGGTCCTGGAGCGTCGCGACGAAACCGTTCAGCCAGTCGCGTTTGCGTTGTCGCTGGGCCGCGTTCGCGTAGCGGACCGGATCACTGGCCGCACCGTATGCCGCGAGCAGCCTCACCCGGGGACCTGACGAGGGCGTGAGGCGGCATGCCATAAGCCGCTCGGGCAGGAGGGGCAGGGCCGGAATGTCGTCGGGGACTAGCGTGAATCCGTTGCGCGCCACGACCAGGACGCCCAATGCACCTCGCTCGGTGCTACCTCGTTCGATGAGCCCGCGATCGGCTACCCCGCGCAGGCTGGAGTGGACGTCGTGGCCAGCGGCGCGGCATACGGACTCGATCAGGGCGGAGCCCTCGCCGCGCCCCGTCTCGGTGAGGACGAGGATGTCATCCTCGCGGTGCCAGAGGTATTCGAGGAGCGCGGCGGCGCGATCCTTCGGCGGCCGGGAGATGTTGAGCGTCAGGACCGAGAAGGCGCTGTCGGTCACGTGGTGCGCTGCCAGGCCCGATAGGCGAACCAGGCGAACATGCCGACGAGCACCACCATCACCGCCGTCAGGCGCTTCGGGTCGGTCTTGTTGAGGTGGAACGCCCCCGCCGCGACCAGCGCGATGGCCACGAGCCGCGCGGGGCCGGCGACCCGGAAGAGCACGAAGAGCCCGGCGGCCGCCAGCACTCCACCCAGGAGCGCGCGCCGCAGCTCCGGGCTGACGTCATCGAGCATGACCCGAATGTACGTGGTCAATGCTTCTGGAGGAACGTGAGGCGTTCCCGCAACGTCGTGAGGCTTTCCCGGAACGTCGTGAGGCTTTCCTGCAACGGCGTGAGGCTTTCCTGACCGCGTGAGGGGCTATAGCGCCTCACGCGGTCAGGAAAGCCTCACCTGGTCGACAAAAGCCTCACCAGCTCAGAAAAGCCTCACGCCGTCAGAAAAGCCTCACCGGCAGAGGGGGGCTGGGGCGGCGGGACGGCGAAACGCCGTCCCGCAGGGTGCGGGGCGGCGTTTCGTCGGCTACTACTCCGTCTGCTGCTCGGTTAGCCCAAGCTCAGACGAATCCGGGTCAGTTGTAGTCCAGGCCCAACTCGGCATCGTCGAGGCGGATGGCCTCGCCGGTGCCGGCGCCGAACACCGGGTAGACGTAGTCGTCGTAGTTCGGCATCGCGTACATCGCGGCGCGGGCCTCAGCGGTCGGCTCGACCTTGATGTTGCGGTAGCGGGTCAGGCCGGTGCCGGCCGGGATCAACTTGCCGAGGATGACGTTCTCCTTCAGGCCGAGCAGCGGGTCGGACTTGCCTTCCATGGCCGCCTCGGTCAGGACGCGGGTGGTCTCCTGGAAGGAGGCCGCCGAGAGCCAGGAGTCGGTCGCCAGCGAGGCCTTGGTGATACCCATCAGCTCGGGGCGCCCGGAGGCCGGCCGGCCACCCTCGCCCACGACCCGACGGTTCTCCTCCTCGAAGCGGCCGCGCTCGGACAGCATGCCCGGGAGCAACTCGGTGTCACCCGACTCGATGATCGTGATCCGGCGCAGCATCTGCCGCACGATGACCTCGATGTGCTTGTCGTGGATGGCGACACCCTGCTGGCGATAAACCGCCTGGACCTCGTCCACGAGGTGCATCTGCACCTGACGCGGACCCTGGATGCGCAGGACCTGCTTGGGGTCGATCGCGCCCTGGACCAGCTTGGTGCCGACGGCCACGTGCTCACCGTCGGAGATGAGCAGGCGGGCGCGCTTGCTGACCGGGTAGGCGTGCTCCTCCGAGCCGTCGTCCGGGGTCAGCAGGATGCGCCGAGCCTTGTCGCTCTCCTCGATCTGCACCCGGCCGGCCGCCTCGGCGATCGGGGCGACACCCTTGGGGGTGCGCGCCTCGAACAACTCGACGACACGCGGCAGACCCTGGGTGATGTCGTCACCGGCCACACCACCGGTGTGGAAGGTACGCATCGTCAACTGGGTGCCCGGCTCACCGATGGACTGCGCGGCGATGATGCCGACCGCCTCACCGATGTCGACCAACTTGCCGGTCGCCAGCGAGCGGCCATAGCACTTGGCACACGTGCCGACCCGCGACTCACAGGTCAGGACGGAGCGGACCTTGACCTTGTCGACGCCGGCGGCGTAGAGCGCGTCGATGACGACGTCACCCAGGTCGATGCCGGCCACGGCCAAGACGTCCCCATCGACGGTGACGTCCTCGGCGAGGGTGCGGGCGTAGACCGAGGTCTCGACCTCCTCGTGCAGGGACCGACCCAGCTCGTTGGTGACAGAGATCGGCATGGTCAGGCCACGCTCGGTCCCACAGTCGTCCTCGCGGATGATGACGTCCTGGGAGACGTCGACGAGACGACGGGTGAGGTATCCGGAATCGGCCGTCCGCAACGCCGTGTCGGCCAGACCCTTGCGGGCACCGTGGGTGGAGATGAAGAACTCCAGCACCGACAGACCCTCACGGAAGTTCGTGCGGATCGGGCGCGGGATGATCTCGCCCTTCGGGTTGGCCATCAGGCCTCGCATACCGGCGATCTGACGGAGCTGGAACCAGTTGCCTCGGGCACCCGAACGCACCATGCGGTAGATCGGGTTGTCCTGCGGGAAGTTGGACTCCATCTCCTTGGAGACCTCGTTGGTCGCCTTGGTCCAGATCTCGATGAGCTCCTGACGGCGCTCGTCGTCGGTGATCAGACCACGATCGAACTGGGTCTGCACCTTGGTCGCATTGGCTTCGTAACCAGCCAGGATGTCGCTCTTGCGCGGCGGCGTCACGACATCCGAGACGGCCACGGTCGTGCCCGAGCGGGTCGCCCAGTGGTAGCCCGCCTCCTTGAGCGCGTCGAGGGACGCCGCGACCTGCACCTTGCTGTAGCGCTCGGCCAGGTCGTTGACGATCGTGGACAGGCGCTTCTTGTCGACGGTCTCGTTGACGAAGGCGTAGTCGTGCGGGAGCGCGACATTGAAGAGCGCGCGACCCAGCGTCGTCTCGACCAGGAGCGAGGACACCACGCCGTTGTCGTCGGCCTCGAGGCCCTCCGGCAGTTCCGTGCCGGCGGTCGGGACGATGTCGGCCAACCGGATCTTGACCAGCGAGCCGAGCTCGATCTCGCCCGCGTCGAAGGCCATCCGCGCCTCGGCCGGGGTCGAGAACACGCGACCCGCACCCTTGCCGTCCACGACCTCGGAGGTCAGGTGGTAGAGACCGATGATCATGTCCTGGGTGGGCATGGTCACCGGACGTCCGTCGGCCGGCTTGAGGATGTTGTTGGAGGACAGCATCAGGATGCGGGCCTCGGCCTGCGCCTCCGCGGACAGCGGCAGGTGGACAGCCATCTGGTCACCGTCAAAGTCGGCGTTGAACGCCGTGCAGACGAGCGGGTGGATCTGGATGGCCTTGCCCTCGACCAGCTGCGGCTCGAAGGCCTGGATGCCGAGGCGGTGCAGGGTGGGTGCACGGTTGAGCAGCACGGGGTGCTCGGTGATGACCTCTTCGAGGACGTCCCACACGACCGAACGCTGACGCTCGACCATCCGCTTGGCCGACTTGATGTTCTGCGCGTGGTCGAGGTCGACCAGTCGCTTCATCACGAACGGCTTGAACAGCTCCAGCGCCATGGTCTTGGGCAGGCCGCACTGGTGCAGCTTCAGCTGCGGACCGACGACGATGACCGACCGACCGGAGTAGTCGACACGCTTGCCGAGGAGGTTCTGGCGGAAACGGCCCTGCTTGCCCTTGAGCATGTCGGACAGCGACTTCAGCGGACGGTTGCCGGGGCCCGTGACCGGGCGACCACGACGGCCGTTGTCGAAGAGGCTGTCGACCGCCTCCTGCAGCATCCGCTTCTCGTTGTTGACGATGATCTCGGGCGCGCCGAGGTCGAGCAGTCGCTTCAACCGGTTGTTGCGGTTGATGACGCGACGGTAGAGGTCGTTCAGGTCCGAGGTCGCGAACCGGCCCCCGTCGAGCTGCACCATCGGGCGCAGGTCCGGGGGGATGACCGGGACGGCGTCGAGCACCATACCGGCGGGGTGGTTGTCGGTCGTCATGAACGCCGAGACGACCTTCAGACGCTTGAGCGCGCGGGTCTTCTTCTGCCCGCGGCCGGTGGCGATGATCTCGCGCAGCAGCGCGGCCTCGGCATCCAGGTCGAAGGTCTCGAGCCGACGCTGGATCGCCGCGGCGCCCATACCGCCTTCGAAGTAGAGACCGAAGCGGTCCCGCATCTCGCGGTAGAGGATCTCGTCACCCTCGAGGTCTTGGACCTTGAGGTTCTTGAAGCGGTCCCAGACCTGGTCGAGGCGGTCGATCTGCTGGTCGGCGCGGCGACGCAACTGACCCATCTCACGCTCGGCCCCATCACGGACCTTGCGCTTGATGTCGGCCTTGGCGCCGTCGTTCTCCAGCTCGGCCATGTCGGTCTCGAGCTTCTTGGCGCGCGCCTCGATGTCGGCGTCCCGCCGGTTCTCGATCTCCTTCTTCTCGACCTCGATCTGCGCCTCCAAGGAGGGCAGGTCGGCGTGGCGCTGGACCACATCGACACTCGTGATCATGTATGCCGCGAAGTAGATGACCTTCTCAAGGTCCTTCGGGGCGAGGTCGAGGAGGTAGCCGAGACGGCTGGGGACACCCTTGAAGTACCAGATGTGGGTGACCGGTGCGGCCAACTCGATGTGGCCCATCCGCTCGCGCCGCACCGCGGCCCGAGTGACCTCGACGCCACAGCGCTCACAGATGATGCCCTTGAAGCGGACCCGCTTGTACTTGCCACAGGCGCACTCCCAGTCCCGGGTGGGACCGAAGATGCGCTCGCAGAACAGACCATCCTTCTCCGGCTTCAGCGTCCGGTAGTTGATGGTCTCCGGCTTCTTGACCTCGCCGTGGCTCCACGTGCGAATGTCATCGGCCGTGGCCAGGCCGATCTGAAGCTGGTCAAAGAAATTCACATCCAGCACTTCGTGCTTCCGTTCTTTCGTATGCCGAGAAAGTTCAGTTCGTGCGTACCGCACTAGAGCCCTGACGGGCTGGTGGTCGGGTGCGCCTAAACCTCTTCGACGCTGCTGGGCTCACGGCGGGAGAGGTCGATGCCGAGTTCCTGCGCGGCCTGGAAGACGTCGTCCTCGCTGTCGCGTAGCTCAATCGCGCTGCCGTCGCGGGAGAGGACCTCCACGTTGAGGCAGAGGCTCTGCATCTCCTTGATGAGCACCTTGAAGGACTCGGGGATGCCCGGCTCGGGGATGTTCTCGCCCTTGACGATCGCCTCGTAGACCTTCACGCGGCCGTTGACGTCGTCGGACTTGATCGTCAGAAGCTCCTGCAGGGCGTAGGACGCGCCATACGCCTCCAGGGCCCAGACCTCCATCTCACCGAAGCGCTGGCCACCGAACTGGGCCTTACCGCCGAGCGGCTGCTGGGTGATCATCGAGTAGGGACCCGTGCTGCGCGCGTGGATCTTGTCGTCGACGAGGTGGTGGAGCTTCAGGATGTACATATAGCCCACCGACACCGGGGCGGGGTAGGGCTCGCCGGAGCGACCATCGAAGAGCCGCGCCTTGCCATTGGGGCCGACGAGGCGCTGACCGTCACGGGTGGGGAGGGTGTTCTCCAGGAGACCGAAGATCTCCTCCTCGCGGGCACCGTCGAAGACGGGGCTCGCGACCCGGGTTCCGGCCGGCGCGACCCGCGCGTCCGCACCCATCCGGGCGGCCCATTCGGCGCCGTCCGGGACCTCCCAGCCGCGGCTGGCAGCCCAACCGAGGTGGAGCTCGAGGACCTGTCCGATGTTCATCCGGCCGGGGACGCCGAGCGGGTTGAGCACGACGTCGACGGGGGTGCCGTCCTCAAGGAAGGGCATGTCCTCGACCGGCAGGATCTTGGAGATGACGCCCTTGTTGCCGTGGCGGCCGGCGAGCTTGTCGCCATCGGTGATCTTGCGCTTGTTGGCGACATAGACGCGGACCAGCTGGTTGACGCCCGGGGGCAGCTCGTCGCCGTCGTCCTTGTCGAAGACCTTGACGCCGATGACCGTGCCGGTCTCGCCGTGCGGGACCTTCAAGGAGGTGTCGCGAACCTCGCGCGCCTTCTCACCGAAGATCGCGCGGAGCAGGCGCTCCTCCGGGGTCAGCTCGGTCTCGCCCTTGGGCGTGACCTTGCCGACGAGCAGGTCGCCATCGCGAACCTCGGCGCCGATGCGGATGATGCCGCGCTCGTCGAGGTCGGCCAGGACGTCCTCGGAGACGTTCGGGATGTCCCGGGTGATCTCCTCGGGGCCGAGCTTGGTGTCGCGGGCGTCGACCTCGTGCTCCTCGATGTGGATCGAGGACAGCACGTCGTCCTGCACCAGGCGCTGGCTGAGGATGATCGCGTCCTCGTAGTTGTGGCCTTCCCACGGCATGAATGCCACGAGCAGGTTGCGCCCGAGCGCCATCTCGCCGCCGTCGGTCGCGGGACCGTCGGCGATGAGCCCGCCCTCTTCCAGGCGATCGCCCTCGGCGACCATCACCCGCTGGTTGTATGACGTGCCCTGGTTCGAGCGCGCAAACTTGGCGATGCGGTAGGTCCGGTAGGTGCCGTCGTCGCCGGCGACCGTCACGAGGTCGGCGGACACCTCGGTGACCACACCGGCCTTCTCGGCCCGGACGACATCGCCGGAGTCGAGCGCGGCGCGGTACTCCATGCCGGTGCCCACCAGCGGGGCCTCGCTGCGCACCAGCGGAACCGCCTGACGCTGCATGTTGGCACCCATGAGCGCGCGGTTGGCGTCGTCGTGCTCAAGGAACGGGATCATCGCGGTCGCCGCCGACACCATCTGGCGCGGGGAGACGTCCATGTAGTCGACCTCGGCGGCCGGAACGTCGATCGCCTCGCCGCCCTTGGTGCGCACGAGAACGCGCTCTTCGGTGTAGGTGCCGTCGGCGTTGAGCGCCGCATTGGCCTGCGCGATGACGTACTTGTCTTCCTCGTCTGCGGAGAGGTAGTGGATCTCGTCGCTGACGCGGCCGCCCGTGACCTTGCGGTAGGGCGTCTCGATGAAGCCGAAGGCGTTGATCCGGGCGTAGGACGCGAGCGAACCGATGAGGCCGATGTTGGGGCCTTCCGGCGTCTCGATCGGGCACATGCGGCCGTAGTGGCTCGGGTGGACGTCGCGGACCTCCATGCCGGCGCGGTCACGGGAGAGACCGCCCGGACCCAGCGCGGACAGACGCCGCTTGTGCGTCAGGCCGGAAG
>Ga0209174_10000126_pt1 | contig 57880 bp, 57 predicted proteins | sample JI91814BDNA_FD_187505 | JGI IMG/M metagenome (GOLD analysis project Ga0209174, IMG submission 187505) | Wastewater effluent complex algal communities from Wisconsin, to seasonally profile nutrient transformation and Carbon sequestration -... | ecosystem: Engineered > WWTP > Effluent > Algae...
CGGCGAAATGAGCCTGGGCCAGAAAAAAAAGGTTCTTCTCCCAAGTGAGGGGAGTGGCGCACGGCCGACCCGGTAGATTTGTTGGTGTCTAAGCAGCAAATCGGGGCCGGCCGTGGCCGACGGGAATTGTATTGCCCAACTGGGTGGCTGGGTGGGTTATCGCGTGGATGATTGGCGTCAGGAGGAACGCAGTGGCCAGTCCTGGGCCGTGCTGGAACTGGCACCAGAAGAGGGCGCAGAGCGGCTTTGCTCGGGCTGTGGCCAGCCGGTGGCGGCCATCCACGACCAGACCCTTCGTCGGATCCGAGACCTCCCCCTGTTCGAGCACGCAGTGGAACTGGTGGTGCCGCGGCTACGCCTGGCCTGTCCGCGCTGCGGCCCGCGACTGGAGCGGCTGGACTGGATCGACCCCCACGCCCGGGTAACCCGGCGGCTGGCCGAGAGCGTGGCCCGGCTATGCACGGGCACCTCGATTCGGCACGCGGCGCAGTGGTTTGGCCTGAACTGGAAGACAGTCAAGACGATCGACTTCCGGCATCTGGAGCGCACCCTGGGCCCGCCGGATCTGGACGGGGTACGCCTGTTGGCGATGGACGAGTTCGCGATCCAGAAGGGCCATCGCTACGCCACGGTCGTCGTTGATCCTGAGCGCAAGCGGGTGCTGTGGATCGGCCGGGGCCGCTCCCGGGCCGAGATCCGGCCGTTCTTCGAGCTGCTGGGCCCGGCGCGCTGCGCGCAGATCCGGGCCGTGGCGATGGACATGAACACGGCCTACGACCTGGAGGTGCAGGCGCACTGCCCGAATGCCGAGGTGGTCTACGACCTGTTCCACGTCGTGGCCAAGTACGGCCGAGAAGTGATTGATCGCGTGCGGGTGGACGAAGCGAACCGACTATCCGCCGACCGACCTGCGCGGAAAGTAGTTAAGACATCGCGCTGGCTGCTGCTGCGAAACCGCGAGAATGTGCCGGAGGATGAGGTCGTCCGCCTGGACGAACTGCTGGCCGCCAACAAGGCCCTGCTGACCGTCTACCTGCTCAAGGACGACCTGAAGCAGCTGTGGTTCTATCGCCGCGAGGGCTGGGCGAGGAAGGCCTGGAAGAGCTGGAAGCGACGAGCCCTGCGCAGCGGCCTGGAGCCGCTGCGCGTGTTCGTGCGGCGGCTCGAGCCCTACCTGTCGGGCATCCTGGCCCACTGCCGGTGGCCACTGGGAACCAACCTGGTCGAGGGCATCAACAACAAGATCAAGGTCATCAAGAGGGTGGCCTACGGCTACCGGGACGACGCCTACTTCTTCCTGAAGATCCGGGCGGCTTTCCCCGGACTTGGGTGAAGAACCAAAAAAAGACCCCGGCCGAAGCCGGGGTCCAGGGTTTGCAGCGTGTCAGCGGAAGATCAGAACGTGATCGACCAGCTGTTGATGTAGCCCGTGTCGCCACCGGCGTTGTCGTTCACGCGCAGCTTCCAGGTGCCGTTGAGCAGTTCGCTCGACAGGTTGCGGCTGAAGGTGCCGATGACGTTGTCGGTGCTGCTGCCGGTGCGGTTGTGGATGTTGTACAGCGTGCCATCCGGGGCCACCAGGTCCACCTTCAGGTCGCCCTTGTAGGTGTGCACGATGTTCACCGAAATCGAAGTGGTGCTGGACGCGTTGCCGCTGCGGCCGGACACCGTGATCGGGCTGTCCACCGTCGCGTTGTCGGCGATGGTGTAGTCCGCGGTGTTGCTGTAGGTGGTGGTGCCGGTCGGCGGCGGGGTGCTGCCGGTGGTGTAGTTGCCGACCAGGCTCACGCCGCTGAAGCTGGAGTAGGCCTTCAGGCGGACGTGGTAGGTGCCGGCCGACGGCGCCGCGATGGTGCAGGTTTCGGCGTTGCCTCCCAGGTACGGACGGCAGACGTAGGACGTGTCGGTCGGCGCGGCGCCGAACTGCACGTACATGTCGGCGTCACCGGTGCCACCGGACGTGGTGAAGGTCAGGTTGGTGGCGCCTGCCGGCACGACCAGCGTGTAGTTCACCGAGTTGCCGGTGGTGGCGGCCAGGCCGGTCACCGCGACGCCCTTGGTCAGGGTGCCGCCGGTCGGCGGCGGCGGCGGGGGCGGCGGCGTGGTGCCACCGGCCGCGTCCACCAGCGCCTTGGCGTTGATGATGCCGGCGCCGCAGCCGCCCGAGCACGCACCCGACAGCGGGTAGGCGGTGGACTTGAGCAGCGCTTCCATTTCCGACGGCGTGTACAGGGCCAGGCCCAGGGCCAGGCGGCGGCTCTGGGTCAGCGCAACCGCGCCGGCCACGTGCGGCGACGCCATCGACGTGCCGTTGTACGAGGCGTACGACTCGGCGCCCGGACCGGCGGTGCCGGCGTTGAGCGTGGACAGGATGGCCGAGCCCGGGGCCGACACGTCGATCAGCGTGCCGTAGTTCGAGAAACTCGAACGGGCGCTGGCGCTGGTGATGGAGGCGACGTTGACGACGTTGTTGCAGCTGGCGGGCGAGAAGCCAGAGGCGTTGGCGTTGTCGTTGCCGGCCGCCACGACCACCGTGGTGCCACGGCTGACGGCGCTGTTGATGGCGTTCTGGGTGGCGGTGTCGCAGGCGCCGCTGCCGCCCAGGGACATGTTGATGACGTCGGCCGCGTTGGCCGCCGACAGGGTCGGCACGCCGCTGACGGTGCCGCCGGACGACCAGATGATGGCGTCGGCGATGTCGGAGGTGTAGCCGCCGCCCTTGCCCAGCGCGCGCACCGGCATGACCTTGGCGCCCCACGCGGTGCCGGCAACGCCCTTGGCGTTGTTGGTCACGGCGGCGACGGTGCCGGCCACGTGCGTGCCGTGCCAGCTGGACGGCTGGCCGCCGTACGCGTCGCCCGGATCGCTGGCGTCGGCGTCACGGCCGTTGCCGTCGGCCGAAACGGCCGTGTCGATGATGAAGTCGTAGCCGGCCACGATGTTGGCGGCCAGGTCAGTGTGGGCCACGTAGCCGGTGTCGATGACGGCGACGATGATGCCGGTGCCGTTGGCGATGTCCCAGGCCTCGTTGGCGCGGATGCCGGCGTCGGCGTCGGTGTAGCCCCACTGTTCGGCGTAACGGGTGTCGTTCGGCGTCAGGGTGGGCTTCATGATGCGGTCGATCTGGACGTACTCGACGTTCGGATTGGCCGCGATCTGGCGCATCAGGGTCTCGGCGTCGGCGCGGCCCAGCTTCTGCGAAGTGGCCACGACGTCGGCGCCCAGCGCCATGCGGCGCACGTGGTTGGCGACCAGCGGCTTGCCGGCGCCGGCTTCACCGCGCTGCAGGCGCGAGGCCTGGACCAGCTGGTTGGCGCCCACGGCGGCCGACTGCAGGGAGCGGCTGAGCGCGGCCTGGCTGGAGGCTTCCGGCGTGCCGTCCTTGTACTTGACGATGAAGCGGTCGAACTGGGTGCCCGACTGGATGGCGCTCAGGTCGACGCGCGGGCCGGGCTGGGCGCCGGCGGCGAAGGCGGCCTGCGCTGCAAGGGCGAAGGTGGTGGCCGCGACGATGCCGCGCAAACGAAGCTTGCGAGTGTTCTTGCTCACGTAGGTGGTTCCCCGAAAATGATGGCAACGAAGACCGCTGGGCGGTCGTTTTCGCATCCCTGCCCCGGGTCCCCTGGCCAGAACTTTCCCCACGCGGGCCATCAATGGCCTCGAGTCGAATCGGGGAGTTCATGCCACCCGGACGTGTGACGCAGTTCACACCTGCTTCACGACGACCCGACGCTAGCGTGACGAAAGTCACAGGTCAAGCCAGCCGGGCACGCGGCCGCCAGCGCCCCGTCAAGGGCACTAACTTTCGGTTGAAAAGGCCTGAAAAAGGGCTTTATCAGCTTTTCCGCATGCGCCCTGCACGGGCGCCGGACTGGTGCGACGCAGCAGGTTCTTGCGCGGAATCGGCCGCCCGTATGGTGCTTGCCGGGCTCAGAACATGCCCGTGTCCAGGCGCGCCGCGTCCGACATCATCGACTGGTTCCAGGGCGGGTCGAACACCAGGTCCACGTCCACGTCCACCACCGTCGGCACCCGTTCGACCTTGGTGCGCACGTCTTCCACCAGGATGTCGCCCATGCCGCAGCCCGGCGCGGTCAGGGTCATGCGGATGGCCACGGTGCGCTCGCCCTCGGCGTTGCGCCCGAGATCGCAGTCGTACACCAGGCCCAGTTCGACGATGTTGACCGGGATTTCCGGGTCGAAGCAGGTGCGCAGCTGTTCCCACACCAGCTTCTCGACCGCGTCGTCGCCCGCGCCCTCGGGCAGCTCCAGCGGGGCGGGCCTGGCCTTGCCGATGGCGTCGGCGTCGTCGCCGGCGATGCGGAACAGGTTGCCGTCCACGAACACCGTGAACGAGCCGCCCAGCGCCTGGGTGATATAGCCGCTGCTGCCGGCCGGCAGGGTCACGGCCTCGCCCTGCGGCACCATCACCGCGGGGCAGTCGCGTTCGAACTTCACCGGTTCACTGGTCCTGGAATAACTCACGCGGGTATCGCCTGGCTGCAAAGGCGGCTATTTTAGCGCGCCTGCCCTGCCGGAAACCGCCTTGCCCCCTTCCGATCGCCCAAGCTCGAACCGGCCGTGGCTGCTGCCGCTGCTGGCGCTGGCCATCGGCGTGCTGGGCATGACGGCGGCGTGGCTGGCCCTGGCCATGTTCCTGCACGGCCCCTGCGGCTGGCTGGCGCCGCTGGCGGCGCTGGACATGGCCCTGATGCTGAGGCTGTCGGGCGCGTCCGCAGGCCGCGCGCGCGCCGTGCTGGCGGTGCTGGGCACCGTGGCCGCCATCGCCGCCAGCTACTGGATGATCGCCGCCACCCAGATGGCTAACCTGCTGGGTCTCACCCCGCTGGAGTCGGCGCAGCGCATGGGGCCCGTGCTGGCGGGTGAACTGGTGAGGCACATGACCAGCGCCTGGGACATCGGCTTCGCCGCGCTGGCGCTGGTGCTGGCCTGGCGGTTCGGCCGCTGAAGCCCGCCCTGCGGCGGGCCCGCGCCGGGCGGGTCAGTGCCCGCCGTCCACCGACTTGAGTTCGGCCACCAGCTGGCTGACCGCGGCCGCCGCGTCGCCGTACAGCATGCGGGTGTTGTCGGCATAGAACAGGGCATTCTCGATGCCGGCGAAGCCCGTGCCCTTGCCGCGCTTGATGACGATGGTGTTCCTGGAGTTCACCACGTCCAGGATCGGCATGCCGAAGATAGGCGAGGCCGGGTCGGTCTTGGCCACCGGGTTCACCACGTCGTTGGCGCCGATCACCAGCGACACGTCGGTGGTCGGGAACTCGGGGTTGATGTCGTCCATGTCGGCGATCAGGTCGTAGGGCACGCCCGCTTCGGCCAGCAGCACGTTCATGTGGCCAGGCATGCGGCCGGCCACCGGGTGGATGGCGAAGCGCACCTTCACGCCGCGCTTGATCAGCACCTGCGTGAGTTCCCACACCTTGTGCTGCGCCTGCGCCACCGCCAGGCCGTAGCCCGGCACGATCACCACGCGCTCGGCGTAGGCCATCATCGCTGCCACGTCGCCGGCTTCGATGGGCTTCTGCGCACCGGTGATCTCGGCCGCCTCGCCGGTCTGGCCGAAGCTGCCGAACAGCACGCTGGCGATGGAGCGGTTCATGGCCTTGGCCATCAGCTGCGTCAGCATGGTGCCCGCCGCGCCCACCACCATGCCGGCGATGATCAGGGCTTCGTTCTGCAGCACGTAGCCCTCGAAAGCCACCGCCAGGCCGGTCAGCGCGTTGTAGAGGGAAATCACCACCGGCATGTCGGCGCCGCCGATGGGCAGGGTCATCAGCACGCCCACCGCCAGCGCGGCGACGAAGAAGCCGATGATCACCGGCTGGTCCAGGCCGTACACGGCAAGCACGCCCAGCCCGATGGCGGCCAGGAACACCAGCGCATTGAAAGCCTGCTGCCCCGGGAAGGTGAAGCGCTTGTCCATGCGCCCGTCGAGCTTGGCCCAGGCGATGATGGAGCCGGTGAGCGAGATCGAGCCGATCAGCGCGCCCACCACCGCCAGCACCAGCGCGGTCTGCGAGGGCGCCGCGCCCGCGGCGGAAAACTTCAGCAGCTCCACCGCGCCGATGGCCGCGGCCGAACCGCCGCCCAGGCCGTTGTACAGCGCCACCATCTGCGGCATGTCGGTCATCGCCACGCGCTTGCCCGACACCCAGGCCACGGCCGTGCCCAGCACCACCGCCAGGGCGATCAGCGGCAGGTTGTTCAGGCCCGGCAGCAGGAAGGTGGCGAAGGTGGCCAGCAGCATGCCGGCACCCGCCCACTGGATGCCGCTGCGCGCCGTCACCGGCGACGCCATGCGCTTGATGCCCAGGATGAACAGCAGCGCCGCGGCGAAGTAGCTGGCCTTGACCAGGATCAGCAGCCAGTCGTTCATGCGCCGGCCCCCGGCTTCTTGGACGACTTGAACATCTCGAGCATGCGCTCGGTCACCACGTAGCCGCCGGCGGCGTTGCCCGCGCCCATCAGCACCGCCAGGAAACCGATCACCTTCTCGGTGGTGGTGTCGGCGTGGCCCAGCACCACCATCGCGCCGATCATGACGATGCCGTGCACGAAGTTGGAGCCGGACATCAGCGGCGTGTGCAGGATCACCGGCACCCGGCCGATGATTTCGTAGCCGGTGAAAGCGGCGAGCACGAAGATGTAGAGCGCGACGAAACCGTCCATGTCCCCTCCCCGCGCGGATGCGCGTCGGTTCCATCATAACCGCTGGCTAAACGACGGCTAGGGGTCCGTAAACGCGGCCCCGGGGCGCCCGTTCTTGTCATGGCCATCCCCGGCCCGCCAAGGAAACCACGATGAAGACTCCGCTGCTGATCGCACTCACCCTGCTGCTCGCCGCCGGCCCCGCCCTGGCCCACGATCGCGGCGACCGCGCCGAACGTCGCCTGGACCACCGCGGCGACCGCATCGAACACCGGCTGGACCACCGGGGCGACCGCATTGATCGCCGGCTGGACCACCGGTCCTCGATCGCCGCCGCCAACGGCCACTTCGCCCGGGCCGAGCGCCTGGACCTCCGGGGTGACCGCATCGACCACCGCCTGGACCGTCGCGGCGAAGGCATCGACCGCCGCCTGGACCGCCACGGCGCCCGCATCAACCGCCGCTGGTGAGCGGTCAACCGGGGCCGGCCTGATGCGTTATAAGTCGCCATGGCCGGCCTCGATGCTCCGCACGTGATGCCCTTCGACGCTGCTCCCGCCGCGACGACGCTCAGCCTCGACCAGTTCCTGGCCGGGGTGGAGCGGCGCGCCTTCCGAATGGCCGAGCTCGCGCTGGGCCACCGCGAGGACGCGCTGGACGCCGTGCAGGAGGCCATGATCAAGCTGGTGGCCTACCGCGACCGGCCCTCGGACGAATGGACCCCGCTGTTCTGGAGCATCCTTCGCCGGCAGGTGACCGACAGGCACCGCCGCGACACCGTGCGCCGTCGCTTCATGGCCGTGCTGGGCCGCGGCGAAGAACCCGCGGAAGACCCGCTGGAAATGCTGCCCGACCCGGGCGAGGATCCCGCGCGCCGCCATGCCGACGGGGCCGCCTGGGCCGCCCTGGGCCGCGCGCTGCGCAAGCTGCCGCGGCGCCAGCGCGAGGCCTACCTGCTGCGCGAACTGCAGGGCCTGGACGTGGCGCAGACCGCCGCGGCCATGGGCTGTTCCGACGGCTCGGTGAAGACCCACCTGTCGCGGGCGATGTCCGCCCTGCGGCTACAACTGGAGGACTGGCGATGACCCGCCACGAACCACACATCCCCGGCGCGCGCGAACTGTTCGACCGGGCCAGCACCCGCGTTGACCAGGGCACCGCGCACCGGCTGCGGCGCGCGCGCCAGGACGCGCTCCAGGCGCGGCCGCGTACCCGCCTGGTCGCGGGGCTGCTGCCCGTGGGCGCCGTGGCCGCCGCCGTGCTGGCCCTGGGCCTGGCGTGGTGGATGCCGCAACGCCCCGTCACGGCACCGGCCGCGACGGCCGGCGCCGAGACCAGCGCCAGCGATGCCGAGATCGAGGGCCTGATGGCCGACGAAGACACCGAACTCTATGCCTGGCTGGCCGACGCCCCCGTGGCCACCCGCGCGCGGGGTCCGCAGTGAGCCGCGCCGTCGCCCCGTGGCTGGTCGCGCTGCTGCTGGCGTGCAGCGCCGCAGGCGCGTCGGCCCGTTCCGAACGGCCGTCGCAGCACGGCCACGACCCGGTGCCCGAAGGCGTGGTGGTGCCCGCCTGGAGCGAACTGTCGCCGGCCCAGCAGGAAAAACTCGCGCCCCTGCGCGAACGCTGGGACCAGATGCCGGCCTCGCGCCGCGCGCACGCCCTCGAGCGCATGGAGCGCCGCGCGCGCTGGGAAGCGCTGCCGCCGGAAGAGCGCGAGCGCCTGCGCCACGGCGCGCGCAATTTCCACGACCTGCCGCCCGAGCTTCGGGAAAAAATGCGCGCCAGCATGCAGGTGGTCCGCCAGCTGCCCGAGCCCGAGCGTCGTGAACTCAAGGCGCGCTGGCGCGCCATGGACCCCGAACAGCGCCGCCGATGGCTGGAAGCCGGCGGCCCGGGACTGGCCCCGCCGCCGGAGGGCTGAGCCGAGCCTCAGGCCTTGGCTTCGCCCGCGCGCGCCAGGCAGGTCCTGGCGATCAGCTCATCGTTCCAGTCCAGCGTCAGCTGGCCGTCCTTGAGCGACAGCGCCAGGAAGTTGAAGACGTTGCGCGCATACATTTCGCTGGCGTGCAGCGCGCCCTGGCTGGCCAGGTTCAGCGGCCCGGCAATCGTGACGCCGTCGCTGTCGATGGTTTCGCCCGGGCGGGTGAGCTCGCAGTTGCCGCCGGTTTCCGCGGCCAGGTCCACGATCACGCTGCCCGGCTTCATGCCCGACACCATGGCAGCCGTGATGATCCTGGGCGCGGGGCGGCCCGGCACGGCTGCGGTGGTGACGATGACGTCCACCGTCTTGAGGTGTTCGGCCAGGCGCTTTTGCTGTTCGGCGCGTTCATCGGCGGTGAGCTCGCGGGCATAGCCGCCCTCGCCCGCCGCGCTCACGCCCAGGTCGAGGAACTTGCCGCCGAGCGATTCGATCTGTTCGCGGGTCTCGGGGCGCACGTCGAAGCCTTCCACCTGTGCGCCCAGCCGGCGCGCGGTGGCGATGGCCTGCAGGCCGGCCACGCCGGCGCCCACGATCAGCACCTTGGACGGGCGGATGGTGCCGGCCGCGGTGGTGAGCATGGGGAAATAGCGCGGCGCCAGCTGCGCGGCGATCAGCACGGCCTTGTAGCCGGCCATGCCGGCCTGCGACGACAGCACGTCCATGGCCTGGGCGCGCGTGGTGCGGGGCAGTTTCTCCAGCGAGAAGCCGGTGAGGCCGGCACTCACGAGCGCCGGCACGCGGCCCGGGTCGGCGTGCGGCGCCAGCAGGCCCACCACCACCGCGCCGGACTTCATTTTCGCGAGGCGTTCATTGGCGGGCGGCTGCACGCACACCAGCACGTCGGCCTCGGCGAGGGCGGCGTCGCCGTCGTCGCTGAAGCGGGCGCCGGCGTAGGCCTCGTCGCGGAAGTGGGCCGGCACGCCGGCGCCGCGTTCGATCACGATGCCGGCGCCGAGGGCAGCGAGCTTCTTCGCGGTTTCCGGGGTCAGCGCAACGCGGCGCTCGCCGCTGGCGGACTCACGGACGAAAACGATGTTCACCGCCATGCGCACGACTCCCCGGAACCAGTGCAGTCGATGCTACCGGAAGCGTCGCCGCGGCGGCAGGGGCGGACGGGGCCGCCCCGGGCCCTCAGCCCAGGTCGGTCTTGAGCTTGCCCATGACCCGGTGCAGCACCTGGTCGAAGACGTTTTCCTGCTCGCGAACCAGCAGGTTGCCCTCCTGCTTCATCGCGGCCAGTTCTTCCACGGACGCCACCAGCACACGCACGCCGCGCCGGTTGACGAACATCAGCCGCGCGGAGATGGGGCTGACCCAGGACAGCTTCACCGGGTGGTGCTTGCCGTCTTCGCCGGCGATGTGGATCCAGGTGCCCACCTTGAACGCACGCATCAACTCGACGTCGTCGTCGCTGACGCTAAGGCTGTCGGTGCCGCCCACCACTTCCAGGCGCGGCTTGAGTTCGGCGGCCACGCTGGACGCGCGGCGTTCGGGCATGGGCACCACGTTTTCCAGGGTCGGCACGGCCACCGGGGGCGGCGTGAGGCCCAGCGCCATCAGCTCGAGGCTGTCGGCCATGGCGCGCATGAGGTCGGACGCGGCGTCGCCGGTGATGCCGGAGCTGGCCAGCACGGTTTCGATGGGCTCGCGCAGGGCCTGCATGGACGCGGTAATGGGCTTGGTGGCCACGCCCTCGCGCGGCACCAGCTCCAGCAGGCGGTCGGCCAGGCCCAGGGCGGACTGCCAAGAGGCGCTTTCCGGGCCCTCGCGCAGCGCGATCATGGACAGGTGGTGGGTCCAGGACCGGCCCAGGAATTCTTCCATCGCGGGCGTCGGCTTGAGGCCGCGGGTGCGCTGTTCAAGCTCCTTCGCGGCCAGGTCGCGGGCCTGCTCGAGGCGCTCCTGGCCGCGCTGCGCCTCGGCGGCGCGGCGCTCGGCCAACTCGACGCGGCGACGGTGCTGGTCGAGGAAGGCGCGCAGCTCCTGCTCCAGCGTCTCGAAGATGGCGATGTCTTCGTTGAACTCGGCGATCAGCCGGTCAACCGTGCTTTCGGCCTTCTGCAGCAGCTCGCGCTCCTGCGGGCCCTCGCCGCGGTTGCCTTCGCAGGCCTCGGCCAGCGAATTGAGCAGGCGGCGCGCCGGGTGGGTCTTGTACAGGAACAGGCGGCGGTCCATCACCGCGGCCTTCACGAACGGCACCACCAGGCGCGAAATCAGGGTGCGCGAACCTTCTTCGAAATCGCGCTCGTCGAACATCACGTCGAACAGCATGCCCACCAGGTCAACGGCGTCCTCGTCGTCCTGGCTGATGCTGACCTTCTCCGGCGGCAGGCCGATGCGGCTGGCGCTCTGCAGGAGTTCATTCTTGAGCAGGACGGCCAGCGACGCCTCCGGGCGGCGGATGGCCTCGCTGACCGAGGACGGCACGCTGCCCTGCAGCAGGGACAACACCGACATCATTTCCGGGGCGGCCATCGGGCGCTGGCCCGGGGCGCCAGGGGCCTGGGTGCGCGTGCCGCCGGGCTGGTGCCCGGGGCGCCAGGCGTGCAGCAGCTGGAACAGGGCGTCGTAGATGGCGCGGTCTTCGGGCGCGGCGGCGGCAGCGGCCTGCTGCGCGGCATGGGCATAGCCGTAATCGGATGCGGCGCCGGCGTAGCCATCGGGCGACATCGGCGGTGGCTGCATCGCCGGCGGCTGGCTGGCCTGGGCCGGCCGCGCGGCCGGCTTCTGCGCTGCGGAAGGATGGTAGCCGGCGGCCGCGAGGCGCGCGTTGAGGTCGGTCAGCAGGTCACGCAGGTCGTGGATCAGTTCACGCTCGTAGTACTTGAACAGCACCATGCGCACGTCGGCCGGCACGTCCACGTCCTTGTGCGCGCCGCGGATCAGGCTGGCCAGGCCCAGCGCACTGACCGGGTTGGTGGCCGCGTCCAGGTGTGCGACGCCGAACAGGCGCGAGAGGCGGGACGCCAGTTCATCGAGCTGGCCGCCATGGATGCGCATCACCGCTTCGGCGGTGAGGTTGGCGGCCAGGTGTTCCTCGAGTTCGCTTTCCTCGACCAGGCTCAGTTCCTGTGCGCCGGCCGCCTTGGCGGGCGCCGGGCGCGCCTGGCGCTCGAGGGCCTCGAAGCCCTGGTCGAGGTGTTCGCGGAAGCCGCGCTCCACCGGGGCGCGGGACGTGCGCAGGGAGCGCATCGCATGCAGGTAGGGCGAGCCGTCGGGCACGCCGTCTTTCTTGGCCAGGTCGAACAGCCAGTCGTCGGCGCGGGCGAACACGCGCGCCAGCACACCCTGCAGGTGTTCGGTGGTCCGGCGGCGCAGCGCGGACAGCAGGTCCCGGGTGGCCGGGGTGGACTGCCAGCCGGGGCTGGTGGGGGGGAGCTCGTTCATGGGGCTGCACGTCCGGGGGGAGGGTCACGCGCGATGGGAGTCAGTGTGCGGGACGCGCGCTGCATTGTTCTGTGACTTTATTCGCAAATTGCACGAGCGGGGCATCCGGGGGGCCGAATGGTAATCTTCGGGTCATGATCGAACTCGACTTCCTGCGCCGCCGTCGCTCCGTGCCGTCCCGACTGCTGGGCGAGCCGGGGCCCACGCCCGCGCAGCTCGACGCCCTGATGGCCGAGGCGGTGCGCGTACCCGACCACGGCAAGCTGGCGCCCTGGCGATTCCTGCGCATTGAAGGCGCGGCGCGGCACGCGCTGGGCGAGCTGCTGGCGGCGCGCAGCGTCGAGCGCGACCCGGCGGCCGCACCCGCGGCGATCGAAAAGGATCGCCAGCGCTTCTCGCACGCGCCACTGGTGCTGGCGGTGATAGCCAGGCTCACCCCTGGCCACAAGGTGCCCGTGCAGGAACAGCTGCTGTCGGGCGGCGCCGTCTGCTTCACCCTGCTGCAGGGTGCCCAGGCGCTGGGCTTCGGGGCGCAGTGGCTGACCGGCTGGCCGGCCTACGACCCGGTGGTGCTCGCACGCCTTGGCGTATGCGCCGACGAAGCGGTGCTGGGCTTCATCCATGTCGGCAGCGCCAGCGCCGAGGCGCCGGAACGCCAGCGCCCCGACCCGCGCAACCTGCTGACCGACTGGCAGCCATGACCGGCCCTGTCCACCTGGTGGATGCCAGCCTCTACGTGTTCCGTGCGTGGCACTCGATGCCGCCGGAGTTCGACGACCGCGAAGGCTGGCCGGTGAACGCGGTGCACGGGTTCACCCGTTTCCTGCTGGAGCTGCTGGAGCGACAGAAGCCCGCACACATTGCCATCGCCTTCGACGAATCGCTGGACTCGAACTTCCGCAACGACCTCTACCCGGCCTACAAGGCCAACCGCGACGCCGCGCCCGAGGAACTCAAGCGGCAGTTCGGCTACTGCCAGCGCGTGTGCCGCGCGCTGGGTCTGCCGGTGCTGGCCGACGGCCGCTACGAGGCCGACGACCTGATCGGCGCCGCGCTGGGCCAGGTGCGCCGCGCCGGCCATGCCGGCCTGATCATTTCCGCCGACAAGGACCTGTCGCAGCTGCTGGACGTGGACGACGAACAGTGGGACTACGCCCGCAACGAGCGCTGGCGCGCCGACGGCGTCAAGGCGCGCTACGGCGTGCACGCGCACCAGATCGCCGACTACCTGGGCCTGACCGGCGACGCCATTGACAACATTCCCGGCGTGCCGGGCATTGGCGCCAAGACCGCCGCCGCGCTGCTGGCGCATTTCGGCAGCCTCGATGCGCTGCTCGAGCGCGTGGCCGAGGTGCCCTACCTCAGCCTGCGCGGCAGCGCCGGGCACGCGCAGCGGCTGGTGGAGCACCGCGACATCGCGCTGCTGTCGCGCCGCCTGGCCACCATCGACGTGAACGCCCCGCTGCCGTCCGACCTGGGCGACGCCCGGCGGCGCGCGCCCGACCCGGCCGCCCTGGAGGCGCTGTGCGAAGACGTGCGGTTCGGCCCCATGACGCGCCGCCGGCTGCTGTCGGCCTGACCCCCTTGCCAGGAATGCACCCATGAAAGACCAACCCACCACGATGTGCGAAGGCCAGTACCTGCGGCTGGTCAAACGCGGCCACTGGGAATACGCCGAACGCACCAACGCCGGCAGCGCGGTGATCGTGGTGGCCGTGACGCCGGACGACAAGCTGCTGTTCGTCGAACAGTTCCGCATCCCGATGGACGCGCCCACCATCGAAATGCCCGCCGGCCTGGTCGGCGACCTGGACGCGCACGACACGATGGAGGAAGCCGCCCGCCGCGAACTGCTGGAGGAAACCGGCTGGCTGGCCGACGAGGTGAAGGTGCTGATGGTGGGCCCGACCAGTTCGGGCATGAGCAACGAACTGATCGCCTTCGTGCGCGCGCGCGGCCTGACCCGCGTGCATGCCGGCGGCGGCGACGAAACCGAGAACATCACCGTGCACGAAGTGCCGGTGGCCGACGCGCCGCGCTGGCTGGCCGCCAAGATGGCCGCCGGCTATTCCATGGACCCCAAGCTGTGGGCCGGCCTGTGGCTGCTCGACCGCAACCCCGACGGCAGCCCGGCCTGACACCTGTTGGAGGGCCTTCAGGCCCGACGCTTCATCGCCCGTGGCTTCGGGCCTGAAGGCCCTCCCACAGAGGCCCTTCCACAGGGTCAGCGGTAGCCGTCGGTGGCGCGGACCAGGATGTCGGTGAGTTCGTCCTCGAACGCCGAATGGCCCGACGTGGGCGCGATCTCCAGCTTCGACCCCGGCCAGGCCTTGTGCAGGTCCCAGGCGTTCTGCACCGGGCACACCACGTCGTAGCGCCCGTGCGCGATCACGCCCGGGATGCCCTTGAGGCGGTGGGCGTCGCGCAGCAGCTGGTCGTCCACGTCCCAGAAACCGCCGTTGACGAAGTAGTGGCATTCGATGCGGGCGAAGCTGAGCGCGAAGTGCTCGTCCTCGTGGCTGTTGATGAAGGCCTCGTCCTGGCGCAGGAAGCTCGTGCTGGCCTCCCACACCGACCACGAGCGCGCCGCGGCCAGCCGCACCGATTCCACCGGCGAGGTGAGCCGGCGGTGGTAGGCGCTCATCAGGTCGTGGCGCTCCACTTCGGGAATCGGCGCCAGGTATTTTTCCCAGGCGTCGGGGAACAGGCGCGAGCAGCCTTCCTGGTAGAACCATTCCAGCTCCCAGCGCCGCAGCATGAAGATGCCGCGCAGCACCAGTTCGGTCACCATGCCGGGGTGCGCCTGCGCGTAGGCCAGCGCCAGCGTGGAGCCCCAGCTGCCGCCGAACACCTGCCAGCGGGCGATGCCCAGGTGCTGGCGCAGCTTTTCAATGTCGGCCACCAGGTCCCAGGTGGTGTTGTCCTGCAGGTCGGCGTGCGGCGTGGAGCGGCCCGAGCCGCGCTGGTCGAACAGCACGATGCGGTAGCGCGCCGGGTCGTGGAAGCGGCGCATGCGCGGGCCGCAGCCGGCGCCGGGGCCACCGTGCAGGATGACCACGGGCTTGCCCTCGGGGTTGCCGCACTGCTCGTAGTGCAGGCGGTGGCGATCGTCCACCTGCAGGAAGCCACTGTCGAAGGGTTCGATGTCCGGGTACAGGCCGCGCATGGGTTTCTCGCCGACGGAGGGGTGGCCCCGATTCTAGCCCGTACGGCTCGACGCGCCGGGCTTGAACTGTCATGTGCAAGGCGTATGCTCACGGCAGATGGGTACGCCACCGCCGCATCTGAGTCTGGTGGGCACCGGGACGTCATTCCCCCCGGTCGGGCCCGCTTCCGCCGCTGAAACCACCCTGCCCCGCGTGCTGTCGCTGGATGCCCACGGCAGGATCCTCGACTGGATGCACTGGCAGGACGCCGTCTGCCTTTACGTGCGCGGTGCCGTGGCGTGGACCTTGGGCGACCCCTGCCTGACCGTGCACGGCGGCACCAGCCGCGCCAGCGGCCTGCAGAGCATCATCGAACTGCACCCCATCGTCGCCGCGCGCAGCCATGCCCGCGTGCAGGCGCTGCCGCCGTCGCCGGCGCTCACCAACACCGCCCTGTTCGCCCGCGACGCCAACCTGTGCCTGTACTGCGGCAAGGAGTACGGCCGGCACTCGCTCACCCGCGACCACGTGATGCCGGTGTCGCGCGGCGGCCGCGATGTCTGGGAAAACGTGGTTTGCGCCTGCTTCCACTGCAACTCCCGCAAGGGCGGCCGCACGCCGCAGCAGGCGGGCATGCCCCTGCTGGCCGTGCCCTACCGCCCCAGCTGGGTCGAGCACCTGATCCTTTCCAACCGCCACATCCTGGCCGACCAGATGGCGTTCCTGAAAAACCACCTGCCCAAGCATCCGCGCCGGCCTTCCTGAGTCCATTTGACGGGACCCTTGCCGGCGGCCGACACTGCCCGCCTTCACGTCGCCCCATGGCTGGCGTGACCAGGGGGATCACCAGTAATGAGCAAGCACAACATCTGTTTCGCCGGCCTGTCCCGCGAGGAAGAGGCCCAGGTCACCGCGATTTTCCAGCAAGCCAACGCCCGGACGGGCAACCAGTGGACCCTGACGCCCGAGAACGCCGCCGGCGTCCTGGTGATCGACATGGACTCGATGTACGGCCAGATGAGCCTGATGAAGGCCATCGGCTCGGGCCAGATCCTGGTGGCCCTGACCGCCAGCGGCCGCGCTGAAACCGACTACGTGCTCACGCGCCCGGTCACCGCCGACGCGCTGGCTGGCCTGATGGCCAGCATTGACGGCCGTGCGCCCGCCGCCGCGCCGACGCCCGCACCCGCACCCGCACCCGCACCCGCACCCGCGCCGGCCCCGACGCCCGCGCCGGCCGCCGCCGCGCCGGAACCGGTCGCTGCACCTGCAACGGCACCGTCGCCCGTGGCGGCCGCGCCCGCCGCAGCCGCCCCGCCGGCCAAGGCCGAGCCGGCCCCCACCCCCGCGGAGCCGACGCCCGAACCCGCGCCCACGCGTCCCGCCGAACCCCGCCTTGCCGACCTGCTGCGCCCCGGCGCACTCACCGGCCCGGTGCGCCTGCAGCTGACCGGCGCCCCCGACCTGGTGCTCGACCCCGGCAGCCAGACCTACCTGGGCAGCGCGGCGCTCAAGCCCCTGCTGCCCTACTGCGCCGCGATCATCCGCGACGGTGAACTGCAGCCCGTGGCCGCCGCCGACCTGCCGGCCATCGCCGCCAGCCTGGGCGGCAGCCAGCCGCTGTCGCGCCTGGCCTGGCTGTGCGCACTGAGCAGCGGCAACGGCGCGCTCATGCCCGGCTTCAGCCCCAACGACAAGTACAAGCTGCTGAAGTGGCCGCAGACCGAGCGCGAGTTCCCCAAGCACTTCCGCATCGCCACGGTGATGATGAAGGGCCCCGCCAACCTCACCGAAATCGCCGAACTCAGCAGCACGCCGCTGGGCGAAGTGATTGACTACGTGAACGCCTGCCTGGCCATCGGCGTCGCCGAGCCCGAGGGCGCTGCGCCGCCGCCGGCGGACACCGGCAAGGGCGGGCTGCTGGGTCGCTTCCGCCGCTGATCAGCGCGCCGGGCAAGCCCCGGCCGTTTCCACCACCTGCGACAGCAGCGCGTCGTTGAAATCCGGCGCGGCCAGGTCCTTGCGCTGCAGGTCCCGCCGGCACGCCAGCGCCTGGTCGCAGACCGCCTGCTTCGAGAAGTCCGGGGATGCAAACCCGGCACGCTGGCCCTGCAGCAGCAGGCCGGCGCGCTTGCATCGCATCGCCCGGCGCTCCACCCACAGGTCAAGCTGTGCGGGCTGGTCGGCCACCAGGCCGTCCAGCAGCCCCAGGGCGCGCAGGGAATGGTCGCTGGCCTCCTGCCAGTACGTGCCGCCCTGCAGGTGGTCGGCCGCCAGCGACTGCCAGCGGGCCATGTCGCGGCGGGTCTGGGCGTTGCCGGGATCGAAGGTCAGCAGCTGCTCGCCCAGCGCCAGCGCACGCGCGATGTGCGGCTGCGCCTGGCCGACGTTGCGCTCGTAGCCAACCACGTCGGCCAGCACCGCCTGGGACACGGCCGTCTGGCGGATCAGGCGGGCGTTGCCGGGCGACTGCGCGAGCAGCGCCTCGAACGTGGCCACCGACGCCTGCATGGGCACGATGACGTCGTCGCCCTTGGCGCCCTCCCACCAGCGCGCGCTGGCCCACTGCAGCCGCGACACCGCCTGCGTGCGGCGCCAGGCCACGGTGTCGTCGCCCGGCGGCGGCGCCTGCAGCACGCTGTCCGCCAGCGCAAGCGCCCGGGCATGGCTGGCGCTGGCCTGCGCGTACTCGCCCCTGGCGAAATGGCTGATGCCCGTGAGGTTGAGCGCGTCGGCGTGGGCCAGGCCCAGCGCGCCGCCGTCGGTGGCCTTCGCCGGCCGTGAGGCCAGCAGCGCCAGCGCCTTGGCGAAGAGGGCCTGCGCCTCGTCCTCGCGGCCCTTGGCCTGCCGGATCATCGTGCCCAGCTGCATCCAGCTGCGGGCCAGTGCGGCCACCGCGGCGTCATCGGGCGGCAGCAGCCGCGACGCGCGCTCGCGCAGCGCGAGGGCGCGGCGGGCGTTGGCCAGCGCCGCTTTGCCGTCGCCGAGGTTGAACTCGAAGGGGCTGCCCTGGATGTCGGCGATTTTCTCGTAGCCGGTGGCCACGTCGGCCAGCAGTGCCGGGTCGTCGTCCATTTCCCGCGACAGGCGGTCCAGGTGCCCCAGCGCGCGCGACACCACCAGCCGCCGTGCGTGCACGCTGCCGGGCAAGGTGGCGATAGCGCCGTCCACCTCGAACATCATGTTGGTGGCCAGCGAGCGCACGTCGCGGTAGCGCTGCTGCGCCAGGTCGCGCGCGAGCCCGGCCTCGTGCGCCTGCCACGCGCTGGCGGCGATGCCGCCCACCAGGCTCAGGAACACCAGCGCCGCGGCCCCCAGCGCCAAACGGTTGCGGCCTGCGAACTTGCGCAGCCGGTAGCCGGCCGTGTCGGGCTGCGCCAGCACCGGCAGGCCGTTGCGCCAGCGGCGCAGGTCGGCGGCGAACTGTTCCACCGTCTGGTAGCGCCGGCCGGGCTCCTTGCGCAGGGCCATCAGCGTGATCAGGTCGAGGTCGCCGCGCAGCGCACGCGCGCGCCGTGCGTCGCGAATGCGGCTGCTGGGTCGCGGCGGCATCTCGTCGCACACCAGTCGCTGCATCTGCGCCGGGCCGGTGCCCGCCAGCGAATACGGCAGCACGTCGGCCAGCAGCGAATACAGCAGCATGCCCAGCGCGTACACGTCGGTGGTGATGCCCACCGGTTCGCCCATCAGCTGTTCGGGCGCGGCGTACTGCGGCGTCAGCAGGCGCTCGGAAGCGCTGGTGAGGCCCGCGTCGGCCAGCCCGTCGCCCTCGGGCAGCAGCTTGGCGATTCCGAAATCGAGCAGGCGCACCTGCCCCTCGCGGTCCACCAGGATGTTGCCCGGCTTGATGTCGCGATGGACCACCAGGCGGCCGTGCGCGTACTGCACCGCGTCGCACACCTGCAGGAAGAGGGCCACGCGCGCGGCCAGCCCCAGTGCGCGGTCCCGGCACCAGTCGTCTATCGGCACGCCGTCCACGAACTCCATCACGAAGTACGGCCGGCCGTCGGCCGTACTGCCGGCGTCGAGCAGGCGGGCGATGTGCGGGTGTTCGAGCGCGCCCAGGGTCTGCCGCTCAAGCAGGAAACGCTGGTGCACGGCCGCGCTGTCGAAGCCCGGCCGGATGATCTTCACGGCCGCCTGGCGTTCGAAGGCCTTGTCGGCGCGTTCGGCCAGCCACACCACGCCCATGCCGCCCTCGCCGATCGGCCGCAGCAGGCGCCAGGCGCCCAGCAGACCGCCCGACAGGCCCGGCGCCAGCGGGCCCGGCGTGGTGGTGGCCACCCCAGCCCCCGGTCCCGGCACGGTTGGTTCACTGCCCGTCGACATCGCGCCCCCAGCGCAGCCCTGCCTGAATGCTAGCCCATGCTCGCCTTGCCCCGGCGCACCCGGTGCCGGACAATTTGCACCTGCCCCCAAGGTAACCGCTTCCTGATGGATTCCCAGCGCTACCCGCGCCTGTCCCGCATCGCCGTCCCCGCCGACCTGCGCGAGTTCCCCGAAACCGAACTCCCGGCCATTGCGGACGAACTGCGTGGCTACCTGATTGATGCCGTCAGCCAGTCCGGCGGCCATTTCGGCGCCGGCCTGGGCGTGATCGAGCTGACGGTCGCCCTGCATTACGCCTTCGAGACGCCCACCGACCGCCTGGTCTGGGACGTCGGCCACCAGTGCTACCCGCACAAGATCCTCACCGGCCGCCGCGACACCATCCACACGGTGAAGCAGAAGGACGGCGTGGCGCCGTTCCCGCGCCGCGAGGAAAGCGAGTACGACACCTTCGGCGTCGGCCACAGCTCCACTTCGATTTCCGCGGCGCTGGGCATGGCCATCGCGCTGCAGGCCAAGGGCGACCCGCGCAAGGTGGTGGCCGTGATCGGCGACGGCGCGATGACCGCCGGCATGGCCTTCGAAGCGCTCAACCACGGCGGCGGCATGGACCCCGAGCCGAACCTGCTGGTGGTGCTCAACGACAACCGCATGTCCATCTCGGAGAACGTCGGCGGCCTCACCCGCATGCTCGGCCGGATGTCGGGCAGCCGCACGCTCAATGCGCTGCGCGAGGGCGGCAAGAAGCTGCTGGGCGACAAGCGCCGCCCCGCCGCGCGCTTCATGCGCCGCTGGGAAGAACACTGGAAGGGCATGTTCGTGCCGTCCACCCTGTTCGAGGAAATGGGCTTCCACTACACCGGCCCCATCGACGGCCACGACGTGCCGGCGCTGCTGGCCACGCTCAGGACGCTCAAGGGCCTCAAGGGCCCGCAGCTGCTGCACATCATCACCACCAAGGGCAAAGGCTACGAGCTGGCCGAAGGCGACCAGATCGAGTACCACGCCGTCGGCCCCTTCGACCCCAGCGTGGGCATCGTCAAGAAGGCCGCGCCGTCCAAGCCCACCTACACGCAGGTGTTCAGCGACTGGCTGTGCGACATGGCCGCGGCCGACGACACGCTGATGGGCATCACGCCCGCCATGCGCGAAGGCTCGGGCCTGGTGCGCTTCAGCAAGGAATACCCGGCGCGCTACTTCGACGTCGCCATCGCCGAACAGCACGCCGTCACCCTGGCCGCCGGCATGGCCTGCGAAGGCGCCAAGCCGGTGGTGGCCATCTACTCCACCTTCCTGCAGCGCGGCTACGACCAGCTGATCCACGACGTGGCCCTGCAGGACCTGGACGTGCTGTTCGCGATCGACCGCGGCGGCGTGGTCGGCCCCGACGGCGCCACGCACTCGGGCAGCTTCGACCTCAGCTTCCTGCGCTGCATCCCGAACATGGTGGTGATGGCGCCGGCCGACGAGAACGAATGCCGCCAGATGCTCAGCACCGGCTTCCGCCACGCGGGCCCCGCGGCCGTGCGCTACCCGCGCGGCAGCGGTCCCGGCACCACGGTGCAGCCCTCGCTCGAGACCCTGCCGATCGGCAAGGCCGAGCTGCGCCAGCGCGGCGGCGGCATCGCCCTGCTGTCGTTCGGCGCACTGCTGCCGGCGGTGGAACAGGTGGGCCGCGAGCTGGGCCTGACCGTGGTGAACATGCGCTTCGTGAAGCCGCTGGACCGCGCGCTGGTGCTGGAACTGGCGGCCAGCCACCAGGGCTTCGCCACCATCGAAGACAACGTCGTGATGGGCGGCGCCGGCAGTGGCGTGGCCGAGCTGCTGTCCGCCGAGGGCATCACCCTGCCCGTGCTGCACCTGGGCCTGCCCGACCGCTACCAGGAACATGCCAGCCGCGAATACCTGCTGACCGAAGCCGGGCTGGACGCCGCCGGCATTCGCGCCGCCTTGCTGCGCCGCTGGCCGTCGCTCACGGCCTCGCCGCCGCGCGCCCTGATCGGCTGAGGCCGTCGCGGCGCCGCCCCGGCGGCGCTTTGCTAGAGTGGCCAGCGTCACCCAAACCCGGGGAACGCCCATGCGCCGCATCCCGATGTTCGCTGCCGCCCTCACCGTCGCCCTGGCCACGGCCAGCCTCGCCGCCGACGACACCTGGCCACAGGTCAACGCCGCCACGCGCAACGGGCCCGAAGCCGACCTGGTGGTGCAACTGGGCGACATCGACAACCTCGGCTTCGGCTGGCCCGACGGCTTCACGCCGTTCAGCGGCCGGTCCACGCCGGCGCACGCTTTCCCCTACCAGCCCGAAGCCGACGATCCGTCCGGCACCGATCGCATCATGGTGGTGAGCGGCTACGGCAAGGGCGCCGGGGCACGCGACGGCTACACCTACGAAACCTCGCGCCCGGACAACCAGCCACGCCCGCTGGTGCTGTCCTTCGACCTGCAGGGGCTGGAGGTGAAATCGGCGGCGCTGCAGCTGTTCGTGGACGACTTCCAGTCGCGCAGCATGGGCAGCCGCTTCCGCGCCTGGCTCGACGGCCGCGAAACCACCGACCTGCCCGTGGTGCTCAACTCGCTCGACCAGACCGGGCCCATCGGCAAGCTGCTCACCATCCAGCTGCTGCCCGAATACCTGGACCTGCTGGCCGACGGCAAGCTCGAGATCCGCATTGATGATCCCGACAACGACGCCGGCGACGGCTTCGCCTTCGATTTCGCGCGGCTGCTGGTGAATCCCAAGGGCTACCGCTACTCGGGCACGGTGCGCGGCACCGCGGTGGCCGCGGGCTCGGGCGAGCCGCTGTCCGGCGTGCTGGTGTCGGCGGCAAACGTGCGCCAGGCGCTCACCGATGCGCAGGGCAAGTTCGAACTCAGCCAGGTGCCGGCCGGCATGGTGGTCACCAGCGGCAGCAAACCCGGCTACGCGGGCGACAGCGAGGCCAGCGACCTGGAGGACGCACAAACCGTGGAGGTGGTGCTGGAGCTGGCGCCGCTGGGCAAGGACAGCGAATCGCTGGCTGGCCAGCTGGCGCGCGAGGGCGAGGCCAACCTGTACGGTCTGTATTTCGACACCGCCAAGGCCACGCTCAAACCCGCATCCGAAGCCACGCTGCAGCAGGTGCTGGGCGTGCTGAACGCCGACCCGGCGCTGCGGCTGGTGGTCGCCGGCCACACCGACAGCGAGGGCGAGGACGCCTACAACCAGCGATTGTCCGAGCAGCGTGCAGAAGCGGTGATGCAGTGGCTCACGGGCAAGGGAGTGGATGCGGCGCGGCTGACGTCCGAAGGCCTGGGCGAATCCCGCCCCGTGGCCGACAACGGCAGCGACGCCGGCCGCGCGCTCAACCGGCGCGTGCAGCTGCGCGTGGCGGACTAGGCGGCGGGCCTGCGGCCCAGGGTGACGCGGTCGCGCTGCTCGAGGTCACGCTCGGTGGCGACCGACTTCAGGCCCGCGGCGGTGAACAGCTCACGCACTGCCGGGCCCTGGTCGTAGCCGTGTTCCACCAGCAGCCAGCCTCCGGGCACCAGGTGCGCGGGCGCATCGCGGGCGATCACGCGGATGGCGTCCAGGCCGTCGGGGCCCGAGGCCAGCGCGGTGCGCGGCTCGAAGCGCAGGTCGCCCTGCTCCAGGTGCGGGTCGCCGTCGGCGATGTAAGGCGGGTTGCTGGCCACCAGGTCGAAGGTTTCGCCGGCCACCGCCGAGAACCAGTCGGCATGCAGCAGGCGCAGCGCCAGCCCGGCGTCGGCGGCGTTGTCGCGCGCCACGTCCAGGGCCGCCTGGCTCGCGTCCACCGCGGTGACGTCGGCCAGCGGGCGTTCGCTGGCGATGGCCAGAGCGATCGCGCCGGTGCCGGTGCCCAGGTCCAGTACGCGCCGGGGCTCGGTGCGCGGCAGCCGGTCCAGCGCCAGCTCCACCAGCAGCTCGGTTTCCGGGCGCGGTATCAGCGTGTCGGGCGTCACCGCCAGCTCCAGCGACCAGAACCCGCGGTGGCCGGTGATCTGCGCCACCGGCTCGCCGCCCTCGCGCCGGCGCAGCAGTTCGGCGAAGGCGATGGCGTCGCGCGGCTCCAGCAGGTCGCCGGCGTGGGCGTAGAACCAGCTGCGCGGCCGGTCCAGCGCATGCGCCAGCAGCAGCTCCGCCTCCAGCCGCGCCTCGCCGCCCGGCAGGCGCGAAGCGGCGTCGCGGATGGCGTTGGCCAGCGTGGTCACCGTCAGTGCGCCAGCAACTGCCAGACCTGCACGAAGCAGGAAAGCAGGAACCCGGCCAGGAAGAAGATGTACGAAAGCCGCAGGTAGCGGTACTTGTGGTGCGCCAGGTAATAGCCCAGCGCATAGGTGTCGCGCGCCATCGTCTCGTACACCGAACCGTCCGACTTGAGCGCGCCGGCGATTTCGGTGAGGAAGCGTTCGCGGGTGAGTTCGGCGAAGTGGCCGAAGAACATCAGGTTGAACTGCGACGGCATCGCGCCGTCCTGCAGCTTCAGCGGCCGGTACTTGGGCAGCACCGCCAGCACGGCCAGCAGCAGCGCCAGCAGCGTGAAAGCGGCCAGGGTGAGCGAGGCGGTGCGCAGCACCGGGTCGTTCAGGCGGCCCAGCACCAGGGTCAGCACGATGGACGACATGGTGATGATGATGTTGGCCTTGGTGTCGGCCATCGTGGACAGCGCCACGTGGTGCTGCTGCATGGTGCGCAGCAGGCAGTCGCCGGTGTTGCGCTCGGGGATGGCGGCGAACAGGCGTTCGGTGTCGCTCGCGACGGCAGGCTCGGGGGGGCTCATGGCGCGTTCCTTGCGGGGGCCGGGCCATGATAGCCCGGTCCCGCCATGCCCCGGGGCCCACCGGGCCGGCCCCGGCGGCAAGGCCCCCGGGCAGGACTCAGGCCAGCGCGGCCTGCACCGGCGACGCCACGGCCGAGCGCATCAGGTGGTCGAAGGCGCCGAGCGCCGCGGTGGCGCCGGCGCCCATTGCAATCACGATCTGCTTGTACGGCACCGTGGTGGCGTCGCCCGCGGCGAACACGCCCGGCACCGAGGTCTGGCCGCGATCGTCCACGATGATCTCGCCGCGCGGCGACAGGGCCACGGTGCCCTTGAGCCATTCGGTGTTGGGCAGCAGGCCGATCTGCACGAAGATGCCCTCGAGCTCGACCACGTGCTGGCCGCCGCCGACGCGGTCGGTGTAGACCAGGGCCGTCACCTTGCGGCCATCGCCGCGCACTTCGGTGCTCTGCCCGTTCAGCACGATGCTCACGTTGGGCAGGCTGCGCAGCTTGCGCTGCAGCACGTCGTCGGCGCGCAGCTGCGCGTCGTACTCCACCAGCGTGACGTGGGCGACGATGCCGGCCAGGTCAATGGCCGCTTCCACGCCCGAGTTGCCGCCGCCGATCACCGCCACGCGCTTGCCCTTGAACAGCGGGCCGTCGCAGTGCGGGCAGTAGGCCACGCCCTTGTTGCGGTAAAGGTTCTCGCCCGGCACGTTCATCTGGCGCCAGCGTGCGCCGGTGGACAGCACCACCGTGCGCGACTTCACGCGGGCGCCGTTGGCCAGCTCGATTTCCACCAGGCCGCCGGGCTCGGTGGCCGGCACCAGCTTCTCCGCGCGCTGCAGGTCCATCACGTCCACGTCCAGGCCGCGCACGTTCTGTTCAAGCACCGTCACCAGCTTGGGGCCTTCGGTATGGGCCACGGAAATCAGGTTCTCGATGCCCAGCGTGTCCAGCAGCTGGCCACCGAAGCGCTCGGCAATCACGCCAGTGCGGATGCCCTTGCGCGCGGCGTACACCGCCGCCGAGGCGCCGGCCGGGCCACCGCCCACCACCAGCATGTCGAAGGCGTCCTTGCTGGCAATGGCCGCGGCCGCGCGCTGCTCGGCGCCCACGTCCAGCCTGGCGACGATCTGCTCCAGGCTCATCCGGCCCTGCTCGAAGGGCTGGCCGTTGAGGAAGATGCTGGGCACGGCCATCACCTGGCGCGCCTCCACTTCGTCCTGGAACAGGGCGCCGTCAATGGCCACGTGCTTCACCCGCGGGTTGAGCACGCACATCAGGTTCAGGGCCTGCACCACGTCCGGGCAGTTCTGGCACGACAGCGAGAAGTAGCTTTCGAACAGGAAATCGCCCTCCAGCGCCTGCACCTGTTCGATCACTTCCTGCGCGGCCTTGGACGGATGCCCGCCCACCTGCAGCAGGGCCAGCACCAGCGAGGTGAACTCGTGGCCCATCGGCAGGCCGGCGAAGCGCACGCCGATGTCGGTGCCCGCGCGCTGGATGGCGAAGGACGGCTTGCGCGCATCGTCGTCGCGGCGCTCCAGGCGGATCTTGTCCGACAGCGGGGCGATCTCCGACAGCAGCGCCCACAGTTCCTGCGACTTGTCGCCGTCGTCGAGCGAGGCGATGAGTTCGATCGGCAGCACGAGCTTTTCGAGGTAGGCCTGCAGCTGGGCCTTCAGGGACGGATCGAGCATGGGAGGGCTCCGGGAAGTGAAAAGGGGGAAGGCGCTTGATGCAGCGGCCGGCGCGCGGAGCGCCGGCCGCTGGGGCAAAAGCCTGGGGTTCAGATCTTGCCGACCAGGTCCAGGGACGGGGCGAGGGTCTTCTCGCCTTCCTTCCACTTGGCCGGGCACACCTGGCCCGGGTGGGCGGCGACGTACTGGGCGGCCTTGAGCTTGCGGACCGTTTCCTTCATGTCGCGGGCGATGGCGTTGTCGTGCACTTCCATCGTCTTGATGACGCCGTTGGGGTTGATGATGAAGGTGCCGCGCAGGGCCAGGCCTTCTTCCTCGATGTGCACGCCGAAGGCGCGGGTGAGCTGGTGGGTCGGGTCGCCGACCAGCGGGAAGCGGGCCTTGCCCACGGCCGGCGAGGTTTCGTGCCAGACCTTGTGCGAGAAGTGGGTGTCGGTGGTGACGATGTAGACCTCGGCGCCCATCTTCTGGAACTCGGCGTAGTTCTCGGCCGCGTCCTCGACTTCGGTCGGGCAGTTGAACGTGAAGGCCGCCGGCATGAAGACGATCACCGACCACTTGCCCTTCAGGCTGGCGTCGGAGAGTTCGATGAACTTGCCGTCGTGGAAGGCCTGGGCCTTGAACGGCTTGATTTCGGTGTTGATCAGGGACATGGGGAGGTTCCTTGGTAGTTGAAGGGATGAATCGAAGCGACGGGTAATGATAGGTGAACGCTATACGCGTGTGAAATCAATTGCATCAATATTGTTGATAGCTCATGACTATTGATTGGCCCGATTTTTGCGGCAATGCAATATTGCTTTCGCATTTTTCATAGGCTATACCAATCACCATGAACCTCCGCGATCTGCGCTATCTCGTGGCCCTGGCGGACGTGCTGCACTTCGGCAAGGCCGCCGAAGCCTGCCACGTCAGCCAGCCGACCCTTTCGACCCAGATCAAAAAGCTCGAGGACGAGCTGGGCGTCGCCCTGGTGGAGCGCGCGCCGCGGCACGTGATGCTGACGCCCGCCGGCCGGGACATCGCCACCCGCGCCCGCCGGGTGCTGGCCGAGGTGGACCAGATGCGCGAAACCGCCCGCCGCACCAGCGACCCGGAAGCGGGCAGCGTGCGCCTGGGCCTGTTCCCGACCCTGGGGCCCTACCTGCTGCCGCACGTGGTGCCGCGCATCCGCGCCCGCTTCCCGCGCCTGGAGTTGCTGCTGGTGGAGGAAAAAACCGAAGCCGTGCTGCACATGCTGCGCGACGGCAAGCTCGACGCCGCAGTGTTGGCGATGCCCCTGCACGAGGACTGGCTGGAAACCGAATTCCTGTTCGAGGAACCCTTCCTGCTGGCGGTGCCCGAAGGCCACCCGCTGGCGGCGCAGCGCGGCAACCTGCGGCTTTCGGAAATGGTTGACCAGCACCTGCTGCTGCTCGAGGAGGGCCACTGCCTGCGCGACCAGGCGCTGGAGGTTTGCCACCTGGCCGGCGCGGGCGAAAAGGAAGGCTTCCGCGCCACCAGCCTGGAAACGCTGCGGCAGATGGTGGCCGCCGGCGTGGGCGTGACGCTGCTGCCGATGCTGGCAGTGAAGCCGCCGGTGTCGCCCTCGGAAAACATCCGCCTGATGGCGTTCAACGACCCGCCGCCCAGCCGTCGCATGGCGATGGTGTGGCGCAAGACCTCGGCCATGGCCGGGTTCCTGCACCAGCTTGCCGCCGTGCTGCGCGACCTGCCGCCTGGGCTGCTGGACCCGCCAAGGGACGTGCTTTCCTGACCCACCGGCGGGTGCCGCGGCAAGGCTTGAATCAGCGCGCACCGCGGGCTACGGTGGCCGGACAAACCAACAGTCCCGGGCGGTGCGCCAAGCGCGCCGCCCTTTTCGTTCTGGAGTGCGAAATGAATCCATCCACCCTGCCGCCCATCACCCTCTCGAGCCTGGACGTACGGCGCCTGGAGGCCCTGCTCGAAATGCCCGGGCACCGCGACACGCCGGCCGCCCTGGCGCTGGACCAGGAGATCGGCCGGGCCACCGTGCTGGCGCCGGAGAACATGCCGGCCAACGTGGTGACCATGAATTCCACCGTGGTTTGCGTGGACGACGTTACCGGCGACACGCACCCGCTGACCCTGGTCTACCCGCGCGACGCCGATGCCGCCACGGGCAAGGTGTCGGTGCTGGCGCCGGTGGGCAGCGCGCTGCTGGGCCTGTCGCTGGGCCAGCAGATTGACTGGCAGGCCCCCGGCGGACGGCCGATGCGCCTGCGCGTGGTCGAAATCCGCTACCAGCCCGAAGCGGCCGGCGACCTCACCCACTGACCCTGCATCGCCGGAATCGGCCCGGCCGTCGGGATCACCCGCTACCCGCCGCAGCAATCGCGGACTATGTCGGGATCAGCCGCCCAGGGGACGCGCGCGCGTCCCCGCCACGAGACTTCGCCATGACGCTCAAGGGTTCCAGGACCGAAGAAAACCTCAAGGCCGCCTTCGCCACCGAGGCGCAGGCCAACCGCCGCTACCTGTACTTCGCGCAGAAGGCCGACGTCGAAGGCTTCAGCGACGTGGCGTCGGTGTTCCGCTCCACCGCCGAGGGCGAAACCGGCCATGCGCACGGCCACCTGGAGTACCTGGAACCCTGCGGCGACCCGGCCACCGGCCAGCCCTTCGGCGACACGGCCAGCAACCTGCGCTCGGCCATCGCCAGCGAAACCCACGAGTGGTCGCAGATGTACCCGGCCATGGCCAGGGTCGCGCGCGAGGAAGGCTTCGACGAGATCGCCGACTGGTTCGAAACCCTGGCCAAGGCCGAGCGCTCGCACGCCAACCGCTTCCAGCGCGCGCTGGCCGACCTGGGCGGCTAGCCGCGCCGCGCACGCCATGCCGCGCTGGATCTGGGTTCTGCTCGCACTGTCGGTGGCCGCCCTGCTCTGGGCGGCGAACCGGGGCTCGTCTTCGCCCGTTGTGCAGCCCATGCCGGGGCAGTCGGCGTTTTCCTGCGTGCTGACGCCGCCCGCTTCGCCGCTGGAGCCCCTGCAGACCGACGTGCCGGCGGCCATGCAGCCCTTCCTGCACGGCGATTTCAGCATCTCGCCGCTCGCCGGCTTCAGCATCGAGGCGCGCGTGCTGTCGCGCGAGGACTACCGCTTCGACGCCGGCGCCGCGCTGTCGCCCACCGACCTGGCCCTGGGCTGGAGCGCGATGGCCAATCCGGACAACTACCGCCGCCTGGACATTTCCCAGTCGGGCCGCTGGTACCACTACCGCTGGGGCGCCGACGGCCCGCCCCTGCCCTTGGGCGACATCGTGCGCTCGAGCGCCAACATGCACCTGATACCAGGCAACGAGGCGGTGGCCCAGGCGCTGTCGCGCGTGCGGCCCGACCAGACGGTGCGCATCCAGGGCTGGCTGGTCGAGGCGCGCCGCGACAACTACGTGTGGCGCAGCTCCACCACCCGCGACGATTCCGGCGCAGGCGCCTGCGAACTGATCTACGTCTGCGCGCTGTCGTCGTTCTGAATCAGTACACCAGGGTCGCCAGCACCGGCACCGGATGGCGCCAGCGCGAACGGCCGCCCAGCGCCCGCAGTTCCACCAGCACCGACGCGCCCAGCAGTTCCACCTTCAGGTTGGAAAGCAGGCTGGCGGCGGCCAGCAGGGTGCCGCCGGTGGCCAGCACGTCGTCCACCAGCAGCACGCGCTCGCCGGGCGCCAGCGCACCCTGCTGCACCTGCAGGCGGTCGCTGCCGTATTCGAGCTCGTAGGACACTTCATGCACGGCGCCGGGCAGCTTGCCGGGCTTGCGGATGGGCACGAAGCCCACGCCCAGCTCGCGCGCCATCGCTGCGCCCAGGATGAAGCCTCGCGCCTCCACGCCCGCCACCGCGGCCACGCCCGATTCGCGCCAGGGCTGCACCATCGCCGCGATGGCGGCCGCGAAGCCGCGGCCGTCGCGCAGCAGCGGCAGGATGTCCTTGAACACGATGCCGGGCCGCGGGAAATCCGCCACGTCGCGGATCAGGCCGGTGTAGCCGGCCAGCACGTCATGCCTCATCCGACGCCACCCGCTCGGTTTCGGCCAGGGCCGCGGCCTCCCATTCCTTCATCGCCGGCAGCGCGAAAATCGCCCGCAGGTAGGCCTCGGCGGTGGCGTCCAGCGGCACGCCGTAGCCCCGGAAGCGCACGCATACCGGCGCATACATCGCGTCCACGATGCCGAAGTGGTCGCCGCACAGGAACGGCCCGCCGTTGCCCGACCGCATGCGCAGGTCGTGCCAGATTTCCTGCACGCGGGCGATGTCGGCGTCGGCGGCCGCGTCCCAGTGCGGCAGCCGCGGCTGACGCCGCACGTTCATCGGCAGCTGGCTGCGCAGCGCGCCAAAGCCCGAATGCATTTCGGCCGCGGCGCTGCGCGCCACCGCGCGCAGTGCGATGTCCGCGGGCCAGCCCTTGCCGTCCAGCCAGCGCTCGTTGGCGTATTCGCATATCGCCAGCGAATCCCACACCACCAGGCCCGCGTCGTGCAGCGCCGGCACGCGTCGGCTGGGCGACCAGCGCGCGACCTGGGACGGGAACGCGGGCGTGTCCAGCAGCAGCCTCACTTCCTCGAAGGCCACGCCGTGGTGGCGCAGCAGCAGCCAGGGCCGCAGCGACCATGACGAGTAGTTCTTGTTGCCTATCACCAGCGTGGTGGCCATGGCGTCCGTCCTTGGGGTCGGGAAGGGGTGGTCAGCTGAATATCTGGTTGCCGCCGTTCTTGCTGGCGATCTGCGCGATGCGTCCGGCGCGCTCGGCCAGGATCCGCGGGTCGCGCTCTTCGGAACCGGCCTGGGCGACGCCGATGCTGACGGTCAGCCCCGCCGACACGCGCGGGTCCACGGCCAGGCGCGACACCGCTGCGCACAGTTTCTCGGCGTAGTTGCGCGCCGGCAGCAGCGCCTTGCCGGGCGTCACCAGCAGGAAGCCGTCGCCGGCCGAGCGGCCCAGCAGGTCACCGTAGTCGCATTCTTCCCGCAGCAGGTCCGCCACCGCGCGCAGGCCGGCGGTGGCGCCGACTTCACCGCCGGACTCGCGCAGCGCCGGCATCTGGTCGATGGTGATGCTGAGCAGGCTCAGCGGCTGCTGCTTCTGGCGTGCGTCGTCCATCAGCTTGCCCAGCTGGCGCAGCAGCGGCTCGGTGCGGGTGACGCCGGTGGCCAGGTCGGTGTCGGCGCTGCGGCGCGCGCTGACCGTCGAGGCGGCCTCGTCGCCCGCCACGATGGCCACCGCCGCGAACTCGGCGCACAGCGCCAGTTCGGCGTCGGTGTAGGTCACGTCGGCGCGCCGCTCCACCAGCAGCGCGCCCCAGCCGGGCTTGGGGATGGGCAGCGGGATCACCGCCAGCTGCACCTGTTCCAGCGGACCCTCGGGGCCGTCGAAATCAATGCCCACCTGCTGCGGGGCGCGCAGCCGGCTGAGGTTCTTGAGCAGGGTGGCGCGCTGGGACAGCAGTTCGCGGTAGCGGTCTTCGGCGTCCAGCGGCTCCACCTGCAGCAGGTCCTCGCCGTGGTAGTGCATGGCCACCACCGCGGCCGAGGACTGGGTGAGCACGGGCTTGAGGCCGTCGAGCAGGCGCCGGAAGGCGATCCACTTCAGGTCGGCGTCGGCGGCGTTGGCCAGGCCGGCCTGCAGGCTGTGCACCAGGCGCTCGCGGGCCAGGGCGATCTTTTCCTCGGCGCTGGGCTCGGGCACCTGCGAGCGCTTGTGCTGCTGCCAGCGCTGCATGCGTGCGCGCACCCACGGCAGCACCAGGAACAGGGCCACGGTGGCCGCCAGCATCATCTGCCAGCCGTAGAGGTTGAACAGCGACGCCGGCACCACCTGGGCGTGCGCGAGCTGGCGCAGCAGCACCGCGCCCGCGGTGGCCATCAGCGCCAGGATGGCCAGCCAGCGGTAGCCGCGCGCATCCAGCAGCAGCATCAGCAGGCAGGCCAGCCCCGCCACGGCGTAGCCCAGCCACGCCATCAGCTGCAGCGCGTGCGGCGGCGTGGACGACACCACCAGGCCGTAGCCGGCCGCGGCAATCAGCAGCCAGCCCAGGCCGCGCATCCAGGGCACCAGGGCCGGCGCCGATTTCGCCAGCCCGCTGTAGTAGCGCGTGGCAAGCACCAGCGGCCCCGCACCCAGCAGCAGCAGCGCCTGCGGCACCACGGCGCCCAGGTCGGACAGCAGCGCCACTTCCGGCAGCGCGTACACGTGGCCGTTCACGCCCAGGCAGGCCAGCCAGGTGCCCAGCGCGGCGCCGCCCACGGCCAGCGCACCCGAGCGGGGTTCTTCCAGGTGACGGATCAGCGAAAGCATGGCCACGCCCAGCAGCAGGCCGTACACGAAGCGGAAGAACCGCCGCGCCGACGCCTCGTCGGTGCGGGCGCTGCTGGCATCCTGCAGCCCCACGTGCAGGCCGCCGCGGATGCGGCCCTCGACCTGCAGGTAGAACGTGGTCGGGCCGGAGAGGTCCTTCGGCAGGGGCAGGTAGAACTTGGCCGGCCAGGGCTCGCCCTGCCGGCCCTGCGTAAAGAAGCTCGCTTCCGCCACCTGGTTGCCGGGCGGATAAACCACCAGGCGCAGCTGGTCGAGGGGCACGCGGTTGATGCCCAGGCGCCAGCCGCCGTCCGGGGCCGGCGGCAGGTCGGTGCGGATGCGGACCCAGAGCACCCGGCCGCTGCGCGCATCGAACTCGAAGCCCGGCGTAAGCACCGGCGTGAAGCCCGGCTGGGCGCGGCCGCTGAGGATGTCGTCGAGGCTGGTGCCGACCGGGGCGTCCATCACCGCCAGCTCGAACGCCGGCGGCGGGGCGGCCTGGGCGGGCAGGACCGCCAGTGAAAGCAGGGCCAGGGCCAGCCAGCCGGTCAAACGGGCTCGCAAGTTGTGCAAGCGTCTACTCCCCAGTCAACAGCACATCGCCCCCCGGCGTCCCGATTCTATACTCGCCTGCGGCCATGATTCAGCCTGCGGCGGTTTGTCCCCCCCGGAGCCGGTAAACTGGGCGACCTCCCCCTGCACCCCGCTGGACGCATGACTTCCACGCCCGATTCCAACGCCGCCGCCCCGGAGAAGAACGACTTCATCCGCCAGATCATCCGCGACGACCTCGCCTCGGGTAAGCACGCCGCCATCCGCACGCGCTTCCCGCCCGAGCCCAACGGCTACCTGCACATCGGCCACGCCAAGGCCATCTGCCTGAACTTCGGCATCGGCCTGGAGTTCGGCGGCCCGGTGAACCTTCGCTTCGACGACACCAACCCGGCCAAGGAAGACCCCGAGTACGTCGAGGCCATCAAGGAAGACGTGCGCTGGCTGGGCTTCGAGTGGGCCGAGCTGCGCCACGCGTCCGACTACTTCGAAGTGTTCTACCGCAGCGCGCTCAAGCTGATCCGCGACGGCAAGGCCTACGTCTGCGACCTCGACGCCGAACAGGTGCGCGAATACCGCGGCACGCTGACCGAGCCGGGCCGCAACTCGCCCTTCCGCGACCGCAGCGTGGAAGAAAACCTCGACCTGTTCACCCGCATGCGCGCCGGCGAGTTCCCCGATGGCGCCCGCACGCTGCGCGTGAAGATCGACATGGCCAGCGGCAACATCAACCTGCGCGACCCGGCCATCTACCGCATCAAGCACGTCGAGCACCAGAACACCGGCAACGCCTGGCCCATCTACCCGATGTACGACTACGCGCACTGCCTGAGCGACGCGCTGGAAGGCATCACCCACTCGCTGTGCACGCTGGAGTTCGAAGACCACCGCCCGCTGTACGACTGGTGCGTGGACCACGTGGACCTGGTGGGCCACCCCGAACTGCACCAGCCGCTGCGCGACGCCGGCTTCAGCGTTCCGGCCGCCAAGCCGCGCCAGATCGAATTCTCGCGCCTGAACATCAACTACACCGTGATGAGCAAGCGCAAGCTGCTGACCATGGTGGACGAAGGCCTGGTGTCGGGCTGGGACGACCCGCGCATGCCCACCCTGCAGGGCCTGCGCCGCCGCGGCTGCCCGCCGGCGGCGCTGCGCCTGCTGGCCGACCGCGTGGGCATCAGCAAGCAGAACTCGCTGATTGATTTCTCGGTGCTGGAAGGCTGCATGCGCGAAGTGCTGGACGCCGCCGCGCCGCGCCGCATGGCCGTGGTGGACCCGCTCAAGCTGGTCATCACCAACCTGGCCGAGGGCCACGCCGAATCGCTGCGCTTCGCCAACCATCCCAAGAACGCCGAGTTCGGCGAGCGCGACGTGCCGTTCTCGCGCGAAGTGTGGATCGAGCGCGAAGACTTCATGGAAGTACCGCCCAAGGGCTTCCACCGCCTGGTGCCGGGCGGCGAAGTGCGCCTGCGCGGCGTGGGCATCGTGAAATGCACCGACGTGGTGAAGGACGGCGATGCCGTGGTCGAAGTGCACTGCACCCTCGACCCCGACACCCGCGCCGGCCTGCCGGGCGCCGACCGCAAGGTCAAGGGCACCATCCACTGGGTGGCGGCCGCCACGGCCGTGGCGGCCGAAGTGCGCCTGTACGACCGCCTGTTCAGCGTGCCCGACCCGGACAAGGACGAAGCGGGCAAGACCTACCGCGACCACCTCAACCCCGAGTCGGTGCGCGTGGTGCGCGGCTTCGTCGAACCTTCGGCCGCCACGCTGGCGCCGGAAACCAGCCTGCAGTTCGAACGCCTGGGCTTCTTCACCGCCGACCGCCGCGACCACGCGCCCGGCACGCCGGTGTTCAACCGCACCGTCACCCTGCGCGACACCTGGGCCGCCAAGGCCGGTGGCTGAGTGATCTACCAGCAGCTGCACCTCACCCTGCCGGCCTGGATCCACGACGAAGTGGATCCCAACCGCAGCTACGCCGACGCCGACAGCCGCATCGCCCTGGCGATCCAGCTCTCGCGCCGCAACGTGGACCACCGCAGCGGCGGCCCGTTCGGCGCGGCGGTGTTCACCGAGTCGGGCCGGCTGGTGGGCGTGGGCGTGAACCGCGTGGTGCCGCACAACTGCTCGGTGGCGCACGCCGAAGTGATGGCGCTGGCCACCAGCCAGCAGCGCCTGCAGAACTTCCGCCTCAACCAGGCCGGCGAACGCATCACCCTGGCCACGTCGGCCCAGCCCTGTTCGATGTGCTACGGCGCGCTGATCTGGGCCGGCATCGACGAGCTGCTGATCGCCGCGCGCGCCGACGACGTGCAGACCCTCGCCGGTTTCGACGAAGGCCCGCTGCCGTCGGACTGGGCGGGCGAGCTGCGCAAGCGCGGCATCGAAGTGCACGCCGACCTGATGCGCGACCACGCCCGCGACGTGCTGCGCGACTACGGAGAGAGCGGTCTTGTCTACTGAAGGTTTGCTGGCCTACTGCCGCCCGGGCTTCGAGCCCGAACTCGCCGCCGAACTGGGCGAGCGCGCCGCGATGGCCGGCTTCCCGGGCTACGCGCGCACCGAGCGCAACGCCGGCTACGTGGAGTTCCTGGGCGTGGAGGACGGGCTTGAGCTGTCGCGCGCCCTGCCCTGGTCCACGCTGATCTTCGCGCGCCAGAAAATGCGGCTGCAGGCCGACCTGCCGGGGCTGGACCCGAAGGACCGCATCACCCCGATCATGGACGCCCTGGGCGGCCGTGGCCGCTACGGCGACCTGATGGTGGAACATCCGGATTCGGACGAGGGCAAGCAGCTGGCCGGCCTGGCGCGATCGTTCGGCAATGCGCTGCGTCCGGCCCTGCGCCAGCGCGGCCTGCTGACCGACAAGGACGACCCGCGCCTGCCGCGCCTGCACGTGCTGATGCTGGCGGGCAACCACGCCCTGCTGGCCAGCGCCGACGTGAAGGATGCCTCGCCCTGGCCGCTGGGCGTGCCGCGCCTGCGCGCGCACGCCGACGCGCCCAGCCGCAGCGCGCTCAAGCTCGAGGAGGCGCTGATGATGCTGCTGACGGAAAAAGAGCGCGCCGAATTCCTCAAGCCCGGCATGAACGCCGCCGATCTGGGCGCCGCGCCCGGCGGCTGGAGCTGGGTGCTGGCGCGCCAGCACGTGCGCGTGCTGGCGGTGGACAACGGCCCGATGGCGCAGACCGCCCTGGACATGCCGATCATCGAACACATCCGCGCCGACGGCTTCCGCTGGCAGCCGCCCAAGCCGATGGACTGGCTGGTGTGCGACATGGTGGAGTCACCGCGCAAGGTGGCCGACCGCATGGCCACCTGGTTCCGCGAAGGCTGGTGCCAGCACGCCATCTTCAACCTCAAGCTGCCGATGAAGAAGCGCTGGGACGAAACCCGCGACTGCCTGCAGCACTTCGTGGACCACGCCGGGCGGCCGCTCACCGTGCGCGCCAAGCAGCTGTACCACGACCGTGAGGAAATCACGGTGTATGCCGGCGTGTATGCGGGCTAGCTTCGTCCTGCTGCTGGCGCTTTGGGCCGGCGCCGCCGGCGCGCAGGCCGACGACTATTTCAGCAGAGTGGACCTGGACGGCGACGGCCGCGTTTCACTGCCCGAATTCCTCGAGCGGATGGGCTTCGCCTTTGGCCAGATGGACGTGGACGGCGACAACGTGCTCGAGCCGCACGAACAGCACATTCCCGACGCCAGGGCGATCACCCTGGCCGAGCACCACGAGCGCTTCACCGCGCAGTTCCGCCGCCAGGACAGCAATGGCGACGGCCTGCTGACGCGCGCCGAACTGCTCGCCCCGCCCCGCTGATCCCTGTAGGAGGGCCTTCAGGCCCGATGCACTTCGCCAAGAGCATCGGGCCTGAAGGCCCTCCCACAGGTTGCGGGTCAGGCCCCGTCGTACATCGAAGCGGCTTCGGCCTCGGCGTCGCTGGCCAGGTAGGGGCCGACGAAGCCGGCAATCGCGAACAGCGCCATCGCCACCATCAGCAGCAGCGTCACCAGCGTGCCGACGAAGCGGCCCGGGCTGGCGCCCGACTTCCGGCTCAGGCCCCAGGCGTGCATCAGCCGCGACACCAGCAGCGTGGCGCCAAAGGCGTGGATGACCGCGTTGGGATAGCCGTTCAACTCCATGCCGCCCAGCAGCAGCAGCGCCAGCGGCAGGTATTCGACCGAATTGGCGTGGGCGCGCACGCGGCGCTGCATTTCATGGTCGCCGCCGTCGCCGATGCCGATCTTGGCCTGCAGGCGCCGCGCAATGACGCGCACCGCGAGGACCAGCACCAGCAGGGTGCACAGGCCAGCGTAGAACATGGTGATCATGGGAAGTCCGGCGCGTTGGGGATGCCGCGATGATCCGCGCTGGGCGCGCCGGCCGCAATCCCGCCGGTCAGATCAATCCGTCCTTCCAGGGGCCGGTGATGGCCACGGTGAGGCCCGGCGAATAGATGTTGGCGAACAGCCAACGGCCATCGGGCGAGAAGCACGCGCCCGCCCACTCCTCGTCGCGGTAGTCGCCGGCGAAGCCCAGGGTGCCGTCCAGGCGGACGTTGTTGCGGCAGAACTCGAACAGCCCGCCTTCGCGCGTCATGCCGTACAGGCGCTGCACGGGCTGCGTGGAGTCTTCGCAGATCACCATGCCGCCGCGCGGGCTCAGCACAACGTTGTCTGGGTAGTCGAGCACCAGCGGGTCGGGCGATTCGTACACCAGCTCCAGCTTCCGGTCGGCCAGGTGGTAGGCCCAGACCTGGCCGCAGGCCGCATCGCCGCCGTTGGTGGCGGTGAAAAAGACGCGGCCGTCGCCGACGATGCAGCCCTCGAGCCGCGTGAAACGCGAACCGCCGGCGGCCAGGCCCTGGCGCACCAGGCCGCGCGGGCCGCCCTCGCTGTCCACGCCCTTTTCCGGCTGCTCGATGTCCACCCACTCCACCGCCAGGCGCTCGCCCACGCGCCGGCCGGAGCGAAGGTCCGGCGCACCCACCGCCTTGAGCATCTGCAGGCGGCCGCCGCGCAGCGGCTGCCCTTTCACCTTCGGGACCATCCGGTAGAAGCCGGCCTCGGGCTCGACGTCCTCGGTGAGGTAGAAATCGCCCGTGGCCGGATCCACCGCCACCGCCTCGTGCTTGAACTGGCCCATGGCGAGGATGGGTTCGGCATTGGACAGCCCGTCGGCCGGCACTTCGAAGACGAAGCCGTGGTCGCGCGACAGCGTGTACTCCACGCCGGCCAGCGACACCGGCCCGGCGGCGCTGACGAACTCTTCGCAGCTCAGCCACGTGCCCCAGGGCGTGGCGCCGCCCGCGCAGTTGTTCACCGTGCCGCCCAGCGAGGGGCGCGCCTCCAGGAAACGGCCGCTGCGCGTATCGAACCGCACCGTGGACGTGCCGCCGCCGCAGCGCGAGTCGTAGGTGGCCGACGCGGCGGCGAAACTGCCCCAGCCCGCCACCACTTCGTGGTTGCGCACCAGCGTGAGGATGTCGCCGTCGGCGCGCACCACGCCCATGCCGTCGTGCGAGTCAGGCGTCCGCTGGCCGTCGGCCATTGGTTCGTTGGTCCAGCCGAAGCTGCGGTAGCTGAAGCCTTCGGGCAGCTTGAGCAGCGGCAGGCCGGTGTAGAGGTCGCGCACCGGCTTGAGCGCGCCGTAGCCCGGGTGCGCCAGGCTGCGCTCGCCGGCATGCGCCAGCAGCTTGCCCATCGGGCTCAGGCCCAGCGCGGCCGCGCCCAGTCCCAGGCCGCCGGCCTTGAGCAGGCGGCGGCGGGAAACCATCGTGTTCGAATCGGCGTTCATGCGGGGACCCCGGCGGGAGGCCCCGCAGTGAAGCAGTGGAATGTCTCAGGACAATGACAGTGCGCCGCGCGCGGCGGCGGCGCGCCGGCTCAGTCGATGATCTCGATGGACGTGGCGACGATGCGCAGCTCCTTCTCGGCCGGCGCCTTGGCGCCGTCGTCCTCCACCAGGTGCCTGGCGTGTTCTTCGGTGATCGGCTCGGCTTCCAGCACGCCGTAGGCGACGGCCTGGCCGCTGGCGTCCTTGGGCACGGCGAAGCCGTGGTCCTTGGCCATCACGCGCGCCGACTGGCCGTCCTGTTCCAGCACCACCCAGCAGCCCTTCTTCTGGCAGACCTGGGTGATGCGGCCGGTGAAGCGCTGGGCCTTGCCGGCGTGCGCTTCCGGGTTGGCGGCGGCGTCGGCGATGGCGATGGTGTCGCCGGCGGGCATGGGCTCGCCGTACTGGGTGGCGAAGGCGGCGGGCGACAGCGCCAGCAGGGCAATCATCAGGGTCTTGCGCATGGTGTTCTCCTCAGGCGGCCAGGGATCGCGCCGAAAGCTCGGCGACTTCGTGGGTGGTTCCAAACTTGCCTTTCTCGTCCCGGGTCACCTGCGCCAGCGCGCAGCCCGGGTCGTGGGTGAAGTACAGGTGCACGTTGCGGTCGAGCTTGTCGTCCAGGAAGGCGCGCTTCTCGTCAATCAGCATCTCGGGGTAGCGGTCGTAGCCCATGGTGATGGGCACGTGCACCCAGGGCCGCCCCGGTATCAGGTCGGCGCAGAACACCAGCCCGCCGTGCGGGCGGCCGTGCGCGTCGGGCGTGCCGACGATTTCCGCCAGCATCAGGCCCGGCGTGTGGCCCTGGCTGAAGTGGAAGCGCACGCTGTCGCCCAGCGCGCGGCAGTGGTCGCCCTGCACCACTTCCAGCCGCCCGCTGGCTTCCAGCAGCGCGGCCAGTTCGGGGATGAAGCTGGCGCGGTCGCGCGGGTGCGGATGGCGTGCGCGCTGCCAGTGCTCGGCGCCCACCACGAAGGTGGCGTTGGGGAACAGCAGCGACGGCGCCTCGCCCTCGCGCCACGGCGCCAGCAGGCCGCCGGCGTGGTCGAAGTGCAGGTGGCTGAGCACCACCACGTCCACGTCCTCGTGCGAGAAGCCCGCCTGGGCCAGCGACTCGAGCAGCACGTGGTTTTCCTCCACCACGCCGAAGCGCTCGCGCATCTTGGGGTCGAAGAAGGCGCCGATGCCGGTTTCGAACAGCACCACCTTGCCGTTGAGCGGGCTGGCCAGCAGCGCGCGGCAGGCCAGCGGGATGCGGTTGTGTTCGTCCGGCGGCAGCCACCTGGCCCACATCGCCCGCGGCGCGTTGCCGAACATCGCGCCGCCGTCCAGGCGCTGCGAGTTTCCCATGATCGACCAGAGCTTCATGCGGTTCTCCTAGCGGTAGATCGAACCCGAATCGGTGGACGAGCCCTTGCCCACGCCCTTCCAGCGGCCGTCGGTGCCGGCTTCGACTTCGCCGGTGGCGCGGTTCCAGAGCACCACCTGCATATTGCCCCAGCTGCGGTCGCCCACGGCGACGTCGTGGCCGCGGGCCTTCAGCGCCGCGATCTCCCCGGCGCTGAACGCCCCGGGTTCGGCCGACAGCTGGTCGGGCAGGTACTGGTGGTGGAAGCGCGGCGCGTCGGCCGTGGCCTGCGCGCCCTTGCCGTCCATCAGCTCGAACAGGCCCAGCAGCACCATGGTGACGATGCGGCTGCCGCCCGGCGTGCCCAGCACGGCCACGCGGTCGTGGCCCAACAGGAAGGTGGGCGTCATGGACGACAGCGGGCGCTTGCCCGGCGCGATGGCGTTGGCGTCCTCGCCCACCAGGCCGAAGGCGTTGGGCACGCCCGGCTTCACCGAGAAATCGTCCATCTCGTTGTTGAGCAGGAAGCCCGTGCCCGGCACCACCAGCGAGTTGCCGTAGGGCAGGTTCACCGTCTGCGTGACCGCGGCCAGGTTGCCCTCGGCGTCAATGATCGAGAAGTGCGTGGTGTCCGGGCGCGAGGGCGCCGCGGTGACGCCCGGCAGCATGTCGCTGGGCGTGGCGCGTTCGGTGTTGATGCCCGCGCGCAGGCCGGCGGCGTAGTCCTTGCCCGCCAGCAGCGGCACGGGCACCGGCACGAAGTCCGGGTCGCCCAGGTAAATGGCGCGGTCGCGGTAGGCCCGGCGCATGGACTCGACCACCAGGTGGCTGCGCGCGGTGCGATCAAGCCGGGTGTAGTCGTAGCCGTCCAGGATGTTGAGGATGGTGGCCAGCGCCACGCCACCCGACGACGGCGGCGGCGCGGTGACGATGTCGAAGCCGCGGTGGCGGATGCGGATGGGTTCGCGCTCCACCACGCGGTACTCGGCCAGGTCGCGTTCGCTCCAGATGCCGCCGGCCTTGCGCACGCCGGCCACCAGCTTCCTGGCGTAGGCGCCGCGGTAGAAGCCGTCGGCGCCGCTGCGCGCGATCAGCTCCAGCGTGCGCGCGTAGTCTTCGTTGCGCATCAGCGTGCCCTGCGCCGGCACCTGGCCGCCGCGCAGGAACAGCGCCGCCGCGGCCTTGTTGCCGGCGATGGCGTCGCGGCGGAAGCCCAGCATGGCGGCGTTCTTGGGTCCGAACTTCCAGCCCTCGCGCGCCAGGCGGATGGCCGGCGCCAGCGACTGCGACAGCGGCAGCCGGCCGTAGCGGCTGGCCAGGTGCTGCAGCGCCGCCGGCGTGCCGGGAATGCCCGCAGCCAGCGCACCGTCCACCGACAGCCTGCGGTTGGCGTTGCCCTGCGCGTCCAGGAACATGTCGCGGGTGGCGGCCAGCGGCGCACGCTCGCGCGCATCCACGAACACGTCGCGGCCTTCCCCGGCCACGTGCAGCAGCAGGAAGCCGCCGCCGCCCAGACCCGAACTTTCCGGCTCCACCAGGCCCAGCGTGGCGCTGACGGCGATGGCGGCGTCGAAGGCATTGCCGCCCTTGGCCAGCACTTCCATGCCGGCGTCGGTGGCGTAGGCGTTGGCGCTGGCGATGGCGGCCTGGCGCGGCGTCTTCGCCGGGGCGGGCGCGTCGGCAAACGCAGCGGGCGCCAGCAGCAGCAAGCCCAGCAAAAGGGAACGGATCACGCGGCGGGCTCCTGCTGCAGGTTCAGGTATTTGGCGAACAGCTGTTCGCGGGACTCGGGATGGGCCAGGTCGAGGTCAATGCACTCGACGGGGCAGACGACCACGCACTGGGGTTCGTCATGGTGGCCGACGCACTCGGTGCAGCGGCGCGGGTCAATCACGTAGATGGTCTCGCCCTGGCTGATGGCGTCGTTGGGACAGGCCGGGGCGCAGACGTCGCAGTTGATGCAGAGCTGGTTGATCAGGAGTGACATGGACGGCGCATGCGCCCCGGCACCGGGCCGGGGCGCATGCCGGGACTCACTTGGCTTCGACGAAGACGAACTTGCCGCCGGCGGCTTCCACCGCCGCCTGCACGCGGGCCTGGTCGGCCGGGCTGCCGATGAACAGCACCTGCGAACCCTTGAGCGCATTCGGGTCGGGGTTGGCGAAGGCGGCCACGATCAGGTCGGCCATCTTCGTGCTGTCGGGCGAACCGAAGGCCAGCATGTTGCCCGGCAGCACCGTGCGCTGGACCACCGTGGTGACGTTCTCGAGCTGGCGGTCGTACTGGGTCTTGCCGTCCTGGTCGCCTTCGGCCGGCTCGCTGCTGTTGTTGGGCAGGTAGTACGGGAAGATGCGGTCGGTGACGCCGGCCTGGTTGGCGTTCACCACGCGGCCCAGGTATTCCTTCCAGGCGGCGTCGTCATTGCCGGTGGGCGCCACCAGCGGGGCTTCGACCGGGGCGGCTTCTTCGGCCTTCTTGCAGCCGGACAGCAGGAACAGCGAGAGCAGGATGGCGAGCGGGGCAAAAACGCGGTTCATGGCGATACCTCTTTTGTGAGTGGGTCTCAGGAACGCTTCCATCGGGTGGACAGGGCCTGGGCAACGGCCGGGTGCACGAACCCGGACACGTCGCCGCCAAGGCGGGCAACCTCTCGCACCAGGCTGGAAGAAATGAAGCTGTGCTGTTCGGCCGGCGTCAGGAACAGGGTCTCGACGTCGGGGATCAGGTGCCGGTTCATGCTGGCCAGCTGGAATTCGTATTCGAAATCGGACACCGCGCGCAGGCCGCGCAGCAGGACCCCGGCGTCCACTTCGTGCACGAAGTGCGCGAGCAGCGAGTTGAAGCCCTGCACTTCCACGTTCGCGAAGCCGGCCAGCGCGATGCGGCACAGCTCGACGCGCTCGGCCAGCGGCAGGGCCGGGCCCTTGCCGGGGCTTTCGGCCACGCCCACCACCACCTTCTCGAACAGCGTGGACGCGCGGGCCACCAGGTCGATGTGGCCGTTGGTGATGGGGTCGAAGGTGCCGGGATACAGCGCGACACGGTTTCGGGCCAGGCTCATGCCGTGGGTTGGACCTGCGGTGTGGATTCTTCACGGAGTGTATCAGCGGTTTCCGCGGCTTGGCCGTTTCGGGACTGGAACAACGTGAAGCGGACCTCGCGGGTTTGCCCCTCGCGGTGCAGGCGCCAGCCGGGTGGCCAGGCGGCCTGCAGGCGCAGCGGGCCTTCGACGTAGATCCAGGCGCCCGGCGCCAGCCAGGGCTCGAGCGCCCGGGCCGCCGGCTCCCACAGCGCGCCGTCGAAGGGCGGGTCCAGGAACGCCAGGTCGAACTGGCCCGCGGGCGGCCCGGACAGCCAGGCCAGGGCGTCGGCCTGCACCACCCGGGCGCCGTCGAGCTTGAACCGGGCCACGTGGCCCCGCAGCGCCTCGGCCAGGCCCGGGTCGCGCTCCACCAGCACCACCGACGCCGCGCCGCGCGAGGCGGCCTCCAGGCCCAGCGCCCCGGTGCCGGCGAACAGGTCCAGCACGCGCGCCCCCGGCACCTTGTCCTGCAGCCAGTTGAACAGGGTTTCGCGGACCCGGTCGCTGGTGGGGCGCAGGCCCGGGCGGTCGGGCACCGGCAGCTTCGAGCCGCGCAGGTGGCCGGCGATGATGCGGACGGAGCCGGTCGGGCGCTGGTTCATCGGGGAGTCCGGGGGCCGGGTGGTAACATCGCCCCATTGTCCGCGAAAGCAGCGCGATGTTCGATTTCCTGAAGAAAAAGCCCGAGAAGACCCCGCCGGCCAAGCCCGCCGAGGCCCCCGCACGCACCGGGTTCAGCCCCGACGACTTGGCGCGCGCTTTCACCACGCACCAGGAAGAAAAGGCCGCACGCGCCGAGATCGAGCGCGCCGAAGGCCGCGAGGCCATGCGCGGCACGCTTGGCGGCAGCCTGTTCGCGCGCAGCCTGGGCGGGCTTTTCTCCCGCAACCCCAAGCTCGACGAGGACCTGCTGGACGAAGTGGAAACGGCGCTGGTCAGCGCCGACGTCGGCATGCCCGCCACCACCGAGATCATCGAGCGGCTGCGCAAGCGCATGAAGGCGCGCGAGTTCGCCGACGCCCAGGCCCTGCTCGGCGCGCTGCGCAACGACCTGCTGGCCATCCTCAAGCCCGTGGCCAAGCCGCTGGTGGTGGACGAAGCCGCCAAGCCCTTCGTCATCCTCACCGTGGGCGTGAACGGCGTGGGCAAGACCACCACCATCGGCAAGCTGGCGCACCGCTTCCAGCAAGACGGTCACAGCCTGATGCTGGCCGCGGGCGACACCTTCCGCGCCGCCGCCGTGCAGCAGCTGCAGGTGTGGGGCGAGCGCAACAACGTGGCCGTGGTGGCACAGGGGCAGAATGCCGATGCGGCGTCGGTGGCCTTCGACGGCATCCAGGCGGCGAAGGCGCGCGGCATGGACATCCTGATTGCCGACACCGCCGGCCGGCTGCACACCCAGCAGGGCCTGATGGCGGAGCTGGGCAAGATCCGCCGCGTCATCACCAAGGTGGACCCGCGCGCACCGCACGAAGTGCTGCTGGTCATCGACGGCACCACCGGCCAGAACGCGCTCAACCAGCTGCGCCAGTTCCATGCCGCGGTGCAGGTGACGGGCCTGGTGGTGACCAAGCTCGACGGCACCGCCAAGGGCGGCGTGGTGTTCGCGCTGGCGCGCGAGTTCGGCATCCCGATCCGCTTCATCGGCCTGGGCGAGAAAACCGAAGACCTGCGCGTGTTCGACCCCGAGGGCTTCGTGGACGCGCTGCTGCCCGGCACGCTCGGGGCCTGAGTGGCGGACGCGCCGCGCAAGCGCCGCTGGCCCTTTTACCTTGCGGTGCTGGCCGCGCTGCTGGCCTTCGGCGCCTGGTGGGTGGACCGCCAGCTGGAGCCCACGCGGCTCACCGCCACCGTGCTCGCCCGCGCCGGTGCCGCGCTCGGGCTTGAACTCACCATCGACGGCACGCCCGAGTACGCGCTGCGGCCGGAGCCGAGGCTGGTGCTGCCAAAACTCACCGTTCGCCAGCCCGGCGCCGCCGCACCGCTGCTCACTGCCGCGCGCGCGGAAATCTCGCTGCCTTGGGACACCCTCACCGGCGGCGGTTCGCTGGTGATCACGCGCATCGCGCTGCAGCGGCCCGTGCTCAGACTGGCCGCGCTGGCCGACTGGCAGGCCACGCGGCCCGAAGCGCCGTTCGAACTGCCCACGCTCACCAATGGCCTGCAGGTTGAAGGCGGCAGCGTGATCGGCGGCGGCTGGCGGGTGGATGCACTGCGGCTGGAGCTGCCCGCATTGCGCGAAGGCAGCCCCGCGGACATCGCGGCCGAGGGCGTGTTCACCCAGGCGGCAACGACCCTGGACTTCGGTTTCACCGCCAGCCTGGCGACCGCCGGCCTGGCTTCGGACTTCGAGTTCGCGGGCAAGGGGCGGCTTCGCAGCGACTCGCTGGACGTGCCCTGTACCCTGGCCAGCGACGGGCGCCTGGACGCCAGCGGCGACAGCACGCAGCTGGCCATCGCCGCGCTCACGCTGGCCTCGAAGTCTCCCGTGCCCGACCTGGATGCGAAGGGCCAGGCGAGCTTCGGCGAACCCACGCGCATCGGGCTGCAGGGAAACATAAAGCAGTGGCCCGAAGCCTGGCCGGTGCTGCCGGCGCCCATGTCGGCGTCCACTTCGCCGTTGGCCTACACCGTGGCCTACGAAGGCGCGGGCGATTTCAGCGCGCCGGTAGCGCTGACCGTTGCGCGCGATGAGACCCGCTTCGAAGGCCGCTTCGTGGTGGACGAGATCACCGGCTGGCTGGACGCCGCCGATGCGGCGCCGCTGCCGCCGCTGGTGGGCACGCTGTCCACGCCCAGCCTGGAAGTGTCCGGCGCCACGCTGGAAGGCGTCAGCATCCAGATCGAACAAGACGCGCCGGACGAAGCCGAGGCACCGCCCGCCGCCGAGCCCCGGCCGTGAGCGCATTCGCCGACACCCTGCTGGCCTGGTTCGACCGCGACGGCCGCCACGATCTGCCCTGGCAGCACCCGCGCACGCCGTACCGCGTGTGGCTGTCGGAAATCATGCTGCAGCAGACCCAGGTGCAGACGGTGATCCCGTACTACGCGCGCTTCCTGGACGCGCTGCCCACCCTGCCCGACCTGGCCGCCGCGCACAGCGACCAGGTGCACGCGCTGTGGGCCGGCCTGGGCTACTACGCCCGCGCCCGCAACCTGCACAAGGCCGCGCAGGTGTGCGTGGAAAAACACGGCGGCGACCTGCCGCGCGACCTCGATGAACTCACCGCCCTGCCCGGCATCGGCCGCAGCACGGCGGGCGCGATCCTGGCGCAGGCGCACGGGCTTCGCTTCCCCATCCTGGACGGCAACGTGAAGCGCACGCTGTGCCGCTTCCACGGCATCGGCGGCTGGCCCGGCGGCAGCGCGGTGGAAAAGCAGCTGTGGGCGATTGCCGAAGAACATCTTCCGCAGGCGCGGCTGGCCGACTACACCCAGGCCATCATGGATTTCGGCGCCACCCTGTGCACGCGCCACGACCCGGCCTGCGTGCTGTGCCCGCTGCAGGACGCCTGCGTGGCGCGCCGCGAAGGCCTGGTGGAACAGCTGCCGGAAGCCAAGCCCGGCAAGCCGCTGCCCGAGCGCCGCACGCTGATGCTGCTGATGCGCGATTCGCGCGGCCACGTGCTGCTGGCGCGGCGCCCGGCCACCGGCATCTGGTCGGGCCTGTGGTCGCTGCCCGAAGCGGGCGACCACGACGAGGCGCGCGCCTTCGTCAGCCGCCACGCCGGCGCCGATTTCGACGCCGCACAATCGCTGCCGCTGATCGAACACACCTTCAGCCACTACCGCCTGCACATCGAACCGCTGGGCTGGCGCATCGCCGAACCCGGCGTGGCGCTGCACGACGACCATCGCTGGCAGCCCTTCGACCAACTCGCCGACGTGGGCCTGCCCGCGCCCGTCAAGAAACTACTGGGAACCCTGACGCCATGACCCGCACCGTGCACTGCCACAAACTCCAGCGCGAAGCCGAAGGCCTGGCCTTCGTGCCCTGGCCCGGCGCGCTGGGCAAGCGCGTGTTCAGCGAGATCAGCCGCGAGGCCTGGCAGCAGTGGCTGGCGCACCAGACCATGCTGATCAACGAAAACCGCCTCTCGCCCATGGACCCCAAGCACCGGGTGTTCCTGGAGGGCGAGATGGAGAAATTCCTGTTCGGCGACGGCGCCGAGAAGCCCGCGGGCTACGTGCCGCCGGAAGCCTGAAAAGCAAAGGCCCGCGCCGGAGCGCGGGCCCTGCCCGGCCACCGCGGGGCGATCAGCCCTGGGCGACCGCGGCGCCGCCGCGTTCGGCATCGCGCATGGCCGGCACGTTCACTTCGCGGATTTCGGTGATGCGGCAGCGCATGTTGTGCTGGCCCACCACGTAGCCATTGCTGGTGTTCATGGTGTCATAGGCGGCCTCCAGGCCGATGGCCCAGCCCTGGTCGAGGTCGCGCGCCTGGCAGGCCTCGCCGGGGCGGACTTCCACCAGCCAGGCCTTGGACGTGGTTTCCCAGATCAGCAGCGAGGTTCCGCCGACCACCTCGTAGCGATGCACGGGGCGAAGGAAGCGCACGTGCTTCACCGGCTCACCGGCGTTGGCGCGCGCCGCTTCCAGGCGGGCGGCGTCCTTGGCGTCGTCGGCGGCATTGTTGATGGCCAGCACGGGGCCGGCGGCCAGGGCACAGGCAGCCGTCAGGGAGATGAGGGCAAGACGGGGGGACATGGCGACACTCCGGTTGGGGCCCCGATCGGACCATGCCCCACCCTACCCCTGCGCCTCGCGCCGGCCCATAGGCCGCCGTACCGGCATTCATCGGGAATTTACGCAGCGCCCGGCGCGGCGCGGCCCATCCGGCGTCCAGACCCGGCGGCTTGCCTCGCCGGGCCCGCGTCCGTTATCATCTCGCGCTCGTACCGGCCCGGCCGGATGCGCGTTCCAGCCAGATTCTGGCCGAGTAGCTCAGTTGGTAGAGCAGGGGATTGAAAATCCCCGTGTCGGCGGTTCAATTCCGTCCTCGGCCACCATATCAAAAACCGCGCCCCGCTTGGCTCCCAGCCTGGCGGGGCGTTTTCGTTGGGGTGTGCTGTTTCTGGCCGGGGTAGCACCGGGGTAGCAGCGTTTTCAGCCCTTTTCCTTGGCACCCTTGGTATCGCTGCCAGGACAGCCTTGTCAGCCCCGACGCCGAGGCCTACTGGAAAACATCAACTCACCTGCAGCCCGCGGCGTTCTACGCGAGCGATTGGATGACGCGCTCGACCTGATGCTGCCGGCGGGGCTGGTCCGGTATGTGGCAGTGGACTTGCAGTACTGGCGCGTCTGGGCGAACCAATCGCCCGGACTTCTCCAGAAGCGGCTTCGTCTGAACTTCGGCGGGATGCCTAGTCACTTCCTCGTTGCATGATCGCGCGCGTGAGCCAATTGGAGAACGCGCGGTCGTCTACGCGTGCGGATGGCGGCGCCTCGGCCAACAGATGACTCTTCGCGCCTGACACAAATGCCCCTGGCGTCTCCACCAGCAGAGGCTTGATCCAAATGATTGACGTGCAGTCTGCGCTCACATCTGTCTTTAACTCACGAGCGACTGCGTCGCTGAAGATCTCGTAAATTTTTTCCTGAGGCACTTCCGAAGCGTCAGAATCGAGAGAATTCTGTGCAGCCCATACCATCTGCACCAAACGCGAGAATCGGGACGAGGAGTCCCCGGAAATTGCTTTTCGGATGGATGCAGTGCTTCCGCTCATGCCACCTTGGCGGGCGAACCACTCTTCCATGATGGGATCCCACTCTCGAAAGCAAGCTTCATCCGGCATCACGAGATCAGGTGCCGAGAGTTGATCGACAAGTGCAGGCGGGGCACTCGCACAACCCCCCGCGAAAATTACCAATAGAGCGCAAAAAGTACCCTTCATAGTTCTTCCCCGGGAAGTCCAGTGGTCTCGTACAATTTTTGTAGCGCACCAAGCTTGCCACTTCTTTCCTTAAACGGCAGCTTTCTCAGCTCCTTCTTCAGATAACTGTCAGTGAGAATTCGCACTTCCCCGTTTCGATTTGCAAGCACCAAGGGCCGAGTTCTCCCCCAGACAAACGCAAAATCGGTAGCAGAGAAGTTTTGTTGGGAATCGAAATGACTGTGCATCCAAGCGTCCCAGGTTAATCCTGCGTCAAGATACGCTTTGAGTAGCGGGGAGAGGTTGACTCGAGTGGCGTTCTCCGGACCCCAGCCCGGCGTTAAGTAGCCCCAGTTACCATCCGAAATTTCCACGAGTCCTAACTGAAGTTCACTATCCTTCTTCTTCTTTTTATCGTCTTGCAAGTAAGCTTTTTCAGCGGCATCGGCAGCGTCTCCCATCGTAGCGTAGCCGCTGGCCTCAATCATTACTTTTTCAGGAACCGAAACGTCACGCGCACTTGATCCCTTCTTGCTCCCCACAGTGTCCATGGTCGTGTTCTCACCGGTACTCCTACAGGTCCCATCTGCATTAGTAATTCGGGAGCCAGTGCATCTCCCATCCGGGTCAAAGTATCTGTAGGGATTTGCAGCCGCGTACACATATCGGTTGAATAGAGCTCCGCTATTGGCGTCAACACCAATCGGATCCACGCTCAGGAACCGCCCCACGCCCTGGTCGTAGTAGCGCTGCTGCATGTACGTCAGCCCCGTCGCCGAGTCCATCACGTGGCCGGTGTAGCCGATGCCGTCGACCACCTTGCCGATGGCGCCGCCATAGGGATCGTAGTTCGTGCGCTCTCCAGCCAGCACGACGCCTGATTCGTTGCTCACGGCCACCGGACTGCCGAGGGCGTCGGTGTGCTGGTACTTCGTGGCGATGATGGAGTTGCTGGGCCAGTTGTGGTCGATGGTCGCGACAAGGCTTCCGCCCAGGTAGACGTTCTCGTGCGTGGTCTGCCCGCCGCCGGCTGGAAGCTTGGACGAGAACAGCACCTGGCCATTCTGGGCGTACATCCACAGCGTGCGGGCGCCACTCGCCTTGGTGGTCTGCACGCGCCGGCCGCTGCCGTCGTAGCGGTAGTCCTCGATGCCGGGCACGGCGCGCAGGCGGTTGCCGAAGTCGAAGTCGTGCGGCACCGTGTTGCGGCTAGTGATGTTGCCCTGCACGTCGTAGCTGAATTGGTGAACGAGGTTGCCGGCGCTGTTGCGCACTTCGGTGAGTCGGTTTTCGGCGCTGTACACGTAGTTGGCCAGGTCCTTCACGCCGCCCAGGGTCCAGGAGCGCAGGTTGTCCAGCGGGTCGTACCCGAACTGATGCGTGCCGGTGCCGCCGAACGACGTGGACGAGGCGCTGATCAGCCTGTCCAGCGAGTCGTAGCTCATCGTCTTGCTGCGGGCGCTTTCCAGGCTGTCCGTAACGCTGCTGACGTTGCCGTTGCGGTCGTAGGCGTACTGCTGGCTGAGCGCGCCGCCGCTGTCGGTGCTGGCCAGCGGCAGCTGGCGCGCGTTCTGGGTCAGCGTGTGGACGATGCCGTTGCCGTAGGTGAACTGTTTGATCGCGCCGTTGGGGAAGTACTGCACGCCGGTGGCGTAACTGCCGGCCTGTGTGGCCTGGCCCAGGGCGTTGGGCGCGTAGCCGACCGACAGGCCCGTGGGATAGCTCTGGCTGGCGAGGTGGCCCGACGCGTCGTACCCATAGCCGATGCCCCAGCTGTACCAGCCGGGCTGGGCCAGGGTCTCGGCCGTGAGCATGCGGCGGCGGTTGTAGCTGTAGGTGTTGACCACCGGCGTGCCGCCGGCGCTGTTGTTGGTCGTGACCTGGCTGGGGAGGCCATCGGGCGTGTAGGCAAACGTCTGGTTGCCGCGGCCGTCCGGGAAACTCAGCGTCAGCGGGCGGTTGCGGCTGTCGTAGCTGCGGTCGACGCGGCGGCCGGAGCCGCTTGCCACGGCGCGCGCGTCGTCGCAGACCGTGGCCCCCCCCGTCGCGGGCAGCGCTAGGCCGGCCGCCGACCAAGCGAGGTTGCCGGCCGCGTCGTATCCCATCACCGTGGCGCCGGTCTCGGGCTCGATCTGTTTGCACATGCGGCGGTGGGTGTCGTAGACATAGCGGCGGACGGCGGTGGGCGTAAAGCCCGCCCAGCTTCCTGAGCGCGTGACGCTGGTCGTCATGCCCAGGTCGTCGCGCGCGATAGCCGTGAGAACGCCTTCAGGCGCCGCGATGTTGACCGGCGCCCCGGTATCGGGCTGGTCGAACACCTGGTAGGCCGTGGTGGTCCGATGACCGCGCGGATTGGTGACCCGCGTCTCGAACCCGGAGAGATACTCGGTGAGCGTGGTCAGCAGCCCCTGCTCGGAGTCCTGCGACACGGACTGCACGCGGCCCAGCGCGTCGTACTCGGTCCACACACCCTGCAGCAGGGTGCTGACGGAGGCCGCGTCCGTGGCAGGGTAGGAAGCAAAGCTGGTCTGGCCGCCCGGTGCATAGGCCACCACGCTGACGCGGCGGGTGCCCGCTTCGTTCGCCGTGTCGTATTCGCGCGTCATGCGCGGGCGCCACAGGGCGTCGTAAAACGTTTCCTTGCGGTAGTTGCCGCGCGTCACCAGGTGCTTCCAGTGGCCTGCGGGTAGACCGTAGGCCGCCGCCGTGGCGCGCGTGAAGCTGCTGCTGGTCGCGAGCCAGGCGACGCTGTCGCCGCCGGGCGGCGTCATCAGCGATATGCGCCCCGCCGCGTCGTAGCCGTAGCTGGTGGCGTACCCGTTCTCGTCCGTCATGCTGGTCACCCAGCCCACGGTGTTGAGCGTGGCGCTGCGCGTGGTGCCATCGGCGAACTGGATGTTGCGCGGTACGCCGCGGTACCAGCTCGACAGCGTGGTGACGAGGTCGCGGCCGTCCTTCACGGTGGCGGGCGTGCCGTCCGCGTTGTAGGTCACACGCTGCAGGAACAATCCGTTGACGCCGCGAAACACGATCGGCAGGCCGGTGGCCGGGTCGAACTCGGTGCTGCCCAAAGTTTCGAGCACGGTTCCGGTGGAGGTCACCAACGTCTTTTGGCTCACCTGACCCAGCACCCACAGGTTGTTGTAGTCCTGGTACGTCGTGCCTTCGAAGCGCGAATAGCCCAGCGAGCTGAACTTGCGCTCCCGGACCACGCGTGCCCGCGTATCGAACTCCTGGGCCTCCCACGTGAAGTCCACGCCCTGGCGCGTGATCACGCTGCGCTTGAGCGGGCGTTGGAACTCACTGGCGAAGGTGTCACCGTTCCAGTTGGTGTCTTCGCCCACCCTGTGCTGAAACGGGTGGGACGGCGCCTCGGCGGCAGTCACGTAGGTTTCGGCCTTGGTCTCCAGCAGGGTGGCGCCGTCGTACGTTTTCAGCGACTGAAGCTGGCCCTCGCTGATGCCGTAGCGGTTGCCGAAAGTGAACACCCGCTTCCGATTGCCGGGTTCCACCACTTCGGTCCAGCGGGTGTGCGAACCGTAGTCGTAGGCCGCCACCTCGCCCGCGCCGTAGCTGTAGTCCCACTGCAGCGGGCCAACGCCCGGGCCGCTGATGACCTTGCTGCGCACCGCGATCACGTCGAAGGTCCGCGGCGTCCAGCTCTGGAACTCCCAGTCGGCCTCATCCGGCTCACCCAGCCCGGACGGCATGCCGGTCGGGGACAGCAGCTTGTCGTAGCTGCAGTGGCTGTCGGGCACGCTGGCGCGGACATGGCGCTGGTAGCGGAACGTGAACGTGCCCACGGCGCCCGACGGGTGCGTAATGGTGCCCGTGGCAGCGCTGTTGGCTAACACGCGCTTCCAGCCGCACTCGGGCGAATTCGGGTCCCAGTTGCGGAACTGCGGGTGGTTGACGGTGCTGTCGTAATGCACAGGCTCCGCAGCGGCCAGTTGGATCGACCATTGGCTCAGGTCCGGGAGCGTGACCGTGGACAGGTGGCCGGTGGCCGCGTAGCCGTAGCCGATCGTCCGCTGGCCGTCCGTGGCGGTCTGTATCCGGCCGGCGCTGTAGGTGAAGCTGATCGAACGCCCGTCGCTGGCGCTGATGGAGGTAAGCAGGCCATTAGTGCGCTGGAAGGTGACACTGTTGCCGAACCGATCTTCGATCCGGGACGCATACAGCCGGATTTCCTTGCGCTGTTCTATCAGCGTGGGCGGCGAACCATACTGTGGTGTGTAGGGAGCCTTCTTTCTAATCTCGCGCGCGGGGGAAGCCTTGAGGTAGTCAAACCAGTACTTGGTGCCGTCCGGCGCCAAGGCCAGGAAGCCTTCCCCCGTATAGCCCGCGCCCGTGAGCGGCGGATTCTTGAGCGTCGACAGGCAGGCAATCTGCACCTGGCCCTTGGTTTCCCAGCGCCAGGGGCCGCCTGCCGTCGGCGTCGTGGTGTCGTTGGAGAGCTTGCGAAGCAGCGGCTGGGTGCCTTGGCCCGGGATATTGACGCTGTAGCCCTGCCAATAGCGCGACGCCTGAAAGCTGTTGTAGTCCTTCGGCGCGGCGCTGAGCTGCGAAGTGGGTGAGCTGCAACGCAGGGACGGGCTGCCCGTGCTGACGGCCCAGCCGACGTTCTCCAGGAACACGCCGCCGATCCAGGGCAGATCCAGCTCCCAGTCACCGAACTCCCGGCCCAGCGGGTTGTGCTTTGTTTCCAGGTCCTCGACGCCGCGCGAGCGCGCCACCTGCATCGGCAGCGAGCCATTGCCGGGAATGCTCAGGTCCAGATGCCGGAACGAGGTGGCGCCGGTGTAGAAATTGACCGATTCGCCGAACAGGTCATCGCCCAGCGCGCCCACCACTTCTGCGGACTTGATGCGCTTGGCGTCCTCGGCGTTGTAGTCCACCTGTGCCAATGCCGACAGCGGCAGGCCCAGGGCCAGCAGCCCAGCCAGCAAGCCGGCGGTTCGCACGCGCACCGATGCTTTACCCGCGTGACGTGGGCCTGAATTCTTGGGGAATTGCATTCACTGCTCCGAAAGGCGCTACAGATCAATTGGAAGAGTTCGCAGCGCTGAGCAGGGAATCAGGCACGCGTCACGTTCGTCGCGGCAAAGGTGGACGGCTTGTTGGCTAGTGGCAATACCCAAGCGCCGAAGGCATGCGGCAACGCGCATACCAATGCGAAGGGTGGCAAAGGCTTGGATGCTAAAAAGTTAGATTGGCTATCCAGTACTGATAACGCTAACAACCGGCTTAACGACTGACACTTTGCGCAAAGCTAATCGAGTACGACCCAGCTCGCCGCCGCGTGGCTCAGAGGTAGGCGGCAGGCTGCAACTGGATCAGCTCCGTATTGCGCCCGCGCCGCGCCAATAGCTCTTCGTGCACACGCTGGGCCTCTAACTGGCCTTGCGCCAGCATCAGGGTGGGGTTTGATCTGCCAAGGGCAAGCCAGACAAGATGTGTGAGGTCAGCACGGCGGTCTGCCAGTTGGGCCTTTCTCAGCCCGTGCGCCTTAGACCGGCGACCATCCCGGCAATGAACCAATGGCGCAATCGGTATATGTGGACGCAGACGCTTGGGCGCACCGTGGAGCGCCAGGCGGACAGCTTGAGGCGGGCGCTGGCTCAGGTCGCGGATGGGACCGGCGACCGTGAGGCCGTGGAAAGGACGATAGAGGCGATCCGGTTCCAGCTCGACCAGGCAAGCAAGCTGGCGGGGGAACTCTCATCGCCGCCGGGGGAATCTCCTACACCCGGGGCGTCACGGGAGCGCTAGGCTCGCCCTACCCCGGAAGCAGTCCGAACCTCCCCGCCGGCCGATAGCTCGGGGCAAGATAGGCCAAGGCACCGCAGGATCAAGGAATACGGCAGAATCCAGCTGTGGTCACCGCACCTGACAGGGGATTCTGAATGATGCGCTTTATCGAAAAGGTAGAACAAGAGCTGTTCCAGAAAACGAAAGCCAACTGGGAAGCGCAACTTCTAGAATTCGAAGGCAATGTGAGCGAGCCCTACTACGCGAGCGCACTCGAATACTACGAGCGTCACATCAATGGCGAAGTGGAACGCGGCGATGGTGACGGTTGCCTGGCGGCGGTTGTTGATGTCGAGGGGCATGCGAAGGCGCTTTTCGTCGTCAATCACACGCGTCCCAAGTCTGACTCGCCGCACCTAAAGATGATGGATTTGCATGTTGAGCCTCAATTGAATGTTGCTGATCGAGAGCCGAACTACCCTCAACTTGCCGCTATCGCTGCGCACGCGATCATCGGATGTTTGGGGATGACTTACGATAAATATCCGTCTAATGAGCTAAAGATTTTTACCGCCATTCCGTTAGATAAGGAATTCGCTCTTAGCGTCATGGCAGTTATGTTTAGCAAAGATGGGTTAGAGGAGAAGTTCTCGGTCAGCAGCCATGGCAACTGGATTGTTGTTCGAAAGAAATGACGGGCTGGGAATTCCTCGGAATTCCGGCCTATGGGAAAGATTTCAACGGAATTCGGAGTCCAGCGCTGGGCGTCCGAAGGCCGGTCTAGACCGGTTTTCCCTGAATTCCAGATCAACAAACTCAGCCGGATATCGAGACAATTCTATATGAATCAGTTACTTACGGACTTGACAACGGGTTGTTGTCAGTACACGCCGCGCCCCTCTATACTTCTCCGCGTAGCAAATCAACCCTCGCTACCAGTTCGCAGGTTGCTACAGCCCCGAAATTGCGGGCACATCTAGAGGATAAGCATATGAACAAGTTCGAATGGGCCCTGAGCCAATCGGGCTTTCTGGCCGTCAAAGATCAGCTGATAAGCGAGCTGCAAACGGCCATCGAGTCGAAGCTACGCATAATGGGCGATGATGTCCGTGGCATCTCTTGGTTTTCTTCTGTTGCGCATGATCTCGCTCAAGCGGAGACGAAGCGCGCAGCATAAGTTCGCCCACGCCACCAACTATTGAGGCCCGCTTCTGCGGGCCTTTTTGTTGGCAGAACCGCACCACCACCCTTACCTCTGCCTGATCCTCGTCCGGCGTGGCCGCCTAGTACGCCTCTAGTGCGAAACGACCGTTGGCCAGCTAGCCCGCTTCTGGTCTGACTCGACCGTGCCCGGCTGTGGCGATTCCTCCGGCGTCGGATAGCGGTTCACAACGCGCACCGTCACCGTCGCACCCGGCGGGATCTCAGGCATCCTGGCGAACTCATCGAGCCGGCCCAGCCTGACCGGCTCCTCGCCGTCTTTCGAGAGAGCAACTCGGTCCGGCGCGCTGGGTGTCGGCTGGCTCGGCGGCAAAGGCGGATTCGATGGTTTCATGCCCGAGTGTCCGCCTAGGCCGCGCTCGATTCAAGCCGCCGCCATTACCGAGTTCAGTCGGTCGCGGGCCTCCTGGATGCCCTGGGCGACCGTCCTGCGCGCCGAATCCACGCTCCAGTTAACGTTGTAGGCGATCTGCTCGTCGGTGCGATCCATGACGCCGGCAGTCGAGAGAGATTCGCGGAAGTCTTTCAGAATCTGCTCGCGTATCGCCATGACGGCACCTTCCAACTCCTGCGCGCCAGTGTGTCGGACAGCACCAGGGTTCGCGCGGATCATGAGGGTGCGCGCGGCCTCCTTGGTTTCCTGCAGTGAGCGAAATGCGTCGGCGAACGCTTGGAGCATCTGGCTGGCTTTCTCGTAGGCTTCGGGAACCGCGTTTATGGCAAGCGTGGCCTGAGCCTCCAGCGCGTCCAGTTCCACCATGGCGGCTTCCTGGCCAGCGCGGCGTTCTACGCGGGCGACTTCCCGTGAAACTGCCGCTAGGCCGTCGAGTTCATTTCGAAGCGCCTGCAGGCGTTGCTGAGCGGCCACAAGTGCTTCCCGGTGTTCCGGGGCGTGGTGGATCGCTGCCCAATACGCTGCCTGATCCAGGCTTGCCTGAGCGGCGTCCACTTCAGCGGCGACCTGAGCGCGGCCGCGCTCCACTTCGTCGCGGGTCAGGGTTAATTCTTGGTGCTGGATCTTGGTCGCCATTTCGTTTTCTCTGTCAGTTGTCGAAAAGTTCGTAATCGGTCAGCACTCGGCCTTGCTGGTCGCCCAGGGCGAGCCTGAGCGGCGGGCGGGGCCGCGGAGGTGCCGCCGTAGCAGTAATGGCCGGCAGCGGCTCAGGAGCGGCCTGCGGCCTTGGTGCGGGGCGCGGAACCGGGGCAGGGACTCCGGTGGTGACTGAAATCGACACCGCAGACGCCACTAGCGCTTCCAAGCCAAGCGCGTCCTCGGGCCCAGGCTGCGGGCGCCGCCGCGCATACAAGTAGGGGCTGACCGCCTCCAACGCCCGCAGACGCAGCTCGACGGGCAGATCCTTGGACACCGCCAGCTCGGCCATGGCAACGACCGGGCAGAAGTCCGGGCCAAGACGCTCTGCGATGCGCTCTCGGAGATCCGTCGTAACCCTGTTCGGGGTGCCCATCTGGCGCCCGCCGGTCTTGGGTGTACCGGGCTTTCTGCCGACCTTTGCCATTTCTTTTTCCTCAACCACGTTAGAAACGTCCAGCCGCCGCATCGCGAGCGGCATCCTCGGCCAGCGCTTGGGCCACAGCGAGGTCGAGCGCGTTGGGTTTCGGAGTTGTTGGTGCCTCGCCCTGATCCAGCGTTCTTTCGGTGCGTGACAGCACCGTCCGCCCGCCTCGCACCGGACCATCGCGGAGAGGGCGATCGCCGGCCTGGAGCCTGTGGACTTCCGGGATGCCAGCGGCGCCGCAAAATCCCAGGGCCGTATGCGTGTCAGCCCACCTCCAAGCCATACAATTTTGCGCCTGGCAGGCGAGCGCCCTCATTTCGGCGCCACGCTGGTAGGGGCAAAGCAGGCGTCGTGCTTGATCTGGGGTTGCGATCATCCGAGGCGCTTCCCGGCATTGAAAAGGGCACG